>Ga0163219_100186_pt1 | contig 17136 bp, 11 predicted proteins | sample MSEWel2016_04_06_FD_113150 | JGI IMG/M metagenome (GOLD analysis project Ga0163219, IMG submission 113150) | Subsurface microbial communities from deep shales in West Virginia, USA - MSEEL Well Study Marcellus 3H_2016_04_06 ...
TCTTGGGGCCGAACAGGCCGAGCTCGGTCGTGCCGCCGGAGCAGCCGTTGCCGAAGGTGAAGCCGCAGGAGCCCTTCAGGTCGTAGGCGTCCTCGACCACCTCGCGGTGCGTCGTCGGGATGACGAAGCGGTCCTCGTAGTTGGCGATCGCCATGTAGCGGTACATCTCGTCCACCTGGGCGGCGGAGAGGCCGACCCGCTCGCAGATGCGGTGGTCGATGCGGCCGTCGACAGTCCTGGCCCGCATGTAGCTGCGCATGGCCAGCATCCGCTCCAGCCCCAGCACGACCGGAGCCTCCTCGCCGGCGGTGAGCAGGTTTGCGAGGTACTTCACCGGGATGCGCAGGGACTTCACGTCCGGCATCTCGCCGTCCATCTCCAGCGCCCCGGCCGAGGCCGCCGACTGGATCGGCGACAGCGGCGGCACGTACCAGACCATCGGCAGGGTCCGGTATTCCGGGTGCAGCGGGAAGGCGACCTTCCAGTCGATGGCCATCTTGTAGACCGGGCTGCGGCGCGCCGCCTCCAGCCAGGCCTCCGGCACGCCGTCGGCGCGGGCCTGGGCGATGACCTTCGGGTCATGGGGGTCGAGGAAGACGTTCAGCTGCGCGTGGTAGAGGTCCCGCTCGTCCGGTTCGGAGGCCGCGGCCTCGATCTGGTCGGCGTCATAGAGCAGGACGCCCAGGTAGCGGATCCGGCCCACGCAGGTCTCGGAGCAGACCGTCGGCTGGCCCACCTCGATGCGCGGGAAGCAGAAGGTGCACTTCTCGGACTTACCGCTTTCCCAATTGTAGTAGATCTTCTTGTAGGGGCAGGCCGAGACGCACATCCGCCAGCCGCGGCACTTGTCCTGGTCGATCAGGACGATGCCGTCCTCCTCGCGCTTGTAGATCGCGCCCGACGGGCAGGCGGCGACGCACGCGGGGTTGAGGCAGTGCTCGCACAACCTCGGCAGGTACATCATGAAGGTGTTCTCGAACTGGCCGTAGATCTCGGCCTCGACCCCTTCGAAGTTGTAGTCGGCGCGGCGCTTGGCGAACTCGCCGCCCAGGATCTCCTCCCAGTTCGGCCCCCACTCGATCTTCTCCATCCGCTCGCCGGTGATCTGCGAGCGCGGCCGGGCGGTGGGGAAGGCCTTCATCTCCGGCGCGGTCTGCAGGTGGCCGTAGTCGAAGTCGAAGGGCTCGTAGTAGTCGTCGATCTCGGGCAGGTCGGGGTTGGCGAAGATCTTCGCCAGGATCCGCCACTTGGCCCCCATCTTCGGCTCGATCTTGCCGTTGGCCTTGCGGACCCAGCCGCCGTTCCACCTCTTCTGGTTCTCCCAGTCCTTGGGATAGCCGACGCCGGGCTTGGTTTCGACGTTGTTGAACCAGGCGTATTCGACGCCTTGCCGGTTGGTCCACACGTTCTTGCAGGTTACCGAGCAGGTGTGACACCCGATACACTTATCGAGGTTCAGCACCATCCCGATCTGGGCGCGGACTTTCATTACGCAGACTCCCTGGAAGTCGCCGGCTGATCCAGCCAGTCGACCTTCTTCATCTTGCGGACGACGACGAATTCGTCCCGGTTCGAGCCCACGGTCCCGTAGTAGTTGAAGCCGTAGGCGAGCTGGGCGTAGCCGCCGATCATGTGGGTGGGCTTGAGCACCGCGCGGGTGACGGAGTTGTGGATGCCGCCGCGCTGGCCGGTGATCTCCGACCCCGGCGTGTTCACGATCTTCTCCTGCGCGTGGTACATGAAGGTCGTGCCTTCACGGATGCGCTGGGAGACCACCGCGCGCGCCGTCAGCGCCCCGTTGGCGTTGAAGACCTCGATCCAGTCGTTGTCGACGATCCCCGCCTTCTTCGCGTCCGTCTCCGAGATCCAGACCACCGGGCCGCCGCGGTTCAGCGTCAGCATGAGCAGGTTGTCGGAATAGGTGGAGTGGATGCCCCACTTCTGGTGCGGGGTGATGAAGTTGAGGACGATCTCGGCCTCGCCGTTCGGCTTCTGGCCCTGGACGTGGGTGGTCTTGAGGTCCACCGGCGGCTTGTAGACGCAGAGCGCCTCGCCGAAGGCCCGCATCCACAGGTGGTCCTGGTAGAGCTGCTGGCGGCCGGTGAGGGTGCGCCAGGGGATCAGCTCGTGCACGTTGGTGTAGCCGGCGTTGTAGCAGACCTTCTCGCTCTCCAGGCCCGACCAGATGGGCGAGGAGATGATCTTCCGCGGCTGGGCGACCAGGTCGCGGAAGCGGATCTTCTCGTCCTCCTTGGGCAGCGCCAGGTGGGCGTGCTCGCGGCCGGTCTGCTTCTCCAGGGCCTCCCAGGCCTTCACCGCCACCTCGCCGTTGGTCTCCGGCGCCAGCATCAGGATCGCCTCGCAGGCGTCGATGTCGGTGTCGATGCGCGGCAGGCCCTCGGTGGCGCCTTCCTCCAGCACATGGCCGTTGAGCTCGCCCAGGAGCTCGACCTCGTGCTCGGTGTTCCAGGCCAGGCCCTTGCCGCCGTTGCCCACCTTGCTCATCAGCGGGCCCAGCGCCGTGAAGCGCTTGTAGAGGTTGGGATAGTCCCGCTCGACCACGGTGATCTGGGGCATGGTCTTGCCCGGGATCGGCTCGCACTCGCCGGCGTACCAGTCCTTCACGTCGAAGGGCTGGGCGAGCTCGGCGGCGCTGTCGTGCTGGATCGGGGTGAGGACGACGTCCTTCTCCACGCCCAGGACCTCGGGGGCCACGTCGGAGAACTTCCTGGCGATCGCCTTGAAGATCTCCCAGTCCGACTTCGACTCCCATGCCGGGTCCACGGCCGCCGAGAGCGGGTGGATGAAGGGGTGCATGTCGGAGGTGTTAAGGTCGTTCTTCTCGTACCAGGTGGCCGTCGGAAGCACGATGTCGGAGTAGACCGCCGTGGTGGACATCCGGAAGTCGAGGGTGACCAGCAGGTCGAGCTTCCCTTCCGGAGCCTCGTCATGCCAGGCGACGTCGACGGGCTTCTGCCGGCCGTCCTCGCCCAGGTCCTTGCCCTGCACCCCGTGGGCGGCGCCCAGCAGGTGCTTCAGGAAGTACTCGTGGCCCTTGCCCGAGGAGCCCAGCAGGTTGGAGCGCCAGACGAACATGTTGCGCGGCCAGTTGGCCGGGTCGTCCGGGTCCATGCAGGACATCTCGAGGCTCTTCGCCTTCAGCTCGCGCACGGCGTAGACCTTCGGGTCCACCCCCTCCGCGGCGGCGGCGCGGGCCACCTCCAGCGGATTGGTCTTCAGCGCCGGCGCCGACGGCAGCCAGCCCATGCGTTCGGCACGCGCGTTGAAGTCGATCAGGCTGGCCTCCCAGGGCCCTTCCGGGGCGGTGGGGGAGAGGATCTCGGAGGCCTCGACCGTCTCGTACCGCCACTGGTCGGTGTGGGCGTAGAAGAAGGACGTGGAGTTCTGCTGGCGGGGCGGGCGGGCCCAGTCCAGCGCGAACGCCAGGGGCGCCCAGCCGGTCTGCGGGCGCAGCTTCTCCTGGCCGACGTAGTGGCTCCAGCCGCCGCCCGACTGGCCCACGCACCCGCACATCACCAGCATGTTGATGACGCCGCGGTAGTTCATGTCCATGTGGAACCAGTGGTTCATCGCCGCGCCGATGATCACCATCGACTTGCCGCCGGTCTTCTCGGCGTTGGTGGCGAACCCACGGGCCACGGCGACGATCTGGTCGCGGGGCACGGTGGTGATCTCCTCGGCCCAGGCCGGGGAGTACGGCTGCGGATCGTCGAAGCTCGTCGGCATGTGCTCGCCGCCGAAGCCCTGGTCGACGCCGTAGTTGGCGAGGAACAGGTCGTAGACCGAGGCCACCAGGGTCTCGCCGTCCTTCAGCTGCAGGCGCTTCACCGGCACGTTGCGGACCAGGACGTCCGGGTGGTCGGTGGAGGCGAAGCCGTTGGAGGCGGTGTTGGCGAAGTAGGGGAAGCGAACGGGCGCGACCTCGTCGTGGACGCCTTTCAGGCCCAGGCGCAGCACGGTCTCGCGGCCGGCGGCGTCACGCTCCTCGAGGTTCCACTTGCCGTCCTCGCCCCAGCGGAAGCCGATGGAGCCGTTCGGCACCACGATCTCGCCGCTGGCCTCGTCGACCGAGACCGTCTTCCACTCGGGATTGTTGGCCTGGTCGAGATTGTCGGCGAAGTCCGCGGCGCGCAGCAGGCGCTCGGAGACGTAGCCGTCGCCCTGCTTCACCAGCCGGACCAGCATCGGCAGGTCCGAGTACTGGCGGATGTAGTCGCGGAAGTACGGGACCTGCCGTTCCACGTGATATTCCTTGAGGATCACGTGGCCGAAGGCCATGGCCAGCGCCGCGTCCGTGCCCTGCTTCACCGGCAGCCAGAGGTCTGAGAACTTCGAGGCTTCGGAGTAATCGGGGCAGATCACCACCGACTTGGCGCCGCGGTAGCGGGCCTCGGTGTAGAAGTGGGCGTCGGGCGTGCGGGTCTGGGGCACGTTGGAGCCCCACAGCATCAGGAACCCGGAGTTGTACCAGTCGGCGCTCTCGGCCACGTCGGTCTGCTCGCCCCAGGTCTGGGGGGAGGCCGGCGGCAGGTCGCAGTACCAGTCGTAGAAGGAGCCGCAGACCCCGCCGAGCAGCTGCAGGTAGCGGGCGCCGGCGGCGTAGCTGACCATGGACATGGCCGGGATGGGCGAGAAGCCGAACACCCGGTCGGGGCCCCACTGCTTCACCGTGTAGGCGTTGGCCGCGGCCACGATTTCGGTGACCTCGTCCCAGGTGGCGCGCACGAAGCCGCCCGAGCCGCGCATCGAGGTGTAGGCCTTGCGCTTGGCCGGGTCCTTCTGGATCGAGGCCCAGGCGGCCACCGGCGTCTGGGTGGCGCGCGCCTCGCGCCACAGCTTCAGCAGCCGCGAGCGCACCAGCGGGTACTTCACCCGGTTGGCCGAGTAGAGGTACCAGCTGTAGCTGGCGCCCCGCGCGCAGCCGCGCGGCTCGTGGTTCGGCAGCTCCGGCCGCGTGCGCGGATAGTCGGTCTGCTGGGTCTCCCAGGTGACGATCCCGCCCTTGACGTAGATCTTCCAGGAGCACGAACCGGTGCAGTTCACCCCGTGGGTGGAGCGCACGATCTTGTCGTGGCGCCAGCGGGACCGGTAGGCCTCCTCCCAGGCGCGGTCGTCGTCGTTCGTCACCCCGTGGCCGTTCGAGAACAGCTCGGTCTTGCGCGTGAAGAACGCCAGGCGGTCGAGGGTATGGCTCATTCTGCGGGCACCTTGAAGGCGAGCGATTGCGGCGCGTGGAGGAGCGAGCTCTTGCGGGCGTAGAAGGCCCAGTTCACGACGACGCAGCTCAGGTAGAAGCCGAGGAAGATCAGGAGGGCGGTCTCAGGGCCGCCCGTCGCCTTCAGCGAGTCGCCGAAGACCTTGGGGATGAAGAAGCCGCCGTAGGCGCCGATCGCCGAGGTGAAGCCCACGATGGCGGCCGATTCCATCTCGGCGGCCTTCAGGCGGTCGGCGGGCCCGGCCTGCGGCATCAGCCGCGGCATGTCCGAGCGCATGATCGCCGGGATCATCTGGAAGGTGGAGGCGTTGCCGATCCCGGTCCAGCAGAACAGCCACATGAAGCTGGCGAAGAAGAGGATGAAGGAGGGCTCGGCGCCCGTCGCGCCCACGCTGTAGAGCACCGCGCCCACGCCGGCGGCCAGCGCGAGGAAGACGTAGCCGGTGACGTGCTCGCCGCCCCACTTGTCCGACATCCAGCCGGTCAGCGCCCGCGAGGCCGCGCCCACGAGGGGGCCCAGGAACGCGAACTGCAGGGCGTTGACGTCCGGGAACAGGGTCTTGGTGAGCAGCGGGAAGGCGGCCGAGAAGCCGATGAAGGAGCCGAAGGTCCCCAGATAGAGGTAGCACATCACCCAGTTGTGCCGGCGCTTGAAGATCACGGCCTGGGTGGCGAAAGAGGCCTTGGCCGAGGCGATGTCGTTCATGCCAACCCAGGCGGCGACCGCCGCGGCGACGATGAACGGGACCCAGACGAAGCCGGCGTTCTGCAGCCAGACCTGGCTCTCCACGCCCTTCTCCACCGCGATCTGCGGCGCGCCCACCACCGGGGCGAAGGCGCCCAGCGCCACGACCACCGGCACCAGGAACTGCATGACGCTGACGCCGAGGTTGCCGAAGCCGGCGTTGATGGCGAGCGCGTTGCCCTTCTCGGCCTTCGGATAGAAGAACGAGATGTTCGACATCGACGAGGCGAAGTTGCCGCCGCCGAGGCCGCAGGCCAGCGACAGCGCCACGAACACCCAGTAGGGCGTCTGCGGGTTCTGCACCGCCACCCCGATGCCGATCGCCGGGATCAGCAGCGAGAGGGTGGAGACCGTCGTCCACAGCCGCCCGCCCAGGATCGGGACCAGGAAGCTGTAGAAGATCCGCAGCGTCGCGCCCGACAGGGCGGGCAGGGCGGTCAGCCAGAACAGCTGGTCGGTGGTGAACTTGAAGCCGATCAGCTTCAGCTTGGCCACGACCATCGACCAGACCATCCAGACCGAGAAGGCCAGGAGCAGGTTGGGCACCGAGATCCAGAGGTTCTTGGTGGCCAGCGTCTTGCCGCGGCCCTGCCAGAACTCGGGATCCTCGGGGCGCCAGTCGTCGAGGACGTGGCGGCCGGACTTCAGGGAAGACATGGCTCTGTCGTTCCTTCTCTATTCTGCGGCCCGCAGGCGCGGCTTGGTCGACGGACGGGTCTTGGGGGCGGCGTTGCCGGGCTGCATGCCGGCCATCTCGGGCAGCTCGGGCAGGCCGCCGAGCTGCGGCGCGGCCTGCTGCTCCATGCGGCGGATGGCGAAGTGCATCCACGTGAGCGCCGTGCCGACGAGCAGGAAGAGCAGCATGAAGCAGCTGGTCCAGACGCCGGTGAGGTCGTTGAGCACGCCGAAGGCGATCGGCAGGATGAAGCCGCCCAGGCCGCCGATCATGCCCACCAGGCCGCCCACGGATCCGATGTGCTCGGGGTAGTAGACCGGGATGTGCTTGAAGACGGCCGCCTTGCCGAGGCTCATGGCGAAGCCGAGTACGAAGGCGATGACGGTGAAGGTGATGAGGTCCGTGGCGATGCGGAACTCGATGGGGCCCCGGATGCCGTCCACCACATAGCTCGTGGCCGGGTAGGACAGCAGGAAGGTGCAGATCAGGCTGACGCCGAAGGTGATGTACATCACCTTGCGCGCCCCGATCCTGTCGGACAGCCAGCCGCCGAAGACGCGGAACAGCGAGCCCGGGATGGAGTAGGCGGCGGCGATCATGCCGGCCGTCTTGATGTCCAGGCCATAGACGCCGACCAGGTAGCGCGGCAGCCACAGCGCCAGCGCCACGAAGGCCCCGAACACGAAGAAGTAGTAGAGCGAGAAGCGCCAGACCTGCAGCTTCTTCAGCGGCGAGAGCTGCAGCCAGGTGGCCTTCGGCTTCTCCCCGGTCTGCCGGCGGCGGATGAGTTCCGGGTCGTCCTTGGTGGTCACGTAGAAGAGCAGCGCGATGACCGCGAGGGCCACGGCCCAGACCTGCGCCACCGACTCCCAGCCGAAGGCGAGCATGACGAAGGGGGCGCCGAACTTGGTGACGGCCGAGCCGACGTTGCCGGCCCCGAAGATGCCGAGCGCGGTGCCCTGCTTCTCCTTCGGATAGAACTTGGAGACATAGGCCACGCCGACCGCGAAGGAGCCGCCGGCGACGCCCACGCCCAGCGCCGCCAGCAGGAACTGCGGATAGGTCTCGGCGTAGGAGAGGGCGAAGGTCGCCGCCGCGCCGGCCAGCATGACCAGCAGGTTGACGAGGCGGCCGCCGTACTGGTCGGTCCAGACGCCCAGCACCACCCGGATCAGCGAGCCGGTGAGGATGGGGGTGCCGACCAGCAGGCCGAACTGCGACTCGGAGAGCCCCAGCTCCTGTTTGATCTGGACCCCGATGATCGAGAAGATCGTCCACACCGCAAAGCAGGCGGTGAAGGCGAAGGTGCTCATGCCGAGCGCAGCGCCGGCGCCGGGCTGGGTGGTGCGGGTCTGTTGGGTCACGGCGGCCCTCGAATTGGTCCCGCGGGGGCTTGGCCCCGCTTCGTCGAGGGTTTTGCGTCAGCCCGGCGAACGGCGGTTTGACGATCGTCAATCTAGGGGGCGTGGCGCGCAGAATTGTCGCAGGAAAAGTGCGGGAAATCCTGTCGCCTTACGTATTTCTACTTAGCGATAGACTTGGGTTTTTTCATCAGTTGATGAACATCAAGCCGTCCCGGCGGCGCTCGATCCCGGAATTGACGCAGGTCAAGGCGCGAGTCGTCCCCGGGGGGCAGGTGTGCATGACGAGCAAGTGGGGATCGTGCGCGCATGCCGATGAGAGACGTTGACCTCGAACGGGTGAAGGCCTTGCCGCTGTTCGCCGGCTGCTCGGCGGAGACGTTCCGCACCGTCACGGGCGGCGCCTTCCTGCAGCGGTTCCCGGCGGGGACCACCCTGCTGCTCGAGGGCGACCAGGTGGACTTCCTCTATGTCCTGCTCGACGGGATCGTCGAGCTGGAGGGCACCTGGAACGACAAGGAGACGACGCTGGCCGTCCTGCGGCCGGTCTCCACCTTCATCCTCGCCGCCGTGGTCCTGGACGCCGACGCCCTGATGAGCGCGCGCACCATCGAGCGCTCGGACATCCTGATGCTCTCCGGCGAGGCCCTGCGCCGGGCCATGAAGGCGGACGCCCAGTTCGGCTTCGCCGTCGCCCAGGAGCTCTCCGGCTGCTACCGCGGCCTGGTGCGCGCGCTGAAGAACCAGAAGCTGCGCGGCGGGCTGGAGCGGCTGGCCAACTACCTGATCACCCAACGGCTGCGCCAGGGGGGCGAGCCCACCTTCACCCTGCCGCACGAAAAGCGCGTCCTGGCCTCGCTGCTCGGCATGACGCCGGAGAACCTGTCGCGCGCCTTCGCCACCCTGGCCGACTACGGCGTGGAGGTGAACGGGCCGCAGGTGACCATCACCCGCCCTGTGGTGCTGGAGCGCCTGGCCAAGCCGAACCCGCTGATCGACAACCACAAGCCGGTCACCGACGCGCTCACCGGCAAGGCCCAGCGCGAGCGCTGGCCGCTCGCCGACGACAGCACCCGCGCCGCCTGAGGCCGCCTAGCCGCCGTACTGGGCCAGCTGGCGGGTGTCGCCGCTGTCGGCCTCGTGCAGGCGGTGCCCGGCCGGCTTGCCGCCCAGCGCCCTGACGATGCGGGCGCGCAGCGCTTCCGGCTCGTCCTTCTCCAGCAGGTCCCTCAGGTCCACGCCCAGCTCGCCGAACAGGCAGAGCCGCAGCTGGCCGCGGGCGGTCACCCGCAGCCGGTTGCAGCTGTCGCAGAACCCCGGCGCATAGGGGGCGATCAGGCCGATGCGGCCGGCATGGTCTGGGTGGGCGTACTCCACCGCCGGGCCGTCGTCGAAGGCCCGCTCGCGCCGGGTCCAGCCGCGCGCCTCCAGCCAGTCCGTCAGGACCGAGCCCGGCACGTGCTGGTCGGCGAAGTAGTCGGCGTTGTCGCCGGTGCGCATCAGCTCGATGAACCGCACCGCCACCGGCCGCTCGCGCACGAACCCGGCGAAGGCCTCGAAGCCCGCCTCGGTGGTGTCGCGCAGCAGGACGCCGTTGACCTTCACACTGGGCACGCCCAGCGCCAGCGCCCGGTCGAGGCCGCCGACCACCGAGGACAGCCGGTCATGGCCGGTGAGGCGGCGGAACGCCTCGCGGTCCAGGGTGTCGATGGAGACGTTGAGGTTGGTCAGCCCGGCGTCGCGCCAGGCGGTGATCTGCCGGTCGAGGTTCCAGCCGTTGGTGGTGACGCAGACCTTGTCCACGCCGGGGACCGCCGCCGTCCGGGCGATGATCTCGGGCAGGTCGCGGCGCACGCTGGGCTCGCCGCCGGTCAGCCGCACCTTGGAGACCCCGAGGTCGGCGAACGCCCGGACCACGCGCTCGCAGGCCTGCGGATCGAGGAAGGAGAGCGGCCCCTCCTTCTTGAATCCGTCGGGCAGGCAGTAGGTGCAGCGGAAGTTGCAGACCTCGGTAATCGAGAGCCGCAGGTAGTGGAAGCGGCGGCCGAAGCCGTCGACCAGTCGTGCCAAGCGCGGGCTCCTTTCCAAGCGCGGGAGGCGACGGCGTTTCCCCCGTCACCCTTGCCGGAAGCCGGCGCGGCGGACCGGCCGTGGCGGTGTCGCTTTAGGCCGGGACGCTCGGAGCAGATGCCGACGACCCTAGGGCCTCCGGCGGAGTCGCGCCTTGATGCGGGTCAAGCGGCGAGCGGGCGGCGGAAGGCCAGCATCGGGGCGTAGCTCACCGCGAAGCCCGCGAAGGCCGCGCTCCACAGCGCCGCCGAGGCGACCAGCAGGGCCGGCTGCTGGTTCGGCAGGAACGGGGCGGCGACCCGCAGCACGGCGGCGGCGTTGATCGCCAGGTAGACGGCCACGGTGGCGTTGTCCGCCGTGAGCGGGCGGGCGGTGTGGCCACGGGTCGCACGGCTCATGACGGCCAGGGTCATCACCCCCACCGCGCCGGCGGTGAGCGCGTGGACGCCGGCCGTGCGGGCGACCAGCGCCGGGTCGAGCCGCGACAGGCCCAGCAGCAGCAGGCCCACGCCCAGCCAGGCGTAACCCACGTGCAGGATCCACAGCAGCGGCTCGCGCGCCGCAGCCCAGCCGCGCCAGCGGGACAGCCGAACGAGGTTGGCCGCGCCGGCGGCGGAGAGCGCCGCGCCCGTGGCCACGTGTTCCGGCGCAAAGATCCAGGCGAGCGCGCCGAGGCCGGTGAGCGCCAGGGCGGCCTTGTCGACGAGGCCGTGCGCCGCCGGCTCCGGCGTCATCCGGCGCTGCTTCATCCAGTTGCGGGTGAAGCTCGGGGTGATGCGGCCGCCGATCAGGGCGATGAGCACGGTGATGGCGCCGAGCGCCACGCGCTCGCCCACGCCCGTGCCCCAGAGCGCGGTGTCCAGGTGGAACAGGACGTTGCCCACCGCCAGCAGGCTGACGAGGCCGCAGACCGGCAGGTTGCGCCAGTTCCGGCCGGCCAAGATCTCGCGCCAGATCACGCCGGCGAAGACGAGCAGGAAGGCGGAATCGATCACCGCGGCCAGCGGCCCGATCCAGTACTGGCCCAGCATGGCGAGGCGGCCGGCGAACCACAGGGCGACGAGGCCGGCCAGCGGCGCGCCGATCACCGGCATGCGCCCGGTCCAGTTGGGCACGGCGGTGGTCAGGAAGCCCGCCACCACCGCGGCCAGGAAGCCGAACAGCATCTCGTGGACGTGCCAGTCGCGGTGGGCGATCTGGGCTGAGCCGCCGAGGAGGCTCCACACCCAGACCGGCACCGCGATCGCCGCCCAGGCGGCGCCGAACAGGAAGAACGGACGGAATCCGAAGCTGAACAGGGCGGGGCCCGTGTAGGCCCGCCGGAGGGCGGCGGTCGACATGGACGGACTATGCGCCCGGGCCGGCCGCTACGCCTTGATGACCATCAACTGCGTCTCATCCGCATTTGGAGTAGCCGCAGGAGAAGCAGGTGTCGCAGCCCTCCTTGCGCACCATGTCGAAGCCGCCGCAGCGGGGGCAGGAGACCCCGGCGAAGGGCCGCACCGGCAGCGGCGTCTCGGGTTCGGGCGCCGGCGGCAGGGCCGCGTGCGCGCCGCGCTCCAGGTGCCGCTCGATCACCCCGCCGATCGCCGCCAGCAGGGACGGCACGTAGCGCCCGCCCAGCCAGGCGCCGCCGCGCGGATCGAACACCGCCTTCAGCTCCTCGGCCACGAAGGAGACGTCGCCGCCGCGCCGGAACACCGCCGAAACCATCCGGGTGAGGCCCAGCGTCCAGGCGTAGTGCTCCATGTTCTTGGAGTTGATGAAGATCTCGAACGGCCGCCGGGTCCCGCCATCGACCACGTCGTTGATGGTGATGTAGACGGCGTGCGCGCTCTCGGGCCACGAGATCTTGTAGGTGGCGCCGTCGAGCGATTCCGGACGCTGGGCGAGCTTGGGCTCGGCCGCCGTTGCGGGGGCGGGCTCCGGCTCCACCGACAGCACCGAGCCGGTCACCGGGTTCGGCCGATAGGTGGTCAGGCCCTTGCAGCCGGTGCGGTAGCCCTCGAGGTAGACGTCGCCGAAGTCCTCGAAGCTGATGCTCTCCGGGCAGTTGACGGTCTTGGAGATCGAGCTGTCCACGTGCTTCTGGGCCGCGGCCTGCATGCGCACGTGGTCGGCGGGGGTCAGGGTCTGGGCGCTGACGAAGATGTCCTGCGGCGGGGGCAGGTCGTCGTGCAGCCGCTTCCACTGGGCGAGCGCATAGTCCTCCACCGCCTCCTCGCGGGTCGAGCCGTCCGGCTGCCGGACCTTGCGGGTGTAGGCGTAGGCGAACACCGGCTCGATCCCCGACGAGACGTTGCCGGCCAGGAGCGAGGTCGTCCCGGTCGGCGCGACCGAGGTCAGGCAGCCGTTGCGCAGGCCGTGGCGGGCGATCAGGGCCCGAGTCTCGTCGTCGAGGGTGGTCAGGTTCGGACGGTCGAGGGTGGCGGCGTCGTAGAGCGGGAAGGGGCCCTTCTCGGCGGCGAGCTCGGCCGAGGCGCGGTAGGCCTCGCGCTTGATCACGCCGAGCCAGCGCTCGGTCAGCTCCACGGCCTTGTCCGAGCCGTAGGCGACGCCGCAGAACACCAGGGCGTCGGCCAGGCCCGTGACGCCCAGGCCGATGCGCCGCTTGGCCTTGGCCTCGGCCGCCTGCGCCTCCAGCGGGTAGCGGGAGATGTCGATGACGTTGTCCAGCATCCGCACCGCCGTGCGGGTCAGGTCGGCCAGCGCCGCCTCGTCCATCCGCGCGCCCTTGCGGAACGGCTTGTCCACCAGCCGGGCTAGGTTGATCGAGCCCAGCAGGCAGGCGCCGTAGGCCGGCAGCATCTGCTCGCCGCACGGATTGCTGGCCAGGATGGTCTCGCAGTAGGCGAGGTTGTTCTTCTCGTTCACCCGGTCGATGAAGATCACCCCGGGCTCGGCCGCGTCATAGGTGGCCTGCATCAGCTTGGCCCAGAGGTCGGCGGCGCGCACCGTGCGCATCACCTCGCCCTCGAACACCAGCGGCCAGTCCTCGTCCTTCTCCAGGGCCGCCATGAAGCCGTCGGTGACCAGGACGGAGAGGTTGAAGTTGCGCAGCCGGCCGGGCTCGCGCTTGGCCTCGATGAAGGCCTCGATGTCCGGGTGGTCGATGCGCAGGCAGCCCATCATGGCCCCGCGCCGCTGGCCGGCCGACATGATGGTCCGGCACATGGAATCCCAGACGTCCATGAAGCTGAGCGGGCCGGAGGCGTCGGCGCCGACGCCCTTCACGGCCGAGCCGGACGGGCGGATGGAGGAGAAGTCCATGCCCACGCCGCCGCCCTGCTGCATGGTCACCGCCGCCTCGCGGACATGGGCGAAGATGCCGGCCAGGTCGTCGGGGATGGCGCCCATGACGAAGCAGTTAAAGAGCGTCACCGTCCGCGCGGTCCCGGCCCCCGCCAGGATCCGGCCGGCCGGCAGGAAGCGGTAGTCGCGCAAGGCGTCCAGGAACTTCGCGCGCATGGCCTCGCGCAGCTCCGGCGCCTCGGCCTCGGCCAGCGCCGTGGCGACCCGGGCCCAGGTCTCCTCGACCGTGGCGTCGCCCTTCTCGTCGCTCGGGTTGAAGCGGTATTTGCTGGACCAGATCTCGCCCGCCAGCGGGTTGTCGAATGCCATCGCCGTCTCTCCGGATTAGGGCAGGCAAGCCTGTGTGATTCCGTGCGGCGCCCGCATTGAGCGCGCGACGCCGCACCCTGCGAAATCCGCCAGCCGGCGCCTTGCCGAAGATCAAGCGGGCCGCGCGGCGGCCTCAATGTCGCGGCGGCCGGCGGCGCCTAAGGTGAGGGCGAAGGAGTCCCACGCCATGCCACTGGACGACACCGCCCCGCTGGGCCCGATCGAGCTCGCCGTCGAGGCGCCCACCGACCCGGAGCGGCTGATCGCCCACATCCTCGATCGCTACCATGAGACCCACCGGCGCGAGTTCCCGGAGGCGATCCGCCTCGCCCGCAAGGTGGAGGCCGTGCACGCCGGCGACGCCGACTGCCCGGCCGGCCTGGCCGACCACCTGGCGCTCATGGCCGACGACCTGGAGGGCCACCAGCAGAAGGAGGAGCAGGTGCTCTTCCCGATGATGCTGGGCGGCGGCGGGCCGATGGTCCGCTTCCCGATCGGCCGGATGATGGCCGAGCACGAGGACGTGGAGGCGCAGCTTGCGGTCCTGCGCGAGCTGACCTGCGACTTCACGCCGCCGGCCGACGCCTGCCGCAGCTGGCGTGCGCTAAGCGACGCCTGCCGCAAGATCCACGACGACCTGGTCGAGCACATGCGGCTCGAGAACGAGGTCCTGTTCCCGGCCTTCCTGGAGTAGCGGCTAGTTGCAGACGCCGCGGTAGCGGGGAATCTGGCCGACCAGCGAGCAGGGCTTGAAGCGGCTGTCCAGCTCCTCGGCCAGCACCAGGTCCCAGGCGTCGCGGCAGGCGCCCGTCGAGCCCGGCACGCAGAAGATGAAGGCCTCGCCCACCTGGCCGGCCAGCGCCCGCGACTGGAGCGTCGAGACCCCGACCGTGCCGTAGCTCGCCTGGTGGAACACAACCGCAAAGCCGTCCATCTCCCGCCGCAGCAGCGGCCGCACGGCCTCCGGCGTCACGTCGCGCGGCGAGAAGCCGGTGCCGCCAGTGGTCAGGATCACGTCCACCTCGCCGCTGTCCGCCCAGGCGCGGACCTGCGCCTGGATGGCGTCCACTTCGTCCCGGACGATGGCGCGGGCGGCGAGGGCGTGGCCTGCGGCCGTCAGCCGGTCGGCCAGCAGGGCGCCGGAGGTGTCGGTCCGCTCGTCGCGGGTGTCCGAGACGGTGAGCACGGCGATGTTCAGCGGATAGAACGGCAGGCTCTCGTCGATGCGGGCCTTGCCTTTGGGGGTGGGGACGACGGCGTTCACGGGCTCAGCCTCCGGAGAACGGGGAGAAGAAGGCGACCTCCTGGCCCGGGTGGACCCAGACGTCGCCGATGATCATCTCGCGCCCCACGGCGGTGCGCAGGCCGCGCTCGGTGAGCGCCGCCGCGCCGTCGTCGACGAGTTCGCAGAGGCTGGCCATCACGTCGGACAGCCGGCAGCCCTCGGGCGGGATCGACACCTCGGCCGAGCGGCCGAAGGTGTCGCTCACGCGCCCGAAGAACAGCACCTGGGCGAAGGCGGGCGCCGGCCTGGCGGAGAGCGCCGGCGAAGCGGCGTGCGACATGTCCATTGGGGGCGGCTCCAGAGCTGTCCGTCGGCTCTAGCCCGAACCGCCCGCGGCGGATTTGAAGCAGATCAAACCGCGGCGGCTTCGACCGCCGGCGCCAGCACCTTTCCGGGATTCAGGAGGTTCTGCGGATCGAGCGCCTGCTTCAGCGTCCGCATCAGCGCGATCTCGGCCGGGGAGCGGGAGTGCGCCAGCCAGGCGCGCTTCTGCAGGCCGACCCCGTGCTCGGCGGAGACGGAGCCGCCGCGCCGGCGCAGCGGATCGTAGATCGCCTGCTCCACCTGCGGCTTGGCGCTGCGGTCGCCGACGCTGGCGATCAGGTGCAGGTTGCCGTCGCCGAGGTGGCCGAACACCGTGAGCCGGCCCTCCGGCCAGCGCGCGGCGATCGCCCGGCGCACCTCGGCCACGTAGGATTCCATCTCGGCGATCGGCAGGCTCACGTCGAAGGCCAGGATCGGCCCGTGCCGGGCGGTCTGGCCGACGTCGTCGCGCAGCGCCCACATGCGGTCGCGCTCGGCCTGCGACTTGGCGAGGGCGGCGTCGACGATCAGCCCGTCCTCCAGCGCCTTGCCGAGCACCGCCTCGAACCGCGCCTGGTCGCCTTGCGGGTCGGCGCCCAGGGTCTCCACCAGCACATAGAAGGCGTAGCCGGGCTCCAGCACCGGACGGCCCACGGCCGGCGCCGTGGTGACCAGGTCGTAGAACTCCGGCCACATGACCTCGAAGGCCGAGAGCTGGCCGGCCAGCTCCGCCTCCAGTCGCCGGAGCAGCCGGGGCAGGGCGGCGAAGTCCGCCACCGCCACGAAGCCGGTGTTCTGGGAGGCCGGCTTCTGGCGCAGCCGCAGGACCGCGCGGGTGACCACGCCCAGCGTCCCCTCCGAGCCGATGAACAGCTGCTTCAGGTCGTAGCCGGTGTTGTTCTTGATCAGGTGGTTCAGCCCCTCGACCACCGTGCCGTCGGCCAGCACCACCTCCAGCCCCAGCACCATGTCGCGCATCATGCCGAAGCGCAGAACGCGGTTGCCGCCGGCGTTGGTGGAGATGGTCCCGCCGATGGTCGCCGAGCCGCGCGAGCCCAGGTCGAGCGGCAGGAACAGGCCTGCCGCCTCGGCGGCCTCGGCCGCGGCGGCGACGGTGCAGCCGGCCTGAACCGTCATGCTGGAGCCGTCGCGGTCGACCTCTTCCACCGCCGTCATGCGCTCCAGGCTGAGCGCCACCGTCCCGTCGGCGAAGGCGCCGTCCACCAGGCCGGTGAGCCCGCCCCAGGGCGAGATCCCGACGCCTGCGGCGCGCACGGCGCGCAGCACGGCGGCGACCTCGGCGGCCGAGCGGGGCCGGGCCACCGCCAGCGGCGTCCCCAGCCGGGTCCAGAGGCTGAAGGCCCGCTCGGCGGCGGCTTCGCCAATCAGCAGACCGTCGGGGCCGAGGATGCGTTCCAGATCGTTCAGCAGTTGCGGCATGGGACCTCCGGGCGGCGATCATGCGGCGCCGGGCGGCGGACACGCTTGACCCGCGTCAAGGGCCGCCGCCCGGGCCCGGCCAGTGTCCGGCGCCGGCCGGCGAAGGGCCAAGGAAATCCATGGCCTGATGCGCGTGCGCACCCTCGCCGCCGACTATCAAGGTCAGGCTTGACCAACGGCAAACGCGATCCGCCGACCCCGGCCTAGGCTTCGAACACCATAAGGAGGAGCCGGCCATGACATCGGCAACGCGCATCGGAACCCTGGTCGCCGCCCTCGGCGCGGCCGCCGCCCTCGCCGGGACGGCCCAGGCCGCCCAGGACCAGGGCGGCTCCGCAGTCGCCGTCAGCGGCCACCTGCCGACGCAGGCGACCGTCCCGCTGGCCGGCGAGGACCGCA
>Ga0163219_100191_pt1 | contig 16950 bp, 15 predicted proteins | sample MSEWel2016_04_06_FD_113150 | JGI IMG/M metagenome (GOLD analysis project Ga0163219, IMG submission 113150) | Subsurface microbial communities from deep shales in West Virginia, USA - MSEEL Well Study Marcellus 3H_2016_04_06 ...
ATTTTTGCCAAAATCAAGGCTTTGAAAATTTTTGTACCGGAGTTAACCTGTTGTTAATGAGGATTCAAAAATTTTCATTAACGAAGAGTTTGGCAATAAAGATGCTTTTTAGACTGGGCTCATAATTATTTTAGGCTTAAGTTTATAGTCGCGTATATATTTTTATAGATTGCTTCGGGCAAAGCCCTCGCAATGACGCTCTTTCACTTTTAAATAGAATAGGTTGGCAGATGGCAGGGCGGAGAAGCCGCTCTGCCATCTGCCAACCTATTCTCTGTTACCGGTAGGTTCCGTCATTGTGTCTCTGCGTTTAAGTTTTTTTTAACGGACTATTGCTTTATCGTATTCTTCAAATTTGTGGTTATTTCTCGCCCTTCGATTTCTTTATCATGTCCACAAAATCATCGAAAAGAAATTCGGTATCAGTTGGACCGCTGGAAGCCTCTGGGTGAAACTGAGTGGAGAAGAACGGTTTGGTTTTATGTCGGATGCCCTCATTAGTGTCATCATTGATATTCACAAAAAGCGGTTCCCAATCTTTGCTCAGAGAGTCTGTATCCAATACAAAGCCATGATTCTGGCTGGTAATATAGCAGGTACCAGTTCCCACTTTAATGACAGGGTGATTGTGGGCCCGGTGTCCGTATTTCAGCTTATGGGTAGAACCTCCGGCCGCAGTTCCCAGCAACTGATTGCCCAGACAAATACCAAAAATTGGTTTATTTCCCTTCAAAGCCTTACTGATATTTTGAATGGTCGATTCGCACATCTGCGGATCTCCCGGCCCGTTGGCCAGCATAATACCATCAAAGTCATCATTATTAAAATCATAATCCCACGGCACCATATTAATCGTAGTGTCGCGTTTTAGCAGACACCGAATGATGTTATACTTTCCACCGGTGTCAACCAATACAATCTTGTGCTTCCCGTTACCGTAGGTAATCTTCTCCCTGGTACTTACTTTAGCCACCAGGTTTTCTTTATTGGGGTCATAAAAATCAATCTGCTCGTCATCAGTTTCGATTTTACCGAGCATTGTCCCCTTTTCACGCAGGATTTTGGTCAGTTCCCGGGTGTCAATTCCGAAAATACCGGGAATCTCATTTTGTTTCAGCCAATCACCCAAACTTCCCTGAGCATTCCAGTGACTGTAATCCGTCGAATAATCGGAAATTACAAACCCGGAGACGTGAATTTTGTCGGACTCATAAAACTTCGAAATTCCATTTTCCTTATCATCTTTCGGAACCCCGTAATTCCCAACCAGTGGATAGGTAGAAACCAAAATCTGTCCTTCATAGGAAGGATCCGTAAGGCTCTCGGGATATCCCGTCATTGCAGTATTGAAAACCACCTCCCCGGCAACAGCTTTGTGATATCCAAACGATTTTCCTTTAAAAACAGTTCCATCTTCCAGAACCAGTTTGATAGGCATAAATTCAGGCATACTTCAATTCTTCCTTAAAAGTCCGATGCTCATACTCCCGTAAAAAATGCATTTAGGGATTGTGCCGAAATAACTTGCCGCTTTAAACTTGTTCTTTTGCCCTTTGACTTCCTTGAAAATCCATTAAATAGCTCGCTATTCGCAGCATTTTCAAGTCAGCAAAGAACAAAATAACTTCGTTAAATCTGTCAATTTATTTCATTACAAACCCTTACCACAAAATAAGGGTAAATGCATTTCGCAGGTTTTGTCAGGTCACAAAATTAGCAAATATTTTGCATTAGGACACATCAAAAACAATGTTTATGAATAAATATTACATTTATGCAGGATATATGTGGTTTTTATTCAATTATCGTATTTTCATAGGCTTATATTCGAGCCTTGGATATACCGCTTTATAGGCAGGGCGAATAATACGACGGCTTGAACAGGTAACCTCTTCAATGCGGTGGGCACACCAACCGGCAATTCGGGCAACAGCAAAAATGGGCGTATAAATCTCTTCAGGAATTTCCAGACACTGATAAACAAAGCCGGAATAAAAGTCCACGTTTGCACTGACTGTTTTAGAATTGGAACCCTTAAATTTGTAAAAGGCCTCAGGAGCCAGGCGTTCAATCATTGCATAAAGGTTAAACTCCTTCAAACGGTTTTTCTCATTGGCCAACTCCTCAGCCTTTTCTTTCAGAAGAATGGCCCTGGGATCGGATAGCGTATAAATAGCATGACCGATTCCATAAATTTTCCCGGTTCCGTCGTTAGCTTCCTTCTTCAGAATTTTCCCCAGATAATTAGCCACTTCTTTTTCATCCTCCCAGTTCTTAACATTTTTCTTGATGTTGTCCATCATATTAATCACTTTAAGGTTGGCTCCACCATGCAGCCCGCCTTTAAGCGATCCCAAAGCAGCTGAAATGGCAGAATAGGTATCGGTTTGTGCAGAACTCACCACACGGGTAGTGAAAGAGGAATTGTTACCGCCGCCATGTTCGGCATGGAGCACGAGCGACAAATCGAGCAAGTCAGCTTCAAGCTTGGTATATTTTTTCCCCTTTAGCATATAAAGAAAATTCTCGGCCGCACTTAGCTCCGGTTGAGGATGGCGAATAACGAGAGATTTCTGTTGGTAGGAGTGCCTCATCCCAAAGTAAGCATAAGCAACAATTACGGGAAATTTGGCAATCAAACTCATCGATTGTTTTAAAAGATTCTCGGGAGAATAATTCTCTGCCTCATCATCGGCGGTATATAGTCCGAGAACCGAGCGGGCCAGCATATTCATAACACACCGGCCACGTAATGAGAGAATCATGTTTTTAGAGAAAAAGTCGGGAAGCGTCCGTTCTTCTGCCAATTGCTTTGTAAAAACATTTAATTGCTCCTTGTCAGGCAAATTCCCTGACAACAATAAATATGCAGCCTCTTCAAAACCATGCCGCTTATCCTCCTGAAATCCTCTGCAAAGATCTTTAAGTTCAATTCCACGATAAAAAAGTTCACCATGGGCAGGAATAATCTTCCCCTGTTCATCTTTGTGGTAACCGACCACGTCACCGATATTGGTTAGTCCAACCAAAACGCCTGAAAAATCAGCATTTCTCAATCCTCTCTTCACATTGTATTTCAAATACAATTCCTTGTCAATCTCGCACGACTGAACAGAAGCTTTTGCAAATTCATTCAAAAAGTTCATATTATACATTTTTAGATTAATCAAGTAACTAATTTATTCACAGCCTCATGCACACGACCAAAATCAAACTGAACAATCACATTTTTCATTTTTCCCTCTATTTGTTCATTGCACAAATTGCCAATACTCCCCTCGTGGGTATGATTTACAGCTGAGATATCAGGCGAAAACTCACCCTTTTCAATTTCGATCCCCACCTGCTTGTAAGCATCCCGGAAAGGAATGCCGGCAAGAACACGCCGGTTTACTTCCTCCACACTAAAAGCAAACTTGTAGCGTTCATCATCCATAATATTTTTGGAAATTTCCATCTTAGATACCGCTGTTGTCATCAGGTCGATACAACTAAGAATATCATCAAAAGCAGGAATAAATACCTCTTTGGTAACCTGCATATCTCTGAAATACCCGGACGGCAGATTACCGGTAATCATAGCAATCTGGTTGGGTACATCAATTAACTTGTTGCAACGGGCCCGTAACAATTCAAAAACATCCGGATTTTTTTTGTGCGGCATGATACTGGAACCGGTCGTAAAAGCATCGGGAAGTTTCACAAAGCCAAAATTCTGACTCATGTACAAACAAGCATCCATTGCAAGTCGTGACAGAGTAGAAGCGATGGACGACAAAGCCATGGCCACAGCACGTTCCATTTTGCCACGTCCCATTTGGGCATAGACCACATTGTAACTCAAATCGTCAAATCCGAGCAAACGAGTTGTCAAACTTCGGTTTAAAGGAAATGAATTACCATATCCTGCAGCAGCCCCAAGCGGATTCTGATTCACAATACGCCAGGCAGCCTGTAAAAAGTGAAGGTCGTCAACCAGACTTTCGGCATAAGCTCCAAACCACAGACCAAATGAAGATGGCATAGCAACCTGAAGGTGTGTATATCCGGGCAATAAGTCGTTTTTGTGAGCTTCGCTACGTTGTTGCAAAACGCTGAAAAGATCTTCCACCGCACGGGTAACTTTCATTATCCCGTCACGTGCAAAGAGTTTAAGATCCAACAAAACCTGATCGTTTCTGGAGCGACCGCTGTGAACTTTCTTCCCTACGTCTCCCAACTTACGTGTAAGCTGCATCTCCACCTGTGAATGCACATCTTCAACACCCTCATCGATGACGAAATCGCCATTCAATGCATTTTTATACAACCGCTTCAGTTCAGGCAACAATACCTTCACATCCTCCTCGGAAAGAAGACCTACTTCACCCAGCATAATGGAATGAGCCATTGTCCCCATAATATCGAACGGAGCAAGGAACAAATCCAACTCCCGATCCTTTCCTATGGTAAAAGATTCTATCTTCTTATCCGTATCTGTACCCTTATCCCAAAGTTTCATAAACCAATCGCATTAGCAAGAAATTATACCCAAAAAAATTGTAGCGAAAAAGTTTAGCCGATTCCTTTCCAGGCTTAAAAGTGCATAATATTCAATTTTACTAAAAAATAAATACACTTACAGTTTTCATCCAATTTGTTATCAAGAAGTTTAAACCACTACAAAAATAAGAGAATTTTTTAATATTCACCTATCAGAAATCCAAACAAACACCCAATCCAACTTATTTTTAATCATTCCAAATTGGATGAATATTCAATCCATTCAGTAAACTGAAATAAGTATCGATACCTTCCACAATCTCGCTTTTACCAATAAATTCATCAGCTGTATGCGAACGAGCCGAATCTCCGGGCCCGATTTTAATCGTAGTAAAAGGCATTCGAGCCTGATCTGAAGTTGTTGGAGAACCGTATTTCGAAAGTTTCAGTTGCTCCCCGCGAAGCACCAGAGGGTGATCAACAGGGATGGATGAACTATTTAACCGAAAAGAACGTGCTTTTAACATGCAGCAAACCTTCTGCTGAATCAATTGAAAAAGTTCCTCATTGGTATAGAATTCATTGACTCTGACATCGACCATGAATTTACAAACATCAGGAATCACATTGTGCTGCGAACCTGCCTGAACTCCGGTGACGGTCATTTTTACGGGTCCCAGAAATTCAGATTTTTCAGGAAACTGATAGGTTCGAAACCAATCTAAAACAGGAAGGGCCTCATAAATGGCGTTCACACCCTCTCCCCTGGCGGCATGGCCACTTCTGCCTTCCACCTCCCCATCAATAACCATCAGCCCCTTCTCTGCTACCGCCATTTGCATTTGAGTGGGTTCTCCAACAATCCCAAGGTCAATGCTTCCTAAATCAGGAAGGATTGAAGCCACCCCCGAATCGCCCGAAATCTCCTCTTCGGCAGTCGCTGAAAAAATCAAATTATAATTCTGAGACGTTTCATCCAGTTTTCGAAAAACAGCCAGCAGGGAGACCACGGAAGCTCCGGCATCATTGCTGCCCAATCCAAAAATATCATCTCCTGTTTCGGTCGGTAAAAACGGGTCGTAAGTCCAGGCCGATGATGGTTTTACTGTATCGAGGTGCGAATTGAGAAGTATCGTAGGTTTATCGGGAGAAAAGTTTTTTGATTTCACCCATAAATTATGTCCTTTCCTGAAGGGAGTCAGCCCTCGGGATTTCAGAAACTGCTCAAACATATCGGCAACATCCTTCTCCTCCCGGCTAAACGAACGAATGGAAATCATTTTTTTCAACAATTGAATCGCATCGGAAGTATAAGGATGTAAAGTCATAATAGTAAATTAGTCAGTAATGGACAATAGTCCGTTAGAAAAAGCCTAAACACAAAGACGCGAAGCGGTGACAGAGCGGCAACCCGATTATCACAAAACCACCCAAACCATGGAGCGCCCAATATGAACAGCCTTCAGGAGAACCCATGAAATATTTTGCTGAAAAAAACACGAATATCAGGAGTCAATAGATCGTTAGATTTTTTGATTTAAGATTTAAGATATTTCGTAAAGTCTTGATGTACTGAATTTTAACAAACACATTTGAGTGCAAACAATTGATTTGCAGCGTATTACAATCCAGATGCTTCAGGATAACGAAGTATTGAGGAGTAATACACTAAGAAAAACTTTAATCGCCAAGGGTAGTCCCGCTTCCCGGAACAGACAAGCCTTCGGTGTTGGTAATAATCACCTCTGCCACCCCGTTCGCCAGCGAATTAAATCCGTTTTCCAGTTTAGGAACCATCCCTTCGGAAATAATCCCTTCGTTACGATACATATCAAAAAGTTCCCGGTTCAAGAACGAAATTACAGAGCTGTCATCATCAGGATTAATCAGAACCCCGGGCTTTTCAAAGCAAAACATCAAACGGGTATCCAAAACCTTAGAAAACTCAACCGCCAGGGAAGAAGCAATCGTATCGGCGTTGGTATTCAATAACCGGCCCTGACCGTCGTGTGTTAAAGGAGCAACAACCGGAACGATTCCCTGCTTAATCAAAGGAATAAGAGGAGTCACATTTACCTCATCCACATCACCCACAAAACCGTAATCCACTTCAGTTCCGACCCTTTTATGAGCCTTAATCACATTCAAATCAGCCCCGGTAATGCCCATTGCATTGATATCCATCGCCTGTAAGCCGGCGACAACCGTTTTGTTAACCAGACCTCCATACACCATTGTAACTACCTCAAGCATTTCCTCATTGGTAACACGCCGGCCCTCCACCATTTTGGTTTCGATACCCAAACGACTTGCCATCGTGGTGGCAGAACGACCGCCCCCATGAACCAATATTTTAGGATTCGGCAATGCAGAGAAATCCTCCAGAAAATCCCGGAGTGTTTCCGGATTCTCCAATACTTTGCCCCCCACTTTTACTATAGTCAGTCGTTGTTCCATAGTCCCAAAAAAAAAATTCAATTATAGCGATTCGAGCATTCTTTTTAAAACTGTCTGGGCAGAAACCACCCGGTTAGCTGCTTCCTGAACAACAATAGAATTCGGACTTTCAATAACCGCGTCGCTCACCACCATGTTTCGTCTGACGGGCAGACAGTGCATAAACTTAGCACCATTGGTCAGCGCCATTTTCTCCTCATCCACAGTCCAGCTTCGGTCTTTTGAAAGCACCTTCCCGTATTCCGAAAAACTGGCCCAACTTTTGGCGTAGATAAAGTCGGCACCTTCAAAAGCTTTTTTCTGATCGTATTCCACATTTACGCCCTCCATAAACTCAGGAGCCAGCTCATACCCCTTTGGATGGGTAACCGTTAAATCCACATCAGCCTCTTTCATCCACTCTACGAAGGAGTTGGGCACAGCCTGTGGCAAGGCTTTGGGATGCGGGGCCCAGGTCAGCACCACTTTGGGGCGTTGAGTAGAGCGATGTTCTTCAATAGTAAACAAATCGGCAAAAGCCTGCAGCGGATGACGGGTGGCCGACTCCATGCTGACAACCGGACATCCTGAAAGTTCTATAAACTGATTGAGCAACCTTTCGCTGTAGTCCTCCTCTTTATCTTCAAACTTAGCAAAAGACCGTACCCCGATGATATCGCAATATTGGCCGATAACGGGTACCGCTTCCCGGATATGCTCAGGTTTATCACCATCCATAATCACACCAAACTCGGTCTCCAGCTGCCATCCATCCTTGTTGATATCCAGTACAATTACATTCATGCCCAGATTTGTGGCGGCTTTCTGGGTACTCAGCCGCGTACGCAGACTTGAATTGAAAAAAATTAATACAATCGTTTTATTTTTACCCAGATGCTGATGTGCAAACGGGTTTTTCTTCACTTCGGAAGCTTCCTTTAATGCCTGCTTTAAATCACCGATATCTGAAGGAGTAAGAAATCTTTGCATAGTTTTTTTGTATAAATGTGGTAATTTATTAGAAATTAGAAGTTAATCTACCAAAGCCCCTCCCAAAAAGAGTAGAAACTGATGACAGGTTGAAGCTTAAGGTAAAAAACCTTTTATTGGGCAATCGGCTCTATTACGGTTAACGGTTCGGTCATCCTTCGAAAAATGGAAAATCAGGGACGAGCAATTCCGTCACTCTCAACCAGCCATTTATAGCTTGTCAGTTCTCTGAGTCCCATCGGGCCACGGGCATGCAATTTCTGAGTACTGATACCAATTTCGGCACCCAGTCCAAACTGGGCACCATCGGTAAATGCGGTAGAGGTGTTGGCATACACGGCAGCGGCATCCACTTCATTAAAGAAGCGGGCAATCACCCCGGCATCCTCGGCCATTACGGCTTCGCTGTGTTTGGAGCTGTACTTCGCAATGTGTTTTAAGGCTTCATCAAAGCTATCAACCACTTTTACGGCCATTCTGAAACCCAGAAACTCGGTTCCAAAAGATTCAGCATCTGCTTTTTCCAAAAGATTTTCAGGATAATGGGCCTTCAAAACCTCATAAGACCTTTCATCGGCTTCGATGACCACATTTTTCATAGCCATAGCAGCAACCAGCTCATGCAAATCGCCCAATCTTGCCGAATGAATCACCAGGCAATCCAATGCGTTACAAACACTGGGCCGGCGGATCTTTGCATTGTAAACTACTCTCTTAGACTTTTCCAGGTCGGCAGAAACATCCACATAAGTATGTACAATTCCGGCTCCGGTCTCAATAACCGGTATCTTTGATCCCTCACGAACCGAGTTAATCAGCCCCTGAGACCCCCTCGGTATCAGCATATCCACATAGCCATCGGCCTGCATCAGGTCACGGGCTGCTTCTCTGTCGGGCGGCAACAGTTGAATCACCTCAGATGACACAGAATGGGACGCCAGACATTCACGAATGATGCCCACAGCGGCAAGATTGGAATGCCACGCATCCTGACCGCCCTTCAACACCGATACATTACCCGACTTAAAGCACAATGCAAATACGTCGAACGTAACATTGGGGCGGGCTTCATAAATAACCCCAACCACTCCGATGGGAACCGTCACCTTTTTCAAATTAAGGCCTGATGGCATGGACCGTTCGGTAAGCACCTCCCCCAAAGGAGAGTTCATATTGGCCACATCACGCATATCAGAAGCAATACCCTCAATGCGTTCAGCTGTAAGTTTTAATCTGTCGTAACGCGGATCCGACTCTTTCATCCGCTCCAGATCCTTTTTATTAGCACTTAACAACAAGGCAGTTTTTGCCACCATATTATCGGCCAAATCCAATAAAACAGTTTGGATAAAATCATCTCTTAAACGCACCATCAATTGTGCGGCCTCTTTCGCTTTTTTAAATTGATCCCGGTTGGTCATATTCTGTCTTTTACTTACACATCAATCAATAAATCCCCTATCCCGGTTCAATGAACATCGGGGTAGATAAACAGATAGTCGTAATGAACCAACGGTCGATATCTGCTATCTTTTAAATGTCGAAGGGCAATTGATTTTTCGTACTGAGTTCTTCCGATGCCGATAAGACCCCCTTTGGAGTCACGAATCCTTACCAAATCACCTTTTTTAAAGTCACCGATAAAAGAAGTCACTCCGGCCAGCAATAAACTCCGTGCTTTTGTTCCGGTGAGAGCTTCCCTGGCACCTTCATTCACTTCCACTTCAGCTTTTGCAAACCCTTCGGCATAAGCGATCCACTTTTTAATGGCAGGTTTTGGGCTATTCGGCTCAAAACGGGTATGGGCAACCTCCCCCGGTGTTCGGGCAAGGTCGAGAATTATATTGTCGCGTGTTCCGTTTGCAATATGAACAGCCACCCCGGAGTTGGCAGTTTTCCGGGCTACCCGGCATTTTGTCAGCATTCCTCCCCGTCCAAAATTGCTTCGTGTGGTAGAAATGTACTTTTCCAAATCGTTTTCATCCTCTCTTATTAAAGGAACCAGCACCGATCCCGGTTCTCCGGGCATTCCGGTAAAAATACCATCCACATTGCTCAAAAGAAAAAGGGCATCGGTACTCATCATGGATGAAACCATGCCTGCCAATTCATCATTATCGGTAAACACAAGGGCCGTAACCGAAACAGCATCATTCTCATTGATTATCGGCACAATGTTGTTTTCGAGCAACACAGAAAGACAGTTCTTCATATTCAGATAATGCTCCCGTGTACCGAAGTCCTGCTTAGTCACCAAAACCTGTGAGCAGATCAGCCCATTTGAGGCAAACAATTCAGAATAAATATTGACCAGTTTCACCTGTCCAACAGAGGATAAGAGTTGCCTTTCGGACACGGGATCTTTGGCGATTTTATTGACCACCATACTTCGGCCGGCAGCCACCGCACCACTGGAAACCAGTATAACAGCTATTCCCAGTTTATGCAATCGGGCAATTTGCGAAGTGAGATGATCAATCCTCTCCAAATCCAAGGTCCCATCGGGGCGGGTAAGTACATTCGACCCGACTTTAATGGTAATTGATTTATAGTACAAATCTGATTTTGTCACTTCTTTTTACTTCCGTTTTCAATTTTCTCGAATGAAGTAATCAACCCCTTAATGAGAGCAGAACTAAACCCCTGGTGCTCCATCTCGTTCAATCCGGAAATGGTGATACCTCTCGGAGTCGTCACTTTATCAATCTCTGCTTCGGGATGAGTTTCTCCTCTGATGATCAACTCTGCAGCACCTTTCACAGTCTGTGACGCAATTTTAAGCGCCAAATCAGAACCAAACCCAATCTCTACCCCACCCTGGGTTGCTGCACGAATAAACCTAAGCGCAAAAGCAATACCACACGCGGCAAGTACCGTTGCAGAAGCCATCAACTCCTCCGGAATAAACTGGACACTACCAGTAGGTTCAAACAGATTCCGGATCACAGATTCCTGCTCCTCTGTTGCTTCATAAGAAGAGATGCAAGTCATTGATTCTCCGATAGAGATGGCGGTATTGGGCATTACCCGGAAAATGGCTTTTCTGCCGGATGCCATTTCTGAAATCTGCTTAGAATCAACACCTGCTGCAAGAGAAACCAACAACGCTTTATCCGACAAAACAGGTTCTATCTCTGTAAGGATATCCTGCAACTGGAAGGGTTTCACAGCCAAAATGACAAGATCGGCATTTAGTACCGCTTTAACATTATCCTGATCCACCACAATCCCAATTTCTTCCAAAGATTTAATCAGATGCACACGACGACGTGTCACCACAATCTCGCCGTCAAAAGGCTTACCGGAGCTCACAAGTCCCCTGGCGATAGCAGTTCCAAGATTTCCGCCACCTAAAATTGCAATTTTTTTGATCATTCCGGATAGATTTTATTTTCTCTAACAACCTATTTCTCTTTTCCCTGAATGTGGGCCCAGTTTTCACCCCGTTTGATTCGGTGCAATTGAATTTCGCTGATTCCAAACTGACGGGCAATAATCTTCAAACGAGTCTTCCGCCCCGGATCCAAAATACGTTTTTTGAGCAACATCACCTGAGTATCGGTAAGCTTGGCGCCCTCACAGGGTTTTCGGGCTTTCATTCTTTTTCGTCCTTCCAAAACCGAAGGATTTCCCTGCTGATGATCAAACATATCCTTTTTATTTGCCCATCGCAAGTTTTCCACAAAGTTATTGCACTTATTGTAATCCAAATGAATCACAAAGGTCTGATTTTCATCGTTTTTTGCAATGAATTGCTCAGCAACAAGCTTGTGCACATAAAAAGTAGTAGATCTTCCAAAAGGCCTGAGCGGCAAAGTCCTGTAGCCTTTCAGCATTCCACCTTTCACATACGCAGCATCACTCCGGTCATCAGCACAGTAGCTGATAATACGTCCGTAATTAGAGACTGCATAACGTTTTCTCAATGCTCCTTTTTCAAAAGGAATCTCTTTCCATTCTTCATTCCAATAAGAATCAACCATAATCAATAGGGTTTAGGGTGCCAAAAGGCGGCCTAAAGCCCGGACAAAGACAGATGCCTGCTCTACCGACAAAGTAAGCGGTGGCAGCAATCTGATGATGTTCGTGGAAGAAACCCCCGTGAAGATATGCTCTTCCTTCATCAAGGCTCTTCTGATGGGTGCAACTTCGGTGTCGAATTCAAGTCCAATCATCAGACCCCGACCCCGCACCTCTTTAATACCATCCATCTTTCCAAGCTCCGTCAACAGATAATCGCCTGTTTCGGCAGCATTTTTGATTAGCGCTTCGGATTCCATAACCTCCAGCACAGCAAGACCTGCTGCACAAGCAAGATAATTGCCCCCGAAAGTGGCCCCAAGCATTCCATGCCTTGCCTCAATATCGGGGCTAATCAAAACACCACCAATGGGGAATCCATTGGCCATTCCTTTAGCTGTTGTTACTATATCTGGTTTAATATCTGCTTTTTGAAATGCGAAGAAATTCCCGCTGCGCCCGTAACCCGATTGAATTTCATCAAGAATGAGCTTACAGTCATAATTTTTGCACAACTGCTCCAGTGACTTTAAAAATGAATCCTCCGGTATCTGAACTCCTCCTATGCCTTGAATTCCTTCAATAATCACAGCACACACCTCTCCGGCTTTTAGTTCTTCTTCAACCCGCCCAACGTTGTTTAAAGGCAAAAAAGTCACTTGGCCCCCCTTGTTAATGTTAGCGCGGATTCTTTCGTTATCGGTCACGCTTACTGCCCCCGATGTACGTCCGTGAAAAGCCTTATTGAAAGCAATGACACGTTTCTTGCCGGTAGCAAAAGAGGCCAGTTTCAAAGCATTTTCATTTGCTTCGGCCCCGCTATTGCAAAGAAAAAGAGAATACTCCTCCATACCGGACATTTTCCCCAGCTTGCGGGCGAACTCCTGCTGAAGAGGGTTCAATACAGAATTGGAATAAAACCCAATGTTTTCCAACTGGTTTTCAATGCGCTTAATGTAATGAGGATGCGAATGCCCAATAGAAATAACAGCATGCCCTCCATACAAATCCAGGTATTCAGTTCCCTGATCATCGGTAATATAACATCCCTGTCCCGATACCGGAGTTACATCCATCAGCGGATAAACATCGAAAAGTTTCATAAACGAATAATCTAAAAGATTCCGGAGTTGCCGGGAATTATTTTTTCTATTCAATAATTGGTTTGGAGATGTCGCTGCATTCACATGAATGCAGCGACAAACGAATCTTAGGGTGTGGGATTGAAAAAAAATGAACACCTAAATTTAAACCGTAAAAAACAACCCTTATCTAACTCAAAAAGCCACTGGCTTTAGTCGTAGTCCCTCCGATTCGTCCAAACCAAACATCAAATTCATATTCTGAACAGCCTGCCCGGAAGCTCCTTTGGTCAGGTTGTCAATAACACTCACTATGTGCAGTTTACTGCCATGTTTTTTTATGTGCAACAAACACTTATTGGTATTAACCACCTGTTTAATGTCCACCGGTTTCGATGAAATGGTCACAAAAGGATGGCCGCTGTAAAAATCTGTAAAAATCTCCTGTGCCTGTGCCTCCTCAATGTCACAATCGAGATAAACCGAAGCCAGAATACCACGGGAGAAATTACCCCTGATGGGAACAAAGTTGAACGGTTTATCAAACCCTGGCATCATCTCCCGCATGGTCTCATTCATCTCATCCAGATGTTGATGACCGAAAGCTTTATAGACCGACACATTGCCGTTTCGCCAACTGAAATGGGTGGTTCCGGAAGGGGCCTGACCGGCTCCTGTAGAACCGGTGATGGCATGCACATGAACCTCATTCAACAAGTGACCTGCCGCAAGTGGGAGCAGGGCCAATTGTATGCAGGTTGCAAAACAACCCGGATTGGCCAGAAACTGACAAGATTTTATTTTCTCTCTGCTCACTTCCGGCAGGCCATATACAAAGTCATTCTCCAACCTGTTCAACCGAAAGTCGTTACTCAGGTCAATCACTTTCAGGTGTGATGGCAATTCTTGTTTCTGCATAAAAGTCACTGATTTTCCGTGCCCCATACAAAGGAATATCACCTCAACAGCTTCAAAATCCATCCGATCAGAAAAAATCAAGTCGGTATCTCCCAACAAGTCTGAATGAACCTCACTCAGATATTTTCCGGAATTACTGGTACTCTGAATCCATTCTATTTCAGCACCCGGGTGTCCCAGCAAGATGCGAACCAATTCCCCGGCGGTATATCCTGCGCCTCCAACGATTCCAACTTTTATCATGGTCAACAATTTCTCAGTTCAATATTCTAATCTCACACCCTCGGCCTATACCCCGGTTTCCACGTCGAAGCCATTTACCTTATTGAAAATTTTCAGGTAATTGCCCATTAATTTGGTAAATCCTTTCACGTCACCGGCGTTCCACTCTTTATTCATCTCACCGTAATCGCCAAAACCACTGACCATCAGGTCATGCTTAGAACGAATACCCACCAGTTCGAACCGATAAGGATGAAGCTTGAGGATAACCTCGCCCGTGACATTGGCCTGAGAATGTTCCAGAAAAGCCTCGATATCACGCATTACCGGCTCCAGATACTGGGCTTCATGCAAAAGCATTCCATACCAGTTTCCCAATTGTTCTTTCCAGTAAAGTTGCCATTTGGTCAAGGTATGCTTCTCCAGCAAATGATGCGCTTTAATAATCATCAAAGGACCAGCAGCCTCAAAGCCAACCCGTCCTTTAATTCCAATAATGGTATCACCCACATGAGTATCACGACCAATGGCGTAAGCATTACCCAGAGCCTCTACTTTCCGGATGGCATCCACACGACTGGCAAATTTTTCGCCATTCACGGCAGTCAGCTCTCCTTTATCGAAAGTCAGAACCATTTCTTCGCTTCCCTCTTTTCGCAACTGGCTGGGATAAGCAGATTCCGGCAGATTCTGGTCGGTAGTAAGCGTTTCCTTTCCACCCACACTTGTTCCCCAGAGACCTTTATTGATGGAATAGGTCATCTTGGTCCAATCTTTTTGAACACCCCGCATTTTCAGGTATTCGATTTCGTCTTCCCGTGTGAGTTCCAGGTCACGCGTTGGGGTAAGAATCTCTATTTCGGGGGCAAGAATCTGAAAAGTCAAATCAAAGCGGATTTGGTCATTTCCTGCACCTGTGCTACCGTGAGCAATATACTGAGCTCCAATGTTCCGGGCATAATCAACAATAGCCATGGCCTGAAAAATGCGTTCCGAAGAAACAGAAAGGGGATAGGTATTATTTTTCAGAACATTACCATAGACCATATATCGGATACAGTTGCGATAATACAAATCTGTAACATCCAGATTCACATGTTCTACAACACCCAAATCAAGCGCTCCTTTTTCTATGGTTTCGAGCTCCACATCCGAGAATCCGCCGGTGTTTCCAATAGCAGAATATACATCCAGTCCTTTCTCTTCTTTCAGATATTTCACACAAAAAGAGGTGTCCAATCCACCACTAAAGGCAAGTACTACTTTTTTACTCATTTTTTTTTCGATTATGACATTTCAGGCAAACAACGCTGCAAAAAAACTTTTTAACAAATTTCGTTTGCCACCCTCATTATTTTTTTTCCTGTTCCCACCGAGAAAGACAAATTTTTTGAATCTCAGCCACCTTTCATATACCCCCAGTTTCTTCTGAGGAATGGGATCCACTTTCGCGTCCCGGGCAGGGTCGAACAACATACCGGTACAAAGGCAATGTTTTCGATTGGTACGAAGAAGTATATCATAGTTTACACAACTCTGACAGCCCTTCCAAAATTGATCATCATCCGTAAGTTCTGAAAAAGTAACCGGTTTGTAACCAAGTTCTGAGTTTATCTTCATCACCGCCAGTCCGGTGGTCAGACCAAAAATTTTGGCATGTGGATACCGCTTCCGGGAAAGTTCAAAAGCTTTTCTTTTGATATTTTTGGCTAATCCCTGTCCTCTGAATTTATCGACAACAATCAGCCCCGAGTTGGCTACAAATTTCTCATGTCCCCATGATTCGATGTAACAAAAACCGGCAAACTCGTCTCCATCGAGTGCAATAATTGCTTTCCCCTCTACGACCTTACTCTTGATGTAGTCAGGACTCCTCCTGGCAATACCCGTACCTCTGATTTTGGCAGCCTCGGCAATTGTCTGAAGAATTGTATCCACATAAGAAAGATGCTCCTCTGAAGCAACCTGTATATTAATATTCATTCCCTGTTGTGTCATTAAAAATATATTCAAAACCGGTTCTACACAAGTTTCCTTTTCAGTCCCGGCATAAACAACGACAAAGCGTTTATCACATCGGGACGGGAAACCCCTTCCTTACTAATCAACAGGATTGTATCATCGCCTGCAATGGAGCCCAACACCTCGTATGGCCCATGACTATCAATCACCGAAGCAATACTATTTGCAAAGCCGGGCCTGGTCTTTATTACGGCCATATTTCCGGAAAATTCAATAGACTCCAGGCCACTTACAGGAAAAACCTCCCCGTTTTCGCCCTCCTCTTTATCCTGATTATCTTCCGGCAGAACATAAGCATACCCCCCTTCAATATCAGGTCGCTTTGCAACTTTGAGTGCTTTTAAATCTCTTGAAAGTGTCGCCTGGGTTGTGGAAAATCCTTCCTGTTCCAGCAGGTTCAATAATTCTTCCTGACTTCCCACTTTATGCCCGGAAATCAGTTGTCGAATGACATTGAGTCTTTGTGTTTTTATCTTCATATCAGAAAAAACAAAATCGCCCTTTGCGGTAAACTCCACAAAAAGGTACAATTAGTTCGCTTTTTTTTCAACTTCCTTAAATTTAGTAGCCCGTTAAACTCTTGCAATACACTGTAAGTCAATCGCTTGTACTCAAAGATGTCTGTTTATTGAAATTCAGTATATCACTGATTTTACGAAGCATCTTACATCTTATGTCTAAAAATCTAACGACTATTATAAATTGGAATAATTATTCAAATATATATGCAAAATTATTCATTTCCACCAAACCACAAAAATTTATGCGTATTTTTTTC
>Ga0163219_100193_pt1 | contig 16812 bp, 16 predicted proteins | sample MSEWel2016_04_06_FD_113150 | JGI IMG/M metagenome (GOLD analysis project Ga0163219, IMG submission 113150) | Subsurface microbial communities from deep shales in West Virginia, USA - MSEEL Well Study Marcellus 3H_2016_04_06 ...
CCAATGAGTATCTTAACAGCACGGCAGTCTTTGGTCCAGGAAATCACAGGATCGTTTTAGAAAGTGTTAAAAGGACCACTGACAATATAATTTTTGTGAAAGTATATGAAAATTAGAGAGAAAAACACAATTTTACCGTTCAATATTCTTCAATATAACGATTTTCAATACTTCAGAAATAATGACAGAGCATGGATCGACCTTATACTCTCAAAGACTGCCCTGATCTTTGCAAGCATCATCATACTGGCTGCCCTTTATCATCTTAGCGCAGACCTCCAGCAGGCTGATAAGCAAAGGCATCTTGACGCAATCGCGCAGGACTTCAGATCTGCAATCGATTTGGCAGGGCAGAGCCCCCATGGCACATCATCTGCAAATATCAGCTATTCTTTCGATACCTACGGACCGGAAGGAAAATTAACCGGCCAACCGGATGCATGGGTATCAGGTGAATATGTCGGCATATCTTATGAAGATGATAACAAAACCATACATGCAGTAAAACCGCTTACCTACAGAACTCTGCCATACAATGAAACCGTGATACGTGACAAGCTTCTTAATCAATTTTCGGCCAGCGGAGAATCGGCAGATCCCATAGTATCACCATTCACATCCTCTAATGTCACAGAATTTCTCACAACTCTCGGAACAAAAGAAAAAAATTTAAATACAAGTGCAAAAGTTCACATTGTTAAATCACTGATATACTTAAAAAATGGAACCGAGGTCAGAGAACTTGAGTATGTGCTTGTTTATCAATAACGATGACGCTTTCATGGAACCGCACAACGACATAATATCAACAGCTCTGGTCGTTATTGGGTTTGTCGTGTTTGCAGCCATTGTTTCACAGACATACATCACCTTTGATGACAACTCGTATGCCCTTGAGAACTATGAACAGGCTTCCATGATAGCAAAGGACATAGCAGAGTATCCCGGGATACAGGGAAGCCGTACAGACCTTATTTCCGCAGAGGCACTGGATCGGATCTGTTTTCCGGTGAAAGATCAGCAAATGCATGAGATGTTCTTCCAGCGGTTTTCCTCAAATCTTGATTTTTATGTAGAAGTTACTACAAATGATGGAAACCATCAGTGGGCGATTCAACAAGGAAACAGTGGAAGCAGTCATCGGGACATAATTGCTGCATCCGTTCCTGTCGTAATAGAGCTTGGCAGTAGTGCCAACTGCGTACCCGGCACCCTTACAGTAAAGATGTGGAAGAACAGCTGGATATAATATAAGGTTTAGAGGAATTATTAAATGAGATCAATTCAGGATGAAAAAGCATTCTCGTCAAGCCTTGATTCCATTTTCTTCCTCATCCTTATTTCCATATCAGCAGTCATCCTTATGCCATCACTCATGGCAGAGGAACAATACAGGTCAGCAGGATATGTGTCTGCACAGGATATGGATACACATCTTCTTGGTACGATTTTGAGCACAAGGACAGATGAGTTCGAATACACACTCAAACCGGCGGAGATTGCAGGCCTTAATGTGACGTTTCCTGAGGGCTCCATGTTAGAAAGCTCCGAAGAGACACTTTATGGAAGGGAACAGAAACACAGGACATTTGCTGATATCATAGCTGAGGACCTGGTCCTTGGAATTACATTTGAGAACGGCAGTAATACCGTATATCTCAATCCAATGGCAAAGATCCATCCTGTAAGTACGGAGGATTCGATTGAAGAATTCCTTAATTCCATGATAGGTGAACGTTACGAATACAGATTCGAAGCGCGCTGGCATCTGGTCAGCGGATATGGAATCGGAAGTGAGATCGAAATAGGAGATACAGCTCCTGTTGACTCTTTCCGGCAGCGTGCCAAAGTATCACTACCTATGGGCTATTCACCTTCAAGGGAAGAGTTCTTTGACTCCATGAACAATTCTGCCCTCCTGGCTGCTGCCAGTTCACCTGACCCTTCAAAGGAGATACATGACGGATACAACCATAGCATCGAAACCGCCTCCCGGGGAGCAGCAGAGGCAATAACGACAATTATCTTCCCTGCGGAGTATCTGGAAAGTCTCAATACCACGGACGTCAGCCTCAAAGGTGAACAATTGTCCCTTATATCAAGTCCCGACGACATGGACATTTCAAACCCTGAACTTGTCATTGCTTTGCACAGCATCAATTACACAACAAACGAAGTCTTTGGCCTTAATAAGTCAATTCCTCTTGAAAGCGAAAGTATGTCGCTAAATCTTGTAAACGAGATAAATGACGAACTGGTAGATTCGAATAATGATATGATATCCGCATACCTGAAAGAGGACATGTCCGAAGAGATAGACCAGACTGTTGCAAGCATTATCAATGCTACAGAAAACGATACAAAAATAGCATTACATGAAGAACAAATGGAATCTGTCTACGGAAGGGTCAATCAGGGAGGAGCGGATATTATCCTGTATTTATGGCAATAAAGTTCTCTTTTATCGATCAGACACAGCACTGTCCTTCAATCACAACATATATATTTGATAATGCTTTTTGTAGAGAACACTTCGCCAATCATAGAACTGACTGCCGTACGATCAAGGTTCTCCTGTTCGTTCAAACAGCCTGGAAGAGTACGGTCAACTATAAACTAATAAATCAAATATCATAATTATCAGGAGGAATTGCATGGCAAAGATGCACACCCGGAGAAAAGGACAAGCCGGGTCAACAAGACCACTTCGCAGTGAACCACCTGCATGGTCCACTATGAGTGAAGAGGAAGTAACAGATGTCGTTATCGACCTGTGGAAACAGGGAATAAGTACCAGTGAGATAGGAATGATACTCAGGGACAAATACGGTGTGCCTGATGTCAAGCTCTTAACCGGCAAGAAGATCACCGGTATTCTCAAGGAGAAGAATGAAGCACCTGCAGTACCAGAAGACCTCTACAACCTCATTGTAAAGGCTATCGGAATCAGGAAGCACATTAAGGAAAACAAGAAGGACGTTCACAACAAGCGTTCCCTCCAGAATACCGAATCCAAGATCAGAAGGCTTGTTAAGTATTATCAGTCCACAAAGGTCCTGCCTGCAGACTGGAGATACAAGCCAGAGACAGCAGAAATGCTTCTCACAAGATAATCAAATATTACATATTTCTCAGGGCCTGGCAACTGTCCAGATCCTGTATCTTTTTTATTTTACGGCCTAATAATAGTATAAATACTCTATTTTTATACTGAATCTTTTTCTGAACCAATAAGGCAAGATATAAATTGTTATAAAGAGCATATAATACTCCATGAAAGCTATCGTTCTTGCAGCCGGAGAAGGGAGAAGGTGCAGGCCACTGACACTTACCAGGTCAAAGGTAATGCTGCCCGTGGCAAACAAACCGATTTTGGAACATGTAATAAACGCTCTTGCAAAAAACGATGTCAAGGATATAATTCTCATAGTGGGATATGAAAAGGAACGTATCATGGACTATTTTGAGGATGGGATCGATTTCGGGGTAAAAATACAATATATCGAGCAGAAGGCTCAGATAGGTACGGCCCATGCGGTACTTCAGGCCAGGAGAACGATCGATGAAGAGGACCAGGCTTTTCTGGTTGTGAACGGGGACAATATCATCGAAGCTGAAACAATCAGTGACCTCATAAAGGGCTCAAGCGGGGATGCTACAGTCCTTGCATGCAAAAAGGAAAATGCAACCGGATACGGCGTTATTGTCGCAGAGGGACAGAATGTCAGGAAGATCGTAGAAAAACCCCAATCAATGGTAAGTCACCTCATCAATACTGGTACCTATCTTTTCAAACCTCAGATATTCGATGTGATAGAGAGAACACCACTCGCACCAAGTGGAGAATATGCCATAACCGATACGCTTCAGATAATGATCGATGAGGGAATGAAGGTCACAATGACAACAACATTTTCTGACTGGCTTGATGCAGCCTATTCATGGGATCTTCTCAAAGCCAATCCGATTGTTCTTGGAGAATTCGAAACCGATCTGAAAGAGGGAACGGTAGAAGAGGGTGCAGTGATAAAAGGAAATGTTTCCATCGGAGCAAACACGACCATACGTTCAGGATGCTACATAGTGGGTCCCGTGATTATAGGAGATAATTGCGACATCGGTCCGAATGTGGTCATACTGCCTTCCACAAGTATAGGGAATAATGTATCCATTGCTTCCTTTACCACGATACAGAACAGTATAATCATGAATGATGGCAGGATCAGTACGCATTCCATGATCTCAAACTCGATAATAGGAAGTAATACATCCATTGGATCACACTTTATCACAGAAGAAAAGGAAAAGATGTTGATAGAGGTCGAAGGAGGGCTCTATTCAACCGACAGGCTGGGAACAATTATAGGTGATGACGCCGAAATTGGCAGTGATGTACTTGTGAAAGCCGGTATGATGATCGGTCCGAACTGTCGGGTCAATTCCGGGAAGGTTGTGACAGAAGCACTTCCGGTAAATTCAATTGTTATTTGAGGTGAGGGGGACATGTGTGGAATTATAGGGTACGTGGGCAGAGAACCTGCTGCACCCGTTTTAATAGAGTCACTTAAAAGGCTCGAGTACAGAGGATATGATTCTGCGGGGATAACCGTTCTTAATAAATCTCTTGAAACTTACAAAACTGTCGGGAAGATTGCGGATCTGGAGTCCATCCTTCCGGTAGAGATTGTTGCAAACGTAGGAATCGGCCATACAAGATGGGCTACCCACGGAAAACCGGAAACCAGAAATGCGCATCCGCATATGTCATCCAGTATATCGGTAGTGCATAACGGAATCATTGAGAACTATCTTTATCTCAAGGAAAAGCTCATAGATCTTGGCTATGTCTTTGAATCGGATACTGATACCGAAGTCATTGCACATATGCTGAACTACAAGATGTATAACGGAAAGAAAAAGATCGATCTTCTGACGGCTATCCGTGAAACAACAAGAGAGCTTGAGGGTTCTTTTGCAATAGCAGCGCTATGCTCAGACGAAGAAGGCTGCCTTGGGTTTGCCCGCAAGAACAGTCCCCTGGTACTTGGAATCGGTGATGACGGATACTATGCGGCCTCTGATGTGACGGCTTTTCTGAAATATACCAAGAAAGTGATCTATGTTGATGATTACGAGATCGGCGCTGTTCGACCGGATTGCATCGAGATATTCGATCCGAAAGGCAATCTAGTATCCAAGGAGACTCATACCATTGAGTGGGATCTGGAAGCGGCTGAGAAGGCAGGATATGATCATTTCATGTTAAAGGAGATTCATGAACAGCCGACAGCTATCCAGAAGACTTTTGCAGGAAAGCTCATGGAACTCGAAGGTACTATCAAAATGGATGAGCTGTACCTCACGCCCGAACAGATCAAGCACCTGCGCAGGGCTACAATCATCGCCTGCGGAACATCCTGGAATGCAGGAATACTCGGGAAATACCTTTTTGAGAAACTCGCCGGCATACACACGGATATCGAAACAGCATCGGAATTCAGGTACGGCAATCCCGTACTGTGCGGTGAGGAACTGACAATTGCCATTACACAATCAGGAGAGACTGCAGACACACTCGCAGCCGTGAGAAGCTCGCAATCCTACGGATGCAGGACCGTTGCCATTACCAACGTTGTCGGAAGTACCATTACCAGAGAGTCCAGCAGCGTGGTCTATACACGGGCAGGGCCGGAAATAGGAGTTGCTGCAACAAAGACATTTACTGCACAGCTTATCACACTTTACATGCTCGCCATTTATCTGGGAAGGGTAAGGGGAGTACTGTCCGCCGAAGAGGCAAAGAACCTGATAGTCAATATAAAGCGTCTTCCGGGACAGATACAGAAGATCCTGAACAGAAAGGACAGGATAAAGGAATGTGCGGAGCAGTTTGCCGACAAGAGGGATTATTTCTTTATCGGGCGTTACCTGAACTTCCCCATTGCACTGGAAGGTGCGCTGAAGCTTAAGGAAATATCATACATACATGCGGAAGGATATGCTGCAGGTGAGCTCAAACATGGTCCTCTTGCCCTGCTTACCGATGAGACTCCGGTTGTGGCCATTGCCACCAAGGGTCACACCTACGACAAAATACTCAGCAATATCAAGGAAGTGAAGGCCCGGGATGCAACCGTGATAGCAGTTGCAAACGAGGATGATACCGAGATCGAGAAATACGTGGATGAAGTGCTCAGGATCCCTCAGTCACACGAGATGACGGCACCGATACTTACTTCGGTGGTACTACAACTTCTCGCATATTATACGGCGCTTGCCAATGATTGCTCTATAGATAAACCCAGAAACCTTGCAAAAAGCGTGACAGTGGAGTGAGCATCACTAATGAAAATCAATTACAGAGGCATTAAATGAAACTGTTCGGTTCATCAGGCATAAGAGGAATAGCTAACCGGGATATAACCGTGGACCTTGCCCTGAAAGTCGGGCTTGCACTTGGAAGGTCAAAGAAGACAGCAGTCATAGGAAGAGACCCCAGGGTTGCAGGTGAGATGATAGAGCATGCGCTTATCTCAGGACTTGTTTCCGCAGGTTGTGATGTGATTCGTGTCGGACTTGTGACAACACCCACGCTTGCGTATGCAGCAAGGCATTATGACTGCGGAGTCATGATAACGGCATCCCACAACCCTGCAGAATATGTAGGGATCAAACTATGGAACCCTGACGGCATGGCCTTTGATTCACAGCAACAGGAAGAGATAGAATCAATAATCGAGAACGAAGACTTCAACCGTTCCAACTGGGACGAGGTCGGTAAGATAGGTTCATACGACGGTGCCGTAAGGGATCATACAGATATGATCCTTAAAAACTCAGGAACATCATCCATGCGAGTGATCCTTGACTGCGGATGTGGTGCGGGAGGAACGATCACGCCAGCCCTTTTACGGAAAATGGGATGCGAGGTAATAACACTGAACTCCCAGCTTGACGGACACTTTCCGGCAAGGAATCCCGAGCCCAATGAAAAGAACCTTTCTATGCTGATGAAAGTGGTAAAAGAACTCGATGCCAGCCTTGGCATAGCACATGACGGTGACGCTGACAGGATGATGGCGGTTGATGAGAAGGGAAATTTCGTAACAGGAGATGAAATGCTTGCCATATTCGCATCCGGCGAATGTAAGGGCAGATCAAAGATCGCCGTGCCTGTGGACACTTCCATGATCGTGGATGATGCCCTGCCGGAGGCCGAGATCATCAGGACACAGGTAGGAGATGTCTATGTGGCTGAAAAGATGAAAGAGCAGGGAGCGGATTTCGGAGGAGAACCATCAGGAAGCTGGATATTCCCGAGAATATCCTATTGTCCGGATGGCATCTATGCGGCTGCAAGACTTGTGGATATTGTAAACGAAACTCCATTATCGGAATTAAAAGAGAGCCTTCCTCAATACCCGACCCTCCGTGGTACACTTGCATGCGACGACTCCGCCAAGGAAAAGCTGATGGAAGCAGTAAAAGAAAAGCTTGGATCCCTGGGAACGGTCTCAGATATCGACGGCATAAGGGTCGAGATGGAAAAAGGATGGGTACTTGTACGCCCGTCGGGAACCGAGCCCAAGATACGTATTACGGCCCAGTCCGGTGAAAACGTAGAAGAGCTCTATGAAACTACAGAAGCTCTTGTAAAGGAGTGCCTTCAATGAAAGCCGTTATCCTTGCCGCAGGTGAAGGCACGCGGATGCGTCCACTTACGGAATCAAGACCGAAGGTAATGCTTCCCATAGCCAACAAGCCAATGATAGAGCATACCATTGATGCTGCAGTTGCCGCCGGCATCAGGGATTTCGTACTTATAACCGGATATCATGAAGATTCACTAAGGGACTATTTCGGAAACTGTGACAATGGTATCAGCATAGAGTACGTACACCAGGAGCAACAACTCGGTACCGCCGATGCCATAGGTTGTGCAAAAGGCCATGTTGAGGGCAGTTTTGTAGTGCTCAACGGAGACATGCTGATAAGTGCGGAACACATCAGAGAGCTCATATCCTCTGACAGGGATGCTGTGATCACCGTAAAGGAAGTTGACGATCCTTCACATTTCGGAGTGATAGAGACCGACGAAGACAGGGTCACAAGAATCATAGAAAAAACGGCAAACCCTCCAAGCAATCTTGCCAATGCTGGAATATATCTTTTCAGAGACACCATTTTCGATTTCATTGACCGGACAGAACTTTCCCCAAGAGGTGAGCTGGAAATAACCGACTCCCTGCAAATGATGATCGAGGGCGGAAGTAATGTCGGCTACCAGGTGCTAAAGAGTGAGTGGATAGACATAGGACGCCCCTGGGACCTGCTTGATGCCAACAAAGTACTTCTGGGAGAGATGAAAGGGGAGATCTACGGCACTGTGGAGCCCTATGCAACACTAAAAGGTGATGTCACTGTAGGCAAAGGTACTATAATACGCAACGGAGCATATATTATAGGGCCCGTGACCATCGGAGATCATTGTGATATCGGCCCAAATTGCTTTATCCGACCATCCACTGCAATAGGTGATAATGTACATATCGGCAATGCGGTGGAAGTAAAGAACAGCATCATAATGGATGGTACCAAGATCGGACATCTCAGCTACCTTGGAGACAGTATTATTGGTTTTAACTGTAATTTCGGTGCGGGTACAAAGGTTGCCAACCTGCGTCATGATGGGAAGAACATCAAGTGTCCTGTAAAAGGAGAAGTCGTTGATTCCGGCAGGAGGAAACTTGGTGTCATTATGGGCGACGATGTACATACCGGTATCAATACAAGCATAAATGTAGGCACGGTCATGGAGACCGGAAGCTATAGCCTTCCGGGAGAAGTCGTCATGCCACAAAAGAAAAACTAATTAAAGCACTTTAGCCTTTTTCCATTGTCGAGTGATATAATTGAACTTCAATGTCGAGATCCAAAAACTTAAAGATCTGGCACGGCAGGCAGCTGATGTCATAGATGAGCAGGATTATGTCCGGGTGATATCACATAACGATGCAGACGGACTGACATCGGCAGGCATCATATGCCGTGCACTCATGAAAAAAGGAATTCGTTTTCACACCACAATAGTACCAAGGCTGGATGAGACTGTAGTGGACACTGTCATCGAGAGTGCAGGAGAAGATGACCTTGTCCTCTTCTGCGATATGGGAAGCGGACAGTCTGATATGATCTCACGTATCAGCCAGGATATCGTTGTCCTGGATCACCATGTACCTGTAGGAGAATCACCTGCAAAGGTACTTGTCAATCCCCATCTTGTGGGAATCGACGGGGCCATGCACCTATCGGCTTCCGGTACCACCTACCTTGTGGCAAAAGCACTGGATGAGAGCAATGTCGAACTTGCAGGTCTGGCAATTGCAGGAGCCGTGGGTGATAAACAGCTGATGGACACCGTCAATGGCACGATCCTGAAAGAAGCTGAGGAAGCAGGTGTCATATCCACGCGCAAAGGCCTGAAAATAGGAGACGGTGACATTGCCGATGTGCTTGAGTACACACCCGAACCTTATCTTGATATTACCGGTGACAGGGAAAGAATAGAGGATTTTCTTGATATCCTGGATCTCAAAGGAGATATCAGCGAGCTTTCAGCCGAAGAACTGAAAAAGCTCACATCTGCCATAGCCCTCAAACTTGCCAAAAAGGCAAGTCCCGAAGCAATAGATGCTTCAATAGGTGATGTATACTATCTGGACCGGGAAATCGTCAACAATGTTTACGATATGGTAGCCATACTCAATACCTGTGGCCGTATGGAAAAAGCCGGTATGGCACTTTCCATATGCATGCATGACCGGGAGCATCTGGAAGAAGCAAAAGTGATGGCCATCGAGTACCAGCGTTCGATTGTGGAAAATATAAACAAGGCACTTGATGAATTACAGATAGGGAACAATATCGGCTATCTTATCACACAGGACATGGAATCCACGGGAATGGTTGCAAGCACCATGGTCCGCTTTATAAATCCAGACATGCCCTTTATCGCTGTCAATCAGGTGGATGAGCTTGTGAAAGTCTCCGCAAGAGGTACAAGGGCACTGGTTGCAAAGGGACTGGACCTTGCATTTGCACTCCGTGAAGCCGCAGCAGAGGTCGGTGGTCAGGGAGGAGGACACAATATAGCATCGGGAGCCTCCATTCCTCCCGGAACTGCGGAAGAATTCATCAACAAGGTGGATGAGATAGTGGGTTCCCAGCTTGAAAGTAGTGAGGATTGAAATGAAGATAAAGACCACCGTGGAGTTCAGGGATGAGGATGCAGGAGAGATTGCCGAAAGAGTTGTAAGGTCACTTGCCCCGGATAACCTGACCAGCATGCATACTGAGATAACTGAGAAGGGTGCAAAAATACATATCTCCACGGAAAAGATCACTTCACTCATAGCCACTCTTGACGACCTTCTTATGAATGCAAAGGTCGCAGAAGAGGTGCTTGAGGGACTTGAAGAGTGAGTTTATTCCCAGAGATGCCTATTCTTATCTATCAGTTCCTTCTGTTCTTCGATCCTTGATCTCTGGTAGATCATAGCTGCAGGATGATAAATTTTCAGAATATTTCTGCCACCTTCATCTACTACCGGGACGCCCCAATGCATCTTTTTTCCACCACAGAACGCTTCGTCTGCAGTATTTCCGAGCAGGATGATCACTTTCGGATCCAGAAACTCGATCTGTGCCATAAGAAATGGCTTGCACTGCTCGATCTCAGTTTTGCGGGGTTTGCGATTGTTGGGTGGACGACATTTGAGGACATTGATCACAGCGTAATCTTCGTCTGAGAGATCCATATATTCGATCATCTCATCGAGTTTCTTTCCGGCCCTGCCGCTAAAGGGAACGCCGGTCATATCTTCGGTCTTACCGGGAGCCTCTCCGATAAATAGGACTTTCGGATCACGGGAGCCTTTCATTATTACAGGATTTGTGGCACCTTCATGAAGGGAGCAATTGGCACATTGCCTGATCTCCTTTTCCAGATATCCGAAGCCTCCGTTGATAAGTTCCTGTATCAGGGACTCATAGTCAGGGCTTTTTTCTTTTTTCCGGTTTCTATCCTTTTCCAAGATTGTTCACCATCTTTTATGAATTTCTTTCCTGAATCTGTGGAATAATACTGGTTTTCCCGATAAAAGGCTAACTACAGGAACAGAGCCTCAAGGCCATTGTGAAAAGAGAAGGCCTTAATTAGCAAAAAGTACATCAAGCATAAAGTAACCTGACAAAGAAAAGTATTTGTGAAACAATTTATCGCTACTTACATACCCATATCATAATAACAGGAATGAAGTTACAATGAATTCGAAGAAAAGTGCCGGATGTTGCCCTTCAGACGATAAGCCAGAAAACGGAGAATTGATGGATTTCAAGTTCAAACTGGAGTGTTCACTGAAGACCAGTGCTGATGCCACAAAAGCGGAAGAGGTCATTGGTGAATATATCGATGAGGCAAATAATACCATACTCACAAAGGGTGCACCCGAGGGACAGGGAGCAAAGGTCACTGCATGGAATGTCGAGGGAGATAGGATAAAGCTCACCATTGAATCAGGAAGGCACGTTCGTGTACATGATGCCCTGCTACGTGTGAGAAAACCTCTTGCAGGAAAGCTTGGCAAAGGGTTCAAAATCGGAATTCGCGGAATAGAAGTAGATTCATATACGATTGAAGTACCATCCGAGCAGGAACTTCCGCAGATGAAGATACCCTATGTCAGTGAAATGAGCTATGAGGACTGCACCATCAGGCTTGAGCTGGATGTGGATGAAGCGGCCATGTCAAACCGTGTGCCTGACAGGATACTTTCCCTGATGGAGGACAAGATAGAGCAGCAGTCCTATGGCGGAAAGACCGAGCACTGGCATATTCTCTGGCAGAGCGAACCAAAGGAGCACAAGTTCACCGAAGATCCCACCAAGGCTATGATGGAAGCAGGCTGGCTGAAAAGAGGTGCCAGCAGGGGTCAGTGGATACATGGTCCGCAGTCTACCAAGATGTTCAGGACCTTTGAGAAAATTGTGCTTGAGGAACTGCTTGAGCCTCTCGGGTACAGGGAGATGATATTCCCGAAACTTGTCCCATGGGAAGTATGGCAGAAATCCGGACATGCAAAGGGTGTTTATCCTGAGATCTACTATGTGTGTCCTCCAAAGACCCGTGATCCCGAATTCTGGGAAGAGGTCATCGACCATTACAAGGTCACACATGAGGTCCCGACATCACTGATCAAGGAGAAGATCGGTGATCCCATAGGCGGAATGTGCTATGCACAGTGTCCTCCTTTCTGGACCTATCTTCAGGGTGAAACCATACCCACAGATGAATTCCCCCTCAAGGTATTCGACAGGTCGGGAACCTCACACAGGTATGAGAGTGGAGGAATCCATGGTATGGAACGTGTGGACGAGTTCCACAGGATAGAGATTCTCTGGGTTGGAACCAAGCAACAGGTACTTGATGCTGCTTCAAGGCTGCATGACAGATACATGCACATTTTCAACGAGATACTCGACCTTGAATGGAGAAAGGCATGGGTCACACCATGGTTCATGGCACAGGAAGGACTTACCGGTGTTTCCGAACAGACCGAGGCCGGGACCACCGACTATGAAGCAGTTCTGCCATACCGCGGAGAGGACGGCGAATGGCTGGAATTCCAGAATGTCAGTGTAAACGGAAACAAGTATCCATCCGGCTTCAACGTCAAATGCCAGTCCGGTGAGGAACTCTGGTCCGGATGTTCAGGCGTGGGACTTGAGAGATGGGCATCAGCTTTCTTTGCACAGAAGGGACTGGACCCTGAAAACTGGCCTGAGGAATTCAGAAAAAGAGCAGGGGAAATACCACAGGGAATCAGCTTCCTCTGAAGCTGCCCTGCAATATTATTTTTTCCAAGGAAACCTGAAATTCAGAAAAGGGGTTTCCTTAATCTATTTCTATCACAACTTTGCCCTTCACACTGCTATCACGCTGATAGGCCATGGCATCCACTGCCTTATCCATGGGAAAGGCCCTGTCAACATTTACTGTAACAACACCTCTATCATAAAGTTCTGCAAGCTTCTGCAGGCTATCGGTACTGATCTGTGTGAACTGACCCTCGGCATTTACCTGATATTTGTTCATAAGTTCCTCATCAGGACTCTCGAGCATTGATACGATGATACCTCCTTTTTTAAGCACCTGGTAGGATCTTTTGTAGGTATCTCCGCCTACCGTATCAAAAACTGCATCATAATCGCTCAGTTTATCCTCAAATTTCTCATTTTTGTAGTCTATTATCTTGTCTGCCCCGAGGTCCCTTAGGTAGTCGGTCTTGTCAGCTCTGGCAGTGGTCGCAACATATGCACCTAGATGTTTTGCGATCTGGATTGCCATGGAACCGATACCACCCGAACCACCGTGTATGAGAATCTTCTGACCCTCCTGAAGCTTTATCTTTTTGGTGATCACATCCAGTGCACTCACACCCACAAGAGGCAGAGCGGCAGCTTCAAGATTGTTTGCATTTTCAGGTTTTTTTGCTATCATTTTGGTATCAGTGGACAGATATTGTGCATAGGCCCCGGATCCGCCGGCCAGGAAAATGGCAGTGCCATAGACATCATCACCTTTTCCGTATTCCGTTACACCTTCACCGACTTCTGCGATCGTACCTGTGAAATCACCACCCAGTGTAACAGGAGACTCAAGTTCTTTTCCCTGACTGGTGTAACCTTGCGTTATTTTCCAGTCAATAGGATTCACGGCTGCAGCATGCACCTTTACAAGAACCTTACCCGAAGAAAGTTCGGGCACTTCAATATCCGGATTGATTTCTACTATTCTATTAATGTCGTCACCATATTCTTTAAGCCTGACAGCTTTCATAGTTATTCCCTCCACTCGTAAACAATTATTGTTGTCATGTTGACGTTTCAGTATATATCAACTTAGAAAAGTAAGTTATCGAAGCATATATGGTTTTTGTGGACAAAATAAATATCAATCGAAGTATACAAATTATGTATTTAGCATTTTTCTATTTTCAAAAAAAAGTCAGCACTAATAAGCGTTTATAGTGTTGAATATTTGAATATGAATATATCATTAAAATAAAACTAACATACATATTTCACCATGTTTTCAGAGTACTTGTTCATGAATTCACTGATATATAAGAAGTAACTGCCCTTTTCAATACATGCATGCACACTATACTCATGTACGTGTTCACCAAGTTTTATAATCAGTGCTTTGCAGAAATCTCTGAACACTAAAGTATCAAAGAGTTAAAATGAGGGGAAGCCAGGACAAAACCTGACAGATGTGCCAGGCTGTTTTGTACAGATACCAGAGAAATCCAGCAAAGCCTAAAAAATAGATATAAAGGCGGAGATCAGATGAAAACAAAAATATTGGTATTGGGCATTGCAGTGGTAATTATATGTGCCGGACTGATGGTTTCAGTGGGTGCGGCGGCAAAACCGGGTGTGGACTTTAATGGAGAACACTACAACCTGAACATCATCGGGAAAAAAACAGACTGGAATGGCGGTGGCAGTTATGACAACGGAGACAGGCATACAATGTTTGTTCCCGAGGACACAGGTGCTTTTAATTTCACTGTATATGATGAAGGAAACGAGACGGTACTCTCCGGAATAACAATTGAGATGACACAGGGAACCGAGTTTGCTGTCCTTGACGGAAATGCATTTGATGACGGTAAAACAGCATTCCAGCTTGCCCCCGGAAGGTATAACGTTTACATTGCTGCCAAAGGCAAACCTGGAGGATACACGGACATCACTGGATGGGTAAAGTGTAACGATACATACTACTTCGATGTCGGCGATGTGAAAGTTTCCAAAAGCAAAAAAGCAGGATGGACAGATGCTACGGATCTTTTCTACGTAGATGCTTCTGAAGAACCTGACACCGTAGGTTATCTGGATAACCTTACAGAACAGGGATTGTTTGGAGAGAATGAACAGATGTGGGTATTCGATTACCTTACAGGTCTGACAGGCTATGATTCACTGCTGTACCCTTCCGATGGAACAGATTACTTCTGGCAGTATGACAACCATGGAAGCAAGCTTGTTCAGGTTCGCTTCTACCCGATCTGAATAGATTTTATTTTTTTCCTTTTTCTTTTTAAAACCATGTTCAGCCAATCAATCAATCAATGCCAGGATTCTTACATACCCAGCTTTGTTTTCCGGATAGTATCAATAAAACTTCTTGTTTCCCTTTCAACATCCTCACTGCATACAACCGCAGAGATGGCTACAAGACTGTCAGCACCACCCTGCACCACACTCACACAGTTCTCTTTGTTTATTCCGCCAATTGCAATAACAGGGATACTTATAGCATCCTTAACGGCCCTGATGCTTTCCGGACCGATACCATCCCCGGCATCTTTTTTGGTGGAAGTATCAAATATGGGGCTCAGACCCACATAATCAGCACCCTGTCTTTCAGCCTCAATGGCCTCTTCAACATCATGTACCGTAAGGCCGATGATCTTATCAGGACCCAGAAGCTGTCTTGCAATATCTATTGGCATATCATTCTGACCTATGTGGACCCCGTCGGCATCCACCGCCAGAGCAACATCAACCCTGTCATTCACCAGAAATATCGCCTCACTTCCACACAGTTTTTTGATCTGTGACGCTTCAATAATCATATCTTTCGTAGTTCCGGCTTTTTCCCTGTACTGGACGATCCTGCACCCTCCTGAAACAGCACATTCCACATCCGAAACGGTTCCTTTTTTTGATAGGCCGGAATCGGTTACAAGATAAAAATCGATCAGATCGAGCAACATTCTTTTAGTGTTCATTTCTGACTTCCATTTTTGTTAGAAATAATGACCGGGGCTATCTTACATGGTCAGTATTCCTCAAAATTCAGCTTTGCCTGTGCTTTCTCATCCGAAAGCCCGGATACCTCGTCATAGAGATGCATCTTGAAAGTCCCAGGACCATCGGACTTTCCTGCCGCCAGTTCCCCGGCTATTCCGAAATAGCACAGCGCATCCTTTGCAGCATCACAATAATCAGTATTGACCGCGGCAAAAGTTCCGATTACAGAAGCTGCCATACAGCCGGTGCCAACAATTGAGCCCATTGATTCATGTCCGTTCTTCACGATAAAAACTCTTTTTCCATCACTGATGATATCCTCTTTCCCGGTCATGACTACCACGCATGACCTTGAGTTTGCATACTCCTTTGCGATTATTTTCGGATCTGCATCGATGGAGGTTGCCTCAACACCTTTTGTCTGAGCATCTTCACCTGCCAGTTTGGCAATTTCGGAGTAATTACCCTTGATAACGTCAACATGGACTGAATCCAGTATCTTTGCAGCCATGTCATCACGGAACTTAGTGGCACCAACACCCACGGCATCAAGTACCACAGGTATGTTCTTTTCGTTTGCAGCCTTTGCGGAAATTATCATAGCATCTATCAGATCAGGAGTCAAGGTTCCGATGTTCAGCACAAGGGCAGATGCAATGCCAGTCATATCCACTGCCTCTTCCCGGGCATGAGCCATTACAGGTAGTGCACCGAATGCCCTTGTCATGTTAGCACAATCGTATATCGTTACCCAGTTTGTGATGTGATGAACCAGTGGTTTTGTTTCCCTGATAGTTTTAAGAGGTTCTTTCATTGTAATCTTCCTGTAGATTATACTATTATTAAGATAAAATGGCTTTTTTACTAAATAACTCACCTATTAACAATGGTTGCTAATCGGGTTATCATATTGATAGTTCAGCCAAAGAG
>Ga0163219_100196_pt1 | contig 16707 bp, 14 predicted proteins | sample MSEWel2016_04_06_FD_113150 | JGI IMG/M metagenome (GOLD analysis project Ga0163219, IMG submission 113150) | Subsurface microbial communities from deep shales in West Virginia, USA - MSEEL Well Study Marcellus 3H_2016_04_06 ...
CGGCCTCGGCGTCGCCGAAGGTCACCTCGGTCTCCAGCCGGAACCAGCGCGGGGAGACGGTGAGCGCGTCGGCGTCGACGCCGGCGTCCACCACCGCCGGCAGGCCCAGGAAGTCGCCGACGCTGGCCCAGCCGCCGGACGGGCGGGCGGCGATCAGGGCCCGGGCGGCGGCGAGGCTCATGGGCTTCGCGGCCAGCATGGCGAGCAGCGGCGCCTGGTCGGCCGTCAGGGTGTTGATGTCGATGGCCGCGGGCGTGGCGGTCGGCAGGGCGCAGACGTAGGGGCGCAGGCGGGCGTAGACGGCGGGCGTGAAGCCGCGGACGGCGCGCAGCTCGCTGGGCTCGGCCAGCAGGGTCCCGGCGGTGAGGTAGCCCTGCCCTGCGCCCGCGTAGGCCTCGTCCTCGGCGCCGCCGGCCTCGCGCAGGGGATCGGCGTCGATGAAGTCCACGAGGGCGGCGGCCAGCATCGCGGCCTCGCGCTCGCCGATCCCGAGCACGCCGGCCAGGGCCACGAACCGGGCGACGCCGGCGTCGCTGCGCTGCAGGCCCTCGGGCGGACCCGCCACCACGCTGTTCAGGTTGAAGCAGGCCCCGCCGTCGTTGATGCGGGCCTGGACGGCGCCGCCCTCCACGGGGAAGCGGACCACCCGTCCGTTCCAGGCGCCGGAGACGGCGCCGGTAGCGGCCAGGCGGGCGACCTGGGCGCGGGCGAGCTGCTCGGCGCCCAGCGCGTACCAGCGGGCCTGGCCCACGGCCTCGGCGTTGGCGGTGCGGCGGATCGAGAAGCGAATCTCGTCCAGCACGCCGGCGGCGAGCGTCGCCATCACCGCCACCAGCAGGAGCACGGTGAGCAGGGCCACGCCGCGTTCGTCGTCACGCGTCATGCCGGCTCTCCCGTGACCACGAAGAGCTGGGAGAGCGCGCCGTAGTCGTCGAGCGTCAGGTCGAGCCGCACGGCCTGGGGCAGCGGCTGATGGGTCCCGTTGGGCAGGGCCTCCACCCACTGGCCGCCCATCCGGAAGGCGACGCCCGCCTCGCGCACGCCGGTGAGCAGGACCTGCGGCGGGCTCCAGGCGGAGCCGTCGAGGGCCCGGCGGGTGCGGCGCTCCAGCCGGCCCTCCGCGAGGCGGTACTCCACCGCCTGCAGGGAGGCGCGCGGGGCGGCGTCGGGGTTGTCCCAGCCGCGCCGGACGAGTTGCAGCAGCGGGCCGCCCGCGGCCTGCTCGCCGCCAGTGAGGTTGCGCGGCGCGGGCCGGCCGTCCGGGCCGCGGGTGCGGCGGGTGGCGGCCTGGGCGAGGTCGGCCTTCAGCGCGGAGCGGGCGCGCTGGATCTCGCCGAGGCGGTGGCTGCGGGCGCGGACGACCTGCTGGTTGTCGACGCTGAAGGAGAGCACGGCGACGCCCGCGGCCGAGACCAGGCCGAAGATCAACAGCGCCACCATCATCTCCACGAGGGTGAAGCCCTTCATGGCGCCCCCCGGAAGACGGTGACCTCGCCGGCCGTGGGGCCGCCGGGGCGCGCGGCCACGCGCACGTCGATGCGCAGGACCGCGGGGTCGGCGGTGCGGCTGACCCGGCGCGTCCAGCGCCACGGCTGGCCGCCGGCGATCGTCTCGCCCGACGCCTGGCCGAGCGCCGGCGCGACGGGGGCGGTCAGCGCCTCGACGGCCTGGTTCTCGGCGACGACCCCGGCGAACAGCCGGCTCTCCACCGCGCCGGCCTGGCGGGTGTTCTCGCCGGCCAGGTTCAGGAGGGCGAGGGCGCCCAGGCTGAGCACGGCGAGCGCCACCAGCATCTCCAGCAGGGTGAAGCCGGCCTCAGCGCGCGCGGTCATCGATCCTGACCTCGCCCTGGGCGTCGACGGTGAGGGCGACCGTGTCGATCCGGTTGGCCAGCCGCACGGTGACCGGCTCCGCCGCGCCGGTGGAATCGAAGCGCACGGCGCTGCGGCCCTCGCCGGCCTCGACGGAGACCGCCAGGCCCTCGGGCCAGCGCTTCGGCTGGAAGGGGCCGTCCTCCAGCGGGGTCCAGCGGCCGCGCCGCTGTTCGCGGAAGGCGTAGCCCTGCGCATCCAGCGCCATCTCCACGGGCCGGTTGGCGGTGAGCGCCGCCTCGCGGGCATGCATCAGCCGCGCGGCCAGCCGCTCGGCCTCGTCGGCGAGCCGGGGCCCGGGATCGGGCGTGGTGAGGAGCACCGCGGACGCGAGCAGGGCCATGACCAGCACGGCCACCATCACCTCCACCAGGGTGAAGCCGCGCTCGGCGGCCGGGCTAGAGGCCCCAGTTGCCGATGTCGGCGTCATCGCCCTCCCCGCCTTTCTGCCCGTCGGCGCCCGTGGACCAGACGTCGAAGCGGCCGTGCTCGCCCGGGTAGCGGTACTGGTAGGCGTTCCCCCACGGGTCCTTCGGCAGGCGCCGGACGTAGCCGCCTTCGCGATAGCGGTCGGGGCGGGCCAGGCCCGGCGGCGGCGCGACCAGCGCCTGCAGCCCCTGCTCGGTGGTGGGGAACGACAGGTTCTCCAGCCGGTAGCTCTCGACGGCCTGCTCCAGCACGGCGACGTCGGCGCGGGCCTTCTCGGTCATGGCGCGGTCCTGGCTCGGCAGGACGTTCATCATCACCACCGTGGCCAGGAGGCCGATGATGACGATGACGACCATCACTTCGACGAGGGTGAAGCCCTGCTCGGCGCGGGGCGGACGGAGGGCGCGGGTGTCGGTCATGGGCGGTCTCAGCGGTAGGCGAGGGTGTTGATCTGCAGGATGGGCAGCAGGATCGAGAGGACGATCACCGTCACGATCAGGCCCATGACGATGATGATGGCCGGCTCCAGCAGGCTCAGCGCCACCTGCACCACGGCCTCGAACTCGCGCTCCAGGTACTCGGCGGCGCGGCCGAGCATGAGGTCGACGCGCCCGGCGTTCTCGCCGCTGGCGGCCATGTAGAGGAGGATCGGCGGGAACACCCCGGCCCGGCGCATGGCCCCCGACAGGCTGCCGCCTTCGCGGACGGTCGTGGCCATGTCGGCGACGGCGGCGCGGAGCGCGCGGTTGTGCACCGTGGGTACGGTGAGCAGCAGGCCCTCCAGCACCGGCACGCCGGCGGCGATCATGGTGGAGAGGGTGCGGGCGAGCCGGGCGGCGTGCAGATCGCGGATCAGCCGGCCGAGGAAGGGCGTGGCCAGCAGGGCCGCGTCGAAACGCAAGCGCAGCGCCGGCCGGCGCAGGGCCTGGGCGGCGCCGAGGCCTGCGGCCGCCAGGACCAGCAACATCAGCCAGCCCCAATCCCGGGCGGCGTCGGAGAGGAGGATGATCGCCCGGGTGAGCCAGGGCAGGCGCTGGCCCATGCTGTCGAACTGCTCGACCACGCGCGGCACGACGAAGGTGATCAGGGCGGCGATGACCGCCAGCGCGGTGACCGCGAGCGCGGCGGGATAGACCAGGGCCACGAGGAGCTTGGAGCGGGCCTGCTCGTCGCGCTCCAGCAGGTCGGCGAGGCGCTCGAGGATCTCCGGCAGGGCCCCCGAGCTCTCGCCGGCGGCGACCATGGCCCGATAGAGCCTGGGGAAGGCCTCGCCCTGGCGGCCCATGGCGTCGGAGAGGCGATGGCCCTCCAGCAGGCCGGCATGGGTGGCGGTGAGCACGCGGCGCACGGCGGGCCGCTCGGCCTGGGCGGCCAGGGTGCGCAGCGCCTCCTCCAGCGGGGCGACGGCGATCAGGGTGGCGAGCTGGCGGGTGATCAGCGCCAGGGCCCGCGGGCCGATGCGGTCGGGGAACAGGCGGGCGAGCGGCCCGGGCGCGGAGCGGGTCGTGGCGCGCAGCTGGACGGGGATCAGACGCCGGCCTTGCAGCGCCTCGCGGGCCGCCCGCTCGGTGGGCGCGGCGACCACGCCCTGGCGGGTGCGGCCGCCGGGATCGAGGGCGACGTATTCAAACCCCGGCATGGTCCGCGCTCTCCTGGCGGGCGACGCGCAGCGCCTCCTCCACCGTGGTGATCCCCTCGGCCACGTAGCGGCGGGCCTCCGCCTGCAGGGTCCCCGCGCCGTCCGGGAAGGCGGCGGCGGCGATGGCGGACTCGTCGGCGTCGGCGACGATCAGGCGGCGCAGGCGGTCGTCGACGCGCAGGGCCTCGTAGACCCCGACCCGGCCGACGTAGCCGGTCTGGGCGCAGGCCGGGCAGCCCGTGGCGCGGAACAGGGTCGTCCCGGGCTCCATGCCCGCCAGCCGAGCCGTGGCCGGGTCGGCGGCCTCGGGTCGGCGGCAGGCCGGGCAGAGCCGGCGGACCAGCCGCTGGGCGACGATGGCGCGGACGGTGGAGGCCAGCAGGAAGGGCTCGACCCCCATGTCGCGCAGGCGGGTGATCGCGCCCGCGGCGTCGTTGGTGTGGACGGTGGAGAGCACGAGGTGGCCGGTGAGGCTGGCCTGCACCGCGATCTGGGCGGTTTCCACGTCGCGAATCTCGCCCACCATGACCACGTCAGGATCCTGGCGCAGGATGGCGCGCAGGCCGGCGGCGAAGGTCATGCCGACCTTGGGGTTCACCTGGGTCTGGCCGAGCCCCTGGACGGCGTACTCCACCGGGTCCTCGATGGTGAGGATGTTGCGGGTGGCGTCGTTGAGCAGGGCAAGCCCCGCATAGAGGCTGGTGGTCTTGCCCGAGCCGGTGGGGCCGGTGACCAGCACGATGCCGTTCGGCTCGCGCAGCGCGCCTTCGAACACGGCCAAGGCGGCCGGGGCCATGCCTAGGTCGGCCAGGCCGAGGCGGGCCTGGTCCTGGTCGAGGATGCGCATCACCACCCGCTCGCCGGCCCGGGCCGGGAGGGTGGAGACGCGGACGTCCAGCGAGCGGCCGCCGAGGGTCAGCGAGATGCGGCCGTCCTGGGGCACGCGCTTCTCGGCGATGTCGAGCCTCGCCATCACCTTCACCCGGCTGACCAGCAGGGGCGCGATGCGGTGGGAGAGGCTCAGCACCTCCTTCAGCACCCCATCCACGCGCAGGCGGACGACCAGCGCGGTCTCGAAGGGCTCGATGTGGACGTCGGAGGCGCCCTGGCGCACGGCCTCGGCGATGACGCCGTTGATCAGCCGGATGACCGGGGCGTCGTCCTGGGCGTCCAGCAGGTCGGCGGCGGCCGGCAGGTCGTCGGCCAGGCTGTCGAGGCCGCCGGGCAGGTCGAGGTCGTCGGCCGGCGCGCCGAGGCCCTCGCCGGCATAGGCCTCGGAGAGCCGGCGCTCGAACTCCGCGCGGGTGAGCGGCTGGACGGCGAGCGGCGTGCGCAGCGCGCGGCGGACCTCCAGCAGGGCCAGGGGATCGGCGCCGTCGCGCAGGCCCACTGCGGCGGTCTCGCCCTCCTCCAGCAGGATCACGCCATGCTTCTTGGCGAAGGGATAGGCGAAGGCGCGGCCGGTCATGGCTTGGCGGTCGGCTGGGCGGTCGGTTGGGCCGGCGCGGCGGACGGCGGCTCGGCGCGCAGGTACTCGCGGACCAGGGCCTCGAGCTCGCTCTGCCGGGCGGGGTTCCGGATGGCCTGCTGGGCGGCGATGTAGTCGTAGCGCGGACCGGTGACGGCGCGGGCCTCGGCGGCGGTGCGCACGATGCGCGGCCGGATGAACACCATCAGGTTGGTCCGGGTCCGCCGGCGGCTGGTCGCCTTGAACAGGTTGCCCAGCACCGGCACGTCGCCCAGCACCGGCGTGCGCTCGGTGGTGTCGCGATCGTTCTGGTCCAGCAGGCCGCCGAGCACGACGATCTGGCCGTCGTCGACGTTCACCGTGGTCTCGATCTCGCGCTTGTCGAGCACCAGGTCGCCGACCGTGGTGGTGAGGCCGCCGGCGATGCTGGAGACCTCCTGGCGGAGCGCCAGCGTGATCGTGCCGCCGGCGTTGACCTGCGGCGTCACCTCAAGCTGGACCCCGACGTTCTGGCGCGCCGTGGTGCGGAAGGGGTTGGTGTTGGAGTCGCCCAGCACCTCGCCCGTGGTCACCGGCACCTCCTGGCCCACCAGGATGGTGGCGGGCTGGTTGTCGAGGGTCATCACCGAGGGGGTGGAGAGCAGGTTCGACTGGCCGTCGCTCTTCACCGCATTGATCACGAAGCCGAAGAGCACGTCGCCGCTCTGGCCGCCGCCGCCGAGGATCAGGCCGTTGGTCCCCAGCAGGGACTGGGCGGCGGTGGCGCGGAGCTGGGCCAGGAGGGCGGAGTCCTTGGGCAGGTTCTGCTCGCCGGCTGCGGCCCCCAGGATGGCGCCGAGGTTCGGCTGGGCGTTGGAATAGCCGGTGCTGGCGAAGGGGACGGCTGAGCCGTTCACCCCGGCCAGCGCGAACTGGACCCCAAGCCGTCGCGCCGCGTCGTCGGAGACCTCCACGACGATGGCCTCCACCAGCACCTGCTGGCGGCGGACGTCGAGCTGGCGGATGACCTCGGCCAGCATGCGCTGGGTGTCGGGGTCGGCGGCGATGACGATGGCGTTGGTGCCGGGATAGCGGGCGATGTTGGCGCGCGCCGCGCCGGCGGTGGGCGCGGGCGCAGGCGCGGCCTCGGCGGCGGGCGGGGATGCGGACGGACGGCGGGCGGAGCTCGCGGCTTCCGGCGCCGCGGCGGCGACCGGCTGGCCGACCAGCTGCTGCAGGACCGGGACCAGCTGCTCGGCGTTGGCGTGCTGCAGGGTGACGACGCGGACGTCGCCCGCCGTCTCGGCCCGGCGGTCAAGGTCGGCGACGACCCCGAGCAGCGGCCGCACGGCGTCGGCGTCACCGCGCAGGATGAGGGAGTTGCTGCTCTCCACCACCACGATGGAGACCACCCCGTTGCGCGCCTGCGGGTCGGCGCCGGGCGGCTTCAGCAGGTCGTTGAGCACGGCGGCGATCTCGCGCGCCGAGGACGAGCGCAGGGTGACCGTCTGGGTGGTCGCCCGGTCCTCGTCGATCTGGGTCAGGAGGCTGCGGATGCGGCGCAGGTTGTCGGCGTAGTCGGCGACCACCAGCATGTTGCCGCGGGTGGACGGGATGATCGCCCCCTGGCGGCCGACCAGGGGCTTGAGGGTTTCGGCGGCGGAGGCGGCGTCGAGGTTGCGCAGGCGGAACACCTGGGTGGCGAAGCCGTAGCCGGCGGACGCGCCGAGGGTGGCCGGCTGCTGGGCGGCGCCCTCCTCCGGCGCGATCCGGTAGGCGCCCGAGCCCGTCGGCACGGCCACGAGGCCGTTGGCCCGCAGGGTGGACATCAGGACGTCGAACAGCTCGGCGCGGCTGAGCGGCTCCTGGCTGGCGACCGTCACCTTCCCCTGCACGCGGGGGTCGACGATGAAGGTGCGGCCCGTGGCGCGGGCGACGTCCTGGATGAAGACGCGGATGTCGGCGTCCTGCAGGTTCAGCACCTGCTCCTGGGCGAAGGCGCTCGGCGCCGCGGCGGCGAGCGGCGCGGCGGTGGCCAGAAGGGCGAGGGCGAGGAGTCGTTTCACTGGGCGGCCGTCCGGATGCGCGTGGTCATGACCTGGCCGCCCCGCTCGAAGCGGATCTCGGCCCCGCTGGCGCCTGCGAGCTCGTCCTGGAGCTGGCTCACCCGCTCGGGCGTGAGCGTCACACCGTCGATGGCCAGGAGAACGTCGCCCTGCTGCAGGCCCGCCTGGCGCAGCACGTCGGAGCCGCCCTTGGGATAGACGGTGTAGCCGGCGGCGCGGCCGTCGCGGACGCGGGGGACCAGGGTGGTCTGGGCCAGCAGGCGGCGCGGGTCGACGGTGGGGCCCGACGAGGGCTGGGCCTCGGCAGGCGCCAGGGCGGCCGCCGGGGCCGCCGCGGCCGCGCCGGGCTGGGGGGTCGGGAAGCCGAGCCGGCGCCGCGCGCCGCCGCGGGAAAGGATCACATGGTCGGCGCCGACCGCGGCCAGCACCACGTCCGGCTCCACCTCCTCGCCGACGGTCACCGAGCGCTGGGTCCCGCCGATGGAGAGGATGGCCGAGCCCTGACCGCCGCCCGCCGCGCGCACGCCGTGCAGCACGAGCTGGCCGGCCTCGCCGCCCGAGGCGCCCGGGGCGGCGGCCGCGCCGGACACGCGGAAGAAGGGATCGAAACGCGCCAGGATCGAGAGGTCGGCGTGCGGCCGGGCCGGGGCCGGGGCGGCCGCGGGCGCGCCGAAGGGGCCGAGCGGCGTGACCACCGCCCAGGCGAGCCGCGCGGCCTGGGCCGCCAGCGCCACCGCGAGGACGACCTCGAGGCCCGCCAGCAGCGTGCGCGGGCGGACCGCGCCAAGGGCTTCCAACTGGAGCTTCAACCTATCCCCCGTAACCGCCGATCAGGGCGGGACGGCGGACTCTTGGCGGACGACGCCGACGTTCCCGTGAAGCTTGGATGAAGCTCCCGTGACAGTCGGCGGCCCGGCCTTAGAACCGCGTGGACAGGCTGATGGAGACGCTCCGGCCGAGCTCGTAGTTGTTGAGCTTGATGACGTCCCCGCCGCGCGACTGGGTCTCGTCGAACTCTTCGCCGAGCAGGTTGCGGGCCTCGACCCCGAGGGTGAACTCCTGGGACCAGACGCTGAACCTCTGGCGGAAGGTGAAGTCCAGCAGGACGCCGGGATCCTGCACGAAGTCCGGCGCGCCCGACTGGCCGCGGGCGGTGGTCCGCTCGCTGGCGTAGTTGGCGAGCAGAGTCGCCTGGGTGGAGCCGTCGGCGCTCTCCAGGCCGAGCTGGATGTTGGCCAGGTGCTCGGACTGGCCCTGCAGGCGGCTGCCGTCGATGACGAAGTTCTCGGCCGGCGCGGGCAGGCCGTTGTTGGTGATCGGGAAGACCACGTCGCCGGCGTCCACCTTCACCTCGGCCTTGGTGTAGGTGTAGTTCGCGGCCACCAGGAAGCGGACGCCGCTCATCCCGGCCAGGTCGAGCTCGGGCTCGAAGAACTTCTTGAACTCGGCCTCGACGCCGTAGAGCACCGCGCGCGGCGCGTTCAGGAAGGTCTGCTGCAGGCCCGAGCCGGACTCGTTGACCACCGACTCGATGGGCTTGTCGATGTCCTTGTAGAAGACGCCCAGCGTCGCGAACTGGCCGCGGTCGAAGTAGTGCTCGTAGCGCGCGTCGACGTTGATCAGTTCGCTGTCCACCAGGAACGGGTTGCCGATGAAGGTCCGGTCCGATTCCGGGTCGAGGTAGAGCTGCGGCGCCTGCTCGCGGAACTGCGGGCGGGCGATGGTCTTGGAGACGCCGAAGCGGAGCTGCTGGTCCTCGGCGAAGTTCCAGGTCAGGGTGCCGGCCGGCAGGATGTAGTCGTTCTCGATCCGGTTGCCGGTCAGGTCGGCGTCCGGGTTGAACAGGTCGATGGCCTGGACCGTTTGCTCGCCGCTCTCGTAGCGGGCGCCGAAGGTGGCGCGGACGGCCGGCAGGATCTCGCCCTCGCCCTGCAGGTAAAAGGCGCTGGTCTTGAGCGCCGCCTCGTAGGCCGCGGCGCCCTCGGAGCCGGTGACCTCGCGCAGGATCAGGCCGTTCGGGCCGATGTTGAAGTCCGAATAGAGGAAGTCCACCCGCTGCATCTGGAAGGGGATGGAGGGCGTGGAGTTCATGGTGAAGCGGAAGACCCGGCTGTCGGCGAACCGCTCGTTGTCGTACCAGGCGTAGCCGCCGGAGACGGTGAAGTCGGCGATCAGCGGGTTCTCCAGGCGGTAGCGGACGTCGACGCCGAAGCCGGTCGCCTTGTCCTCCAGCTCGCTGAAGCGGATGAAGTTGGCGTCGGACTGCGGGTTGTGCAGGTAGACGTCGTCCACCAGCCGGTAGCGGACCTGGCGCTCGTAGGGCACGTCGCGCTCGGTGCGGGCGTAGGAGCCGCGCCAGTCGATCTCGAGCTCGCCGAAGCGGTGGGCGCCGGTGAGCTGGGTGTCGATCAGCTCGCGCTGGTACCAGGAGGTGAAGTCGTCGCGGATGAAGTTCGACGCCCGCGAGCTCTCGCCCTCCACCGAGCGGGCCTCCTTGGTGACGTTGCGGACGTAGAAGTTCGTCCACTTGAATGTGTGGCGGTCGAGCTCGAGCGCGACGCTGGTCAGGCCGTTGATGACGATGTCGTTCTGGGTGGAGTTGGACCGCAGGTCCTCCAGCACAGCCAGGCCCTCGAGGCTGACCACGCCCTCCTGCTGGGTCGCCCGGCGGGTGGACCAGCTGGAGTCGTAGCCAGCCACGGCGACGAAGCCGATGTTGCCCCAGTCGAAGGTCCAGGACTCGCCCCCCGAGACGTCGATGCTGCCGTTGATCGGCACGTCGTTGGTGGACTGCAGCAGGTTGATGTTGGCGTTCTGGAAGCTCCGCCCCATGGCGGTGAGCTGGGTCGGCGAGAAGTTGGTGGAATCGATCCGCTTCCCGGTCTCGATCCCCTGGCGGATGAGCGCCGGCAGCTCGCGCGTGCCGTCGTCGACGCCCAGCCAGTCGGAGTCGCCGCCGTAATAGGTGAGGCCCTGCTTGAGCGAGGTCTCGTCGTTCATGCCCAGGCTGAAGCCCATGGACAGGAACCGCTCCTCGGGCACGTCCACGGTGCGCAGGTCGATGAGCCCGCCGCCGAACTCGCCGGGGTAGTTCACCGAATAGCTCTTCTGGACGTTGACGCCGGCCAGCACGTTGGACGGGAACAGGTCCAGCGGCACGACGCGCTGCAGCGGCTCGGGGCTGGGCAGCGGCGAGCCGTTGAGCAGCGCCGAGGAATAGCGCTCGCCGAGGCCGCGCACATAGACGAAGCGGCCGCCGACCACGGAGAGGCCCGCGAGCCGAGTCAGCGCCTGGGCGGCGGTGTCGTCGCCCTGCCGGACCAGGTCCTCGGGCGTGACGATGGAGGTGACCTCGGAGGTCTCCCGCATCACTTCCGGGATGTACTTGCCGCGGACGACGATCTCCTCGACCTCCGTATCCGCCGCGCCCGACTGCTGGGCGTGGACGAGGCCCGGCGCCATCAGCGCGGTCGTGCACAGGAGCAGCCCGCTGAGCGGGCGGATGAGCTTGATCATGGGGGTCGCTTTCAAGATGTCGCCGGCGTGCGGGAAGGGCGGGACCCTCCGGGCCCCGCCCCGCGGGATCAGCAGCTCGAGCCGCTGGCCAGGCCGCAGGTCCAGCCCTGCCACCAGGTGTCGGCCGCGTCGCGCACGGCGCCGACGTAGGTCGTCGACGTATAGAAGGAGCCCAGCGTCGCGGCGTTGAAGGCCGGGACCGCGTTCTCGTTGGCGCCGTTCACGAAGCCGCCGGCCAGCGTGTTGGTGAAGCTGGCGTTGTTGTTCGTCCCGGCGTTGAACAGGGCCGCGGTGTCGGCGGCGTTCACGTCGGAGTCGTTGCGGAAGTTGATGGCGCACGACAGCACCACCGAGTCCCAGCGCGGCGCGGCGGCCACGGTGGAGGCGGTGTCCACGTCGACGCAGGCGGTGGCCGCGTTGGCCGAGACCAGGACGCCGTTGACGAAGCGGCCGCCGGTGCCGGTGTTCAGCACCTGGACGTCGCCGGCGCCGGTGCGGCCCGAGCCGATGGCGGTGAAGTTGGCGATGGTCGGGCGGGAGTTCAGCGAGGCCTGGACGCCGGCCGAGCTCTGTTCGAACACCCGGTCGCCGCCGTTGGCGCGCTGGCGGGCGATCAGGAACTGGATGCCGCCGCGCCAGCCCTCGTCGGTGTCGATGCTGTCGTCGTCGGCGCCGGTGATGACGATGTGCTTCAGCTGGACGGTGCCGCCGAAGAACTCCATGCCGTCGTCGGAGCTGTTGTGCACCTGCACGTGGTCGACCACCGTGCCGGAGCCGACGCCCAGGAAGCTGATGCCGTTCAGCTCGCGGTTCGGCTGCACCTCGAAGCCGGGATAACGGACCTGGACGTAGCGGATGCGGCCGGAGTTGTCCGTCGGGCTGTTGCCGCCGTAGAGCGAGACGCCGCCCTCGAAGGTGGCCACGCAGTTGATGTTCGGCGGGGTCGTGCCGGACGGGCAGCTGGCGATCGGCGCGCGGCCGGCGATGACGATGCCGCCCCACTGGCCGATCAGGTCGGCGCCGGCGTTGCCCTCGATGTTCGAGCGGCTGGTGAAGATGATCGGGTTGGTGGCCGTGCCCTCGGCGAAGATCTGCGAGCCGCGCTGGACGTTGATGTAGTCGAGGCCGCCCGAGCCGTAGAGGCGCACGCCCGCCTCGATGGTCAGGATGCCCTGCTGGGCGCCGGCGATCGGATTGTTGGGATCGGCGCCGCGGTCCTGGCCCACGTCCACGCGCCCGCTGATGGCGTAGACGGTGCCCGCGCGCAGCGGCACCACGAGGTTGCCGGTGATGGTCTGCGGCAGCTGGCAGGCGCGCAGCGTGCCGTTGGCCACGGTGCCGACGTTGGCGAAGCCGGTGGGGCAGTCCGCCGCCGCCTGGCCCGGAGGGGGCTCGGTCGTGCCGCCGCCCGTGCCACCGCCGCTGCCGGGCGGGAAGGCTCCCTCGCCGGGGGAGGCGACATTGTCCGCGCCGCCGCCGCCGCAGGAGGCCAGCGCCACCGCGCTCAGCGAGGCGAGAAGAAGGGTTTTCAGCTGGGTGACGCGGGTCATCGAGGGTTCTCCCACCGTGGCTCATCGACGGCGCACGCGAGAGTTCCGTCCCGGCCCGTGCCGGGCGCCCCGCCTGCCCTTGGGCGGGTTCTAGGGTCGACCCATGACAGCGGCCCGACAGAAGCGTGACAGCTGTGTTGCAAAGCTTGCCGTGGCCGGGCCGCGGTCACGCAGCCGAGTCCGAACCGACACGGGCGTGTCGCGAAGGTTGTGTAGAGCCCCGCCCACTACAGCTGCGGAGTGAGTGAGATGCGGCGGATCGTTGTACGGCGGACCGACGGCGCCTGGGCCCTGCACGCGGGCGCGGGCGCGATCTACTTCCGGACGGGCGCCCAGGCCGAGCGCCAGGCCCGCGCCCTGGCCGCCGACCTGGCGGCGCGCGGCGAGTCCGCGGAGGTGGCGGTGTTCGACCTCTCCGGCCAGCCGGTGGGCCGCCTCACCTTCCCGGCCGCCGCCGCGGCCTGAACGGAAGAAGGAGGACCCGGGACGGGGGGCCCGGATCCTCAAGGTGCGGGGTACAGACCTCTGAAACGCGAGATCAGGGCGCGCCCGTTCTAGCCGCCGCCCGTGACGGCGCCGCTACACCCGCGCGAACAGTTGCTGACAGCCCGGGGCGGCCGCGGTCTTCGCCTTTTCCAGAGGACGCGGCGTCGCTGGACGGCGTGCGACGGCGCTGGTCGCCCTCAGCGCCCGGCGCTCACGGGGTCGTCGCTCACAGGCGCGGCGGGGGCGAGTTCGGCGGCGTAGTGCGCCTGCAGGTCGGCGTGCTCGGCCTCCCGGACGGCGCGGGCGACGTTGAGGCGGGTGTAGACGTGGGCGCCGCGGCGGACCTCCGGCGGCTGCTCCTCGAGCACGCGCGCGAGGTCGTTGGTGGCCGCGACGACGACGACCTTCACCCCCTCGCCGCGGGGCCGGACGAGCACATAGTTGCCCGCCATCGGAACGTGCGCATGGCCCTTGGGCAGGAGGCGGAAGCGGTAGGCGGCGCCCGAGGCGCCCTTGAGGTCCAGGAACGGCTTCATGGGCGCCGGTTAGGCGATGGCGCCGGCCGCGTCGAGCCGAATCGGCCTCTGGCGCGTTGGTTGCGGCGGGGAGTCGCGACCGATGACGAAGAAATCTGCACGCCCTCGCAAGGCGCGCGCCGGGGCGGCCGGCGCCGGGCTCGGCCGGGTGTTCAGCGTCCGCCGGGAGAGCTGGCGGCTGGACCAGGACCCGGCCACGGAGCCGCCGGAGGTGGCCGTGCTGGCCTCGCGCCGCAGCGCGGCGGAGGCGGCCGACCTGGCGCGCGCGGCGGCGTCGGCCTTCCGCAAGCGCGGCTTCCACAAGCCGAGCCGGTCGTGGTGGGGCGCCGCCGGCGGCCGGATTCACCGCTTCCGGGTCGAGGGCCCTGGGGCGCGCGCCACCCTGTTTGCGGTGGGCCTGGGACTGGCCGCGGCCGCCGTGCTGCTCGCCAGGCGGCGGCGCCAGTAGGGCCGCTCGGGCGGTGGGGGCGAAGGAGGTCGCCCTGTGCAGGGAGCCGCCGGAGGCGGTCTCCCCCTAGGCGTCCCGGACGCAACGCTTCATCTGGAGGCGGCGCTCACGCCGGCGGGCGCCGCGAGGCGAGAAGCTCGTCCAGCTGCGCGAACTGCTCGGCCGACATCGCCTGCATCCCGGCGACGGCGTCGGCGACGGGCTCGGCGGACGGATAGAGCTCGCTCAGGACCAGAAAGGTCCTTTCGCCCTCATCCTCGAAGGTGACCGTCGTGACCGGCGCATCGTCGGCCTCCTCGTTCGTCCAGGCGAGGCGCGAGGGCGGCGTCACCTCGAGGTACTTGCCGAAGAAGGTCGCCGACTCCGCGCCCTCGCCGAAGGTGATCCGATAGCCGCCGCCCGTGCGGGCGTCGATCTCGCAGGCGCTGAGCGACGCGCCCATCGACTTCGGCGCCCACCAGAGCCTGAAGAGCTCGGGCCGGGTCCAGGCCTCGAACACGGCGGACGCGGGGCTGTCGAAGGCGCGGGTGACGACCAGCTCGCGCTCGGACTTCCGCGCGACGGTGGTGGGCTTTTCCTCCCCGTTGGGTTGACCGCTCTGGCTCATGGATATCCTCCCCTTTTCTCGAGACATCGTCCGGTTCACCGGAACGACGAACGAGCGGCGCGGAATCCGACATCGTGGGGGTTCGGTGATGGCGCGAGCGGGTTCTGGCGCGTTAGGGCACACCTCCCCCTGAAGGCCATGGCCAGCATTCTGCCTGCCGGATCAGGCGTCTCAAGGACCGGTCCGCAGGGCCGGCCGCGGGGCGGCGCGCCGGGGGCGCGTCCTTGACACGCCTGGCCCGGCAGGCTCGCGATCAACCATGGACTCAAGGGCAGGAGGGGCGAAGCGCCGTCACGCCGGCGAGCGGACACTCGCGACGTCAGCCAGGGGTGGGGAGCGGACTTTCGGATCACGCCCAGATCCGACGAGTTGCTCCCGCTCCACCAGCACTCAGAGCTCGACGCGGCGCTATGCGCGGCGGGGCGGACCTCCGCGGGCCGTCCCCGTCGCCGCCCCCCCAGGTTTTTTCGGCTCACGAGCCGGAAGGCGGTCGCACGATCGAACAACAGGCGTTCGCCTTCGGCGCTCAGACCGGCGTGGCTACGACCGTTTGTCCGCGGTGCCTGCGCCCTTGTCACAGCTTCGGCCGGTTGTCACACTCCGGTTCAGTGCCCGATGAAGCAGCGTGTTCGAGGCACATCCGGGGGCGCTATGTCAGTCAGCTTTGTTGCCGACCCGAAGTTCATTGCGCCCGGCGCTCCGCCCTGGGCGACCACCGCCACCACCACCCTGCTGATCGCCGACTGGAACGGCGACAGGATTGTCGATGTCGGGATGACCGGCATCGATTGGCCGCACGGGACGATCACAAGCCAACTCCAAGTCTGGCTTGGTCAGCCGGGCGGCGGCTACAGCCTCGCCACGAGCCTTCTCAACGCCCCGGTCATCACGGCCTTCACCCGCATGATGACGACGGCCGACTTCAACGGCGACAACCGTCAGGACATCTATCTCGGGACGGTGGGCGACGAGATCAAAGCCACGGGGGAAGCGGACGTGGTGCTGTTGTCCACCGGCGCCGGAACGCTGGTGCGCGCGGACTCCGCCGTGCTGGGACGGCCGACATACAGCCACGGCTCCTCGGTGGGGGACGTGGACGGGGACGGGGACGTCGATATCTTCCAAAGCGGCGGGTACATGGCGCCCGGCGCCTCGACGGGCCCCACGGTCGGTTCGCGACTCCTGCTCAACGACGGGTCGGGCAACTTCTCGGACGCCACCAGCCGACTGCCCGCGGAGCTTCAGGCCTCGGGCTATCGAACCGTCTTCGCCTCGGCCATGGCTGATGTGAATGGCGACGGCTTCGCCGACCTGATCGTCGGCCATAAGGGTGGACATCACGTCACGCTTCGCACCAATCCGGACGGCTCCACCTGGTTTGAATACAAGCCGACGGGCTATCAGGGAGGGGTTTACCTCAGTGACGGCAACGGCGGCTTTCTTGCCTTCAAGGCGCTGCCCGCCGGCGCATTACCGGTGTGGAACACGGACACGATCGACGTTCGCGTGTTCGACGCCAACGGTGACGGTCGTCCTGATGTCCTGTTCAGCAACTACAACACCGGGTGGGTGTCCGACGGAAACGGCGACATCCGCTACACGGGCGACGGTTCGGAGAACAAGCAGACCGGGCAAGGCCTGTGGCGGGATGTTCAGCTTTTCCTGAACACCGGCGGCGGCGACTTCGTGGACGCAACCGGGCGGATCGAGGGCGCCGGCAACGGCGAAGGTGGTTCTGTGCCGATCTTCCAGTTCTTCCCTGCGGACCTCGACGGGGATGGGCGGCTGGATCTGATCGGCAATGTCCCCGCCGACATGATCCAGGATGCCCGGGCGGGGAACATCGCGTGGCTGCAAACCCCTGACGGCAGGTTCACGCCGTTCAACATGCAGACCGTGCTGAAGCAGACCGGATTGGCCAGCGTCTGGAACATCGCCGTCTTTGACGCCAACGGGGATGGGCGGCCGGACATCGGGTACAACACCTCGGCGCCCAATGCCGCCACGGGCGCCACCGGCCCCTCGTTCGGGGTCCTGATCAACACCACGCCCGCACCGGACGCTGCCGGTCGCAAGCTGCTCGGCTCCAATGCGGGAGGTGACGCTTTGCAG
>Ga0163219_100197_pt1 | contig 16680 bp, 18 predicted proteins | sample MSEWel2016_04_06_FD_113150 | JGI IMG/M metagenome (GOLD analysis project Ga0163219, IMG submission 113150) | Subsurface microbial communities from deep shales in West Virginia, USA - MSEEL Well Study Marcellus 3H_2016_04_06 ...
CCCCAGATAGTAATTGAGAAACTTAAACTATCAGTAGAACAAGAGTTGTATCAGGTTTTTATCTTTCTTCCTAGTAGGGAGTTGGTAGAGATCGTTACTCAAGAGTTATCAAAGCATTTTCCTAATATCAATGGTCACAGCTGGGTGCAAGGAAGCCATTCTCAAGATAGACAACGAGAAGAAAAAAGAGAGGCTTTCTTAGCTGGTGATTACCCAATTTTGGTCTCAACTACCATTATGGAGAGAGGGGTAACAGTTGAGAGGGCAAATGTGATGGTGCTTTTTGCTGACTGGGAGTATGTTTTTAGTGAAGAGACCTTAATCCAGATGGCTGGTCGTTCTGGTCGTTCATTAAAGTATCCCCAAGGTAAAGTCTGGTTTGTTGGAGAGAACATTAGTAATGAGATGGAAAAGGCGGGAGAGAAGATACAGCTGTTAAATGAAGAGTCAGCAGAGAAAGGATATCTTAAGAGCAGTGAACAGTTGACAGTGTATAGTTGACGGTTACAAGATTTAATATATTGTTTTAACTAAATTTAAGTATAGTAGTATTATTTAATGGTTGTATTATAATATTTTGAAATGTTCATGTAGGGTCTGGTCGTGACCAGACCCTAAAATAATTTAAATATCTTCACACTAGTAGAAAGGAGTGAAAGCTATCTTCTCTAAACTTTATCAAGGTTTAATAGAGCTAATCTTCCCTAGTTTACCTCAATGCCCTGTTTGTCATAGAGAGTTTATTCATGGTGAAATTAATCTTTGCGAAAAGTGTATTACTGAGATAGAATTTATTAAAGAGGATTATTGTCTAAAGTGTGGTAAGTTAATCTTATCAAATCAGGATTTCTGCTATGATTGTCAGCATAGTAACCGCCATTTTGATGGATCTAGAGCAGTAGGACTTTATGATAATGGTTTAAAAGAGTATATTAAATTATTTAAATATAGCAAGTATAGAATGCTAGCAGAACCTCTAGGGGATTTGATGAGCAATTATACTAATAGATTCTATGATATAGATAAATTTGATATTATAACATATGTACCAGTTCATCAAAACCGTTTAGAGGAGAGGGGCTTTAATCAGGCTGCTTTATTAGCCAAGAGAATAGGTGAAAATCTAAAGATTGCTGTAGAGGATTTATTAATAAGAGATGAGGATACTCTAAAACAGAGTAAACTATCAAGAAAGGAACGTTTAAAGAATTTAAAGAGTAAGTTTAAGATAAAAGATAATATAAATATTGATGATAAGAGAATATTATTAGTTGATGATATCTATACCACTGGGGCAACAGTTAACGAGCTATCCCGTATTTTATTAGACAATGGAGCTATATCTATTAAAATAATTACTTTAGCAATAGGTAGAGATTTAGATTTAAAAAGGAAATTTAAGTTCTAAGGAGAAATTTAATAATTAGCTTGTCTTAGATTGGTTTAGAGGAGTGAGAGTATGAAATTAAAAAATTGTAAAAATTGTGGTAAGGTCTTTATTGAAAAAAATAGTGAATTGTGTGATAAATGCCATCAGGAACAAGAAATGAAGTATATTAGAGTCAAGGATTACCTTTGGGATAATGATCAAGCAACTATAGATGATATACATCAAGCAACTGGAATATCTAAAAATGTAATTAGAAAATTTGTTAGGGAAGGTCGCTTTAAAAGGTTATAATTATCATACTTTTACTATCAAATTAAATCTCATAAGAGGATTTTTATAAGATTTAAAGAAGTTATAATTATATTAAGAATTTTGTCTAAGGAGGTTCGATTATGGGATTAAAAAAGTGCAAGCGATGTAAAAAGATATTTGCTCCTGTGGCTAATGGGAAAATATGCCCTAAATGTATACAAGAAGAAGAAGAACAATTTGTAATTGTAAAGGATTATTTATGGGATTACCCTGGCTCTACTATTATAGAACTCCATGAGAAGACAGGAGTAGATGAGAAGATAATCAGGAAGTTTGCAAAAGAAGGAAGATTTCTACAAATAAATGGTGTTGAAATAACTATAGATTGTGAACGCTGTGGAGCACCAATTAAGAGCGGACGTTTTTGTCAGTCGTGTAGTGATAAGTTGAGATCTGGGATAGAGAAGGTTAAAAATGCTGATAAAGCTCAAGCTTCAAAAGATGGGAAAGAAAATGGAAATGATAGAATGTTCTTAGGAGATAGAATTAAAAGGAAGTAGGCTGAATTTAGAGGGTTAAGGTAGATAAACTGACCTATAGTCGGTTAATTTACCTTAACCCTTTTTTATTATGCAAAGGAGCAATTAAACTGACAGCATAATTTATCGATAATTTAAAGTAAATAAGTACTAATTGTGTAAAGTTTAAGTTTAAGTCTAAATTTAATCTGGATATTAGGGAAGACTTTTAAGTTTAGAGTTAAATTTAAAGTTCTAATTAGTCTGTTATTTTATATGAAAGGGGGAGTAATAAATGAAGATTAATCAAACTAGGATAGCTCAAATTGTAAAAACTTACAATAAAAATCAAATTAAAAATGATAATAAATCAGATAAAACACCAAAAAGAGATCAGCTCTCTTTATCTAAAGAGGCTGTAGAATTACAGCAGTTTAAAGATAAATTGCAAGCTACTTCTAAAGAAAGAGAGGAAAGAATTACTAGGCTAAAAAGAGATGTTAAACAAGGAAATTATAATGTCTCTGGAGAAGATATAGCTAAGAAGATGCTAGAGCAGGTTGTTAATAAATCAATTTAAAGGAGTGCTCTTAATGACAGTAGCTAAAATCCTAAAATTAATCACTATACTAGAAAAAATATATAATATCTATCAAGAAATTTATGCTTTGGGAGAAGAGAAAAAAGATTTTATTATAGGTCAGGAGATAGAACTATTAGAAGAGACAGTTCAAAAAGAAGAAAGTTTACTAAGTAAAATTACTAAGTTAGAAGAAAAACGGATAGAATTAGTAGGAGAAAGAAGCCTGTCTGAATTAATGAATAATTTAGATTCTAATTATGGTGAGAAATTAAATGATATAAAGGGTAAATTAACTAAATTGGTTGTTGATTTAGAGGGATTAAATCAACTTAATAATCAATTAATTAAAGATTCATTATACTTAACCAACTTGAATTTGAACTTATTAACTAAAAATAAAGATCAGGGAACTTATGGAAAGAAGGGGCGTTTAAGTAAACAGAACAATGGTAATTCCTTTATAAATCATAAAGCATAGTACTTTGTATTTATAAATAAGAATAAGTTTTTTATGTTAAATTAAATCTAAAACTGTTTGGAGGTAAATTATGAGTTCTACTTTTGGAGGAATAGAGATAGGTAAAAAATCTTTACAGGCTCAAAGGCAAGCTTTGGAAGTTACAGGTCATAATATAGCCAATGCTAACACAGAAGGATATAGTCGACAGAGAGTAAATATGTCTGCAACTACTCCATTAAATGTTTATGGTACGGGGGCAGGTCAGATAGGAACAGGTGTTGAAGTATCTTCTATTCAACGAATTAGGGATCGATTTATTGATGAGCAACTAAGAAAAGAGTTGAGTATGAAAGGTAAGTGGGAAAAAACATCAGAGGCTTTAGAAAAGATGGAATTAATCTTTAATGAGCCTTCTGATCATGGGCTTAGAAAGATGATGAATGAATTTTGGAATTCATTAAATAGTTTGAGTTCAGATAATGAATTTGATAGAGCTGCTATAAGAGAAAATGCATTAGGTATAGTGGATACTTTTCATCATTTTAATAAACAAATAATTGAATATCAGACAGACTTAAATGAGCAAGTAAAAACTACAGTTGATGATATTAATTCTTATGCTGAAAGAATTAGTGATTTAAATAAAGAGATCATTAAGGCAGAAGGAACAAATCAAGCTGCTAATGATTTGAGGGACAAAAGGAACTTATTAGTTGAGAAGTTATCTGAGATAACTAATATACAGGTCAGTGAAGGGAAAAATTCAGCAGTACAAATTACTATAGGTGGGCAATACCTGGTTTCAGGTCAATATTATACTAAACTATCAGTAAAAGAAGATTCTTCTAATAATAATTTTTATAAAGTTGAATGGGAAGAGGGAAATCCAGCAACTTTTAAAAATGGAAAGATAAAAGGATTATTAGACAGTAGAGATGTTGAAGTTGCTAACTATAAAAATAAATTGGATACGATGGCTGAAAGTTTGGTTAAAGAATTTAATGCTATCCATAGGAAGGGTTATGGATTAAATGACTTGAGTATGAGTGAAATTCAGTCAAATCCACTACAGGATATTTCTACTCCTTTAAGTGGTAATGAAGGTCAATTTGATATAGTAGTGAATGGGACTAGTACTTATTCGATTACTATAAATAGTGGTGATAGTCTTGGTGATATAAGAGATAAAATAAATTCTACTGCTATAGATGTAGACAGTAATGGAACTAATGATGTAATTGCCAGTTTAGTAGATAGTGATGGAGATGGAAGTGATGATTCATTAAATATTGCAGTTACTGATGCAGGGACTAAATTGGAATTAGTAAATAAGAGTAATATAGATAATGGTCAGGTCAATGTTATTGAGGAGCTAGGCTTAAAGGGGGTAGGAGCTGGTAGAGACTTCTTTACTGGAAGTACAGCTGAAGATATCGGTTTATCAGCTGATATTACAGGGCCTTATGGTTTAAAAAATATTGCTTTAGCTACTAAAGCGGCTGATAGTGATAGTGATGGGAAGAATGATTATGCTGGAGATGGAAAAATTGCTTTAGATTTAGCAAATTTAGGAACTGAAAAGATTAATGATAGTACCTCACCCTTAGATGGGACTACTTTTAGTGATTATTACACTTCTACTATCGTTGAATTAGGACTAAATACTCAACGTGCAGAAAGAATGATAAGTAATCAAGAAGTATTAACTCAAAATCTAAAACAACAAAGAGAATCGGTATCAGGAGTATCCTTGGATGAAGAGATGACAGAGATGATTAAGTATCAACATGCTTATACAGCTGCAGCTAAAATAGTTTCTACTTTAGATGAAATGTTAGGAGTTTTAGTTAATGATCTTAAAAGATAGTTAGGCATTTAGGAAGTATTTAGCCGATTAAATACTAAGAGAAAAGGTGAGTATTATGAGAATAACAAATGGATATATGAGCAACAATATATTAAGCAATTTAAATGAGAATCTAGAGAATTTAAATAAATATAATGAACAATTAGCTACAGGAAAGAAGTTTAATTTGCCACATCAAAACCCTACAGGAGTGGCTAGTAGCATGGGGTTAAAGACGAATATTGAAAATAATCAACAATATATGGAGAATATAGATAATGGGATTAGCTGGCTAGGCAGTAGTGATTCTGCTTTTGATCAGGCAGATAAAATAATAAAACGTACTAGTGAGTTGGCTGTAAAAGCAGCTAATACTGGAGGTTTGAGTAAACAAGCTTCTCAGGCAATTGCTGATGAGATAAAGCAGTTAAGAGAGAGTTTAGTCGATGTTGCCAATACTACTTATCAAGGTAAATATATTTTTGCCGGTACTAAGGTACTAACTAAGCCTTATCCAGATGCTGACTCTGATTATCAAGGTGATGGAGGAAGTATAAAGAAAGAGATAGCTAAAGACACAGAGATGTCTATTAATAAGACTGGTGAATTTTTTAAAGGTCTCTTTGATAAGATGGAAGATTTGATAGATAATATAGAAGATGGAGATGGTGAGGCTATTTCTAAGGAGAGTTTAGCAGATCTTGATCAGAATTTAAATGATTTATTAACTATCAGGTCTGAATTTGGGGCGAAGCAGAATCGATTAGAGATGACTAAGGGCCGCTTAACAGATAATGATTTGCAATTTAGAGAGTTATTATCAAAGAATGAGGATGTTGACATTGCTGAGACGATTATGAACCTCAAGATGAGTGAGAATATTTATCGATCTGCTTTGTCGGCTGGTGCCCGAATTATTCAGCCTAGTCTGATGGATTTTATTAAGTAGTGCTTAGCAATTAGAGAATTCTAAAGAAGATTCAGTAGCAAATGCTACTACTATCCCTTGATAGTTGTTTATATGGAGGTGAAGAATATGCGAATAGCAATTGACCAAAGCTTTGCTCGTTTAGGGTTAAATATAAAACAACAGAAGCTAAGTATTCAACAAAAGCAATCTGAATTTAAATTTAAGCTAGTCTCTGATACCTTAGAGATTGATCGGATTCAACAGGCAAGTTTGGAGATTGATAATACTAATGCTAATTATGATATGGGGATTAAGAAGAGTCGAGTTTTGAGTAAAGAATCGGCTCAGAAAGGAATTCAGGTTGCTTTAAAAGGGATAGCTAAGTATGCTCGAGAGGGAAATCAGCTAGCAGATATTCAAAAAGAAGGAGAGCCATTAATTGAGCAAGCCAAAAGGAGAATGGGTAGTAAGAAGAAAGAGATTGTTCTTAAATGGAAACGTAATTCCCAAATTAACTTTACACCAGCTAAGCAGAAAATTAACTTTAATTTAACTGAATTGGACGGTATTCGACTAGAAAGTAAAGTTAATTTTCCTAAACTCAACTGGAATCCTGGGAAAGTAAATGTTTATTTAAAGCAGAAGCCAGAGCTTAAGATTAGAGCAGTGGATGTAGTGGGGTAGATAGGAGTTAGGAATCAGGAATTATCAATTAAGAATACCGATTTCAGTTTACTCAAAGAAAGGAGTTTATATTGTGGAATTAAAGACAATTCGTTTTGGTAAGATTAAAGTAGATAATAATGAAATCATAACATTTAAACAAGGTTTATATGGATTTAGAGATGAAAAAGAATTTATTCTGTTAGCAGATAATAAGACCGATTTTTTCTGGTTACAGTCTATAACTAATCCTGATTTAGCTTTTATTGTGACAGAACCTTGGGGCTTTTATCCAGATTATGATTTTGAGTTAAAAGAAGAAGTGCAAGAAGAATTGAAAATAAAAACAGAAGAAGATGTATTGGTAATCAATACTATAGTAGTACCTGAAAATCCAAAGGAAATGACTATGAATCTAAAAGCTCCAATTATTATTAATCAAAATCAAAGATTAGCAAGGCAAATTATATTGGATGTAGAGCAATTTCCTGTTAAGTATAGATTGTTTAGTGATTAGGAATCGGGAATTAGGAATCACAGATTCCATATATATTCCCGACTCCACATATTCCAGACAAGGAGGGTCTCACGATATGTTAGTTCTAACTCGTAAAAAAGATGAAAGCATCATAATAAATGACAACATAGAAGTTACGATAGTAGAGGCATCTGGAGGTCAGGTCAAGATTGGAATTGATGCACCTCGTAGTATTGACATCTATCGTAAAGAGGTATATGAAGAGATAGAAACAGCTAATAAAGAAGCAGCGACTCAGAAAATTGGAAGTCTTGATGAGTTATTGAAGAAGTTGGGGATAAGGGGTCAGAAATAGGGAATCGGGAATCAGTAAATTACAGGTGATAGATTTGATTAAAAAAAGAGCAAATAGACTATGTTGGGTAGAAAAACACAATTAAGCAGATATAATCTCTAAAAATAAGCTTTTTAAGCTCTAAAAGTCAGTTAATAAAAAGATGACAGTTCCGATAATACTATTAAGTAAGGGGAGAGGAGTCAGTAATCACATATTCTAGATTCTAGATAACAATTTTCTATAAAGCTAGTAACTTTTAGTGTTTTCGATAAATTATCTTCTAAGAAGAGACAATCGAAAATATTGATGGTTACTAACTAACCTCAGCTATAACTAGAACGGCCGACTAGTAATAGTTGATAGCTAAGTATCCAACTACTGTGTGTAGTTAACAGTTCTGTTTTAAAATTTTTTGAACTCAACTGTCAACTATACACTGTAAACTTTAAACTAATTTTCAACAAGGATGTTGAAAACAAACAAAACTCAAGGAGGATGATAAATAATGAGAATTAATACTAATGTTGCTGCGTTAAACTCTTATAACACATTAAAACAAACTAATACCATGATGAACAAGTCTTTGGAGAGATTATCTAGTGGTAAGAGAATCAACAGAGCTGCTGATGATGCAGCAGGACTTTCTATCAGTGAAAAGATGAAGAGTCAAACTAGAGGTCTATCTCAAGCACAAAGAAATGCTCAAGATGGTATCTCTATGATTCAGACTGCTGAGGGAGCTTTGAGTGAAACTCACTCTATCTTACAGAGAATGCGTGAATTAGCTAACCAATCAGCTAATGGTACTAACACTGCCTCAGATAGAGAAGCTATTCAAGATGAGATTACTCAGTTAAAGGATGAAATCGACAGAATTGGTGAAACTACAGAGTTCAATACTAAGAGTTTATTAAAAGGTGATGGTGGAGTTTCTTTAGAATCTTCTGGTGTTGTTGCTAATGCAACATTAACAGAAGGTCAAGACACACAACATACAAACGCATCACAAGATACAACTATTTCATCATTAGTAACAGCTGATGACGGAAAAACTGCAACATGGGATTTGAATGGTGAAACGATTACAGTTACATTTAATGAAGATACAACTAATCTAGCTGCTGGTGAAGTAGCGGTAGATAGTAACAGTGTAACCGGTAATGCTGTTACTATTAATTATAATGCAGCAGCAGGTGCTAATATTGACGATGCTTTAACTTCAGCATTAAGCAGTGTTATTGATGAAAATGACATATTAGCAGGAAATTATAGTGCTACAAACACAACTACTGCTGGTCAAGTAAATGTTTCTGCTACAGCTGGCGGTGAATTTGAAGGATCTAAAGGTAATATTGGAGCCGTATCATACTCAGCAGCGTTAGATACTGCTGGAACAGAAGGTGCTGCTACAACTGGTTCTACAACAGCTGCTACAGCAGATTCATATTCTGTAGATTTATCAGGTTATGCTGCAACTACTGATGTTGATGCTCTAATTGGTAAAGGATTTACTCTGGAAGGACAAGAGTATGAATTCTACAATGCAAATGATGGTGAATACGCTGGAGATGCAATTGGAATTAATGTTTCTGATGTATATGCTGCTGCTGATGTTACAGATGCTTTAGGCAATGCTATTGCTTCTCAATTAAATTCAGCGGAAGGTATTTCGGTTACTAATGATACAACTGCGTATACTTTAACTATTACATCAGCTAATACAGGTGCAGATTCATCAATTAGCTTTACTGATGGTGGAGTACAAGAAGACTTCGCAGAAACTTTCCAAATTGGTGCTAACAGTGGTCAAACTATGAGTATCTCTATTGGAGATATGCGTAGTGAAGCTCTTGGAGTTGACCAGTTAGATCTTACTACTACTGAAGGAGCAGAAGCTGCCTTAGATACATTAGATGCGGCTATCTCTACAGTATCTAGCCAACGTTCTAGCTTAGGTGCGGTACAGAATCGTTTGAACCACACTATCAATAACTTAAATGCAGCTGAAGAGAACTTAAGTGCTGCTAACTCTAGAATCACTGATGTTGACATGGCAAAAGAGATGATGGCTAAGACTAGAGCTCAAATTCTTAACCAAGCTGGTACTGCTATGTTAGCTCAAGCTAACCAAACACCACAAAGTGTACTTCAATTATTAGGATAATTATTAGACTGACATAAAAGAATAGATATAAAGAAATAGGCCGGCCGGTTTTCCGGCTGGTCTTTTTAATTAGTGTTTAACTATCAACTGTCAGTAATCAACTAAAGTTGCTGTTAGTTGATTGTTGAAAACTAATTTAGGAATTAGGAACCAGGAATTATATATTCCACATATTCCAGATAACTAAAAACGGAGGTGCATAATATGGCAGATTTAAGTTTAGAAGGATTAGCAAGTGGTTTGCCTACCCAAGATGTAATAGAGATGATGACTACTTATGACCAGTTGAAGATCAATAGATTAGGTCAACAGAAATTAGATTTAAATAAGACCAAGGATGCTTGGCGTGATGTTAATTCTAGAATATCAAGTCTAGAGAGCAAGTTGAGCAAATTAACTAAAGCAAGTACTTTTGACTCTAACAAGACTAGTACTACTGATGATGAGATAGTGACCGCTTCGGCTAGTACTGCTGCTAGTGCTGGAAACTATGAAATCGTAGTAGGACAAACCGCTATGACCCATCGTGTAGTATCCAGTTATATTGCTGATGCAGACAAATCACTGAATAAATCTGGTACAATTACAATCAATGGAGCAGAGGTTACAATTGAAGCTGACCATGATTTGGACGATATCAGAGATGCGATTAATAATACCAAGGGTATAGGGGTAAATGCATCGGTTATTGGTAATAAGTTGGTTTTAGAAAGTAGCAAAACAGGAACAGACAACTCGATTCGAGTGCTTGATAATGATGATATCTTAGCGGATTTTGGTATTGTAAGTAATACTGGTACTGAGAATGTTTTGAAATCCTTTGCTTTAGATGAAGATACTGCAAATGATGATGAATTAGGATATACTGGTTCCTTCGAAATTACAGTTGGGGGAACTCCTACAGAGATAGATATAGTTGAGACAGATTCTCTTAATGATATTGCTGCTAAGCTAGATGGTATAACGAATGTAACTGCTGGTGTAGATGCTAATGGAGTATTAACTATTGAAGGAACTGATGGAACTAATCCCTATAAACTAACAGTTAAGAATACCAGTGCTGATGGTGAAGATAATATAGTTAATAAATTAAAGCTAGCTAACGAGAATGAAACTTTTGTTGATCAGCGAGCAGCTCAGAATGCACAGATAAAAACAGTCAATGGCATCAATAATAATGGAGGTGTCTTTGAGAGTCAAAGTAATAGCTTTGATGAGATTGTCGAGGGGGTTACCTTTACTATCGCTAGTGATGCTCAGGCAGATGATACTGCTACTATAAAAGTTGAGCGAGATATCGACAAGGCTACCTCAGCAATTAAGGATTTTGTTGATCAATACAATAGTGTACAAAACTTTATTTCTGAGAAGCTAGCTTATGACAAGGATACTGAAACTGCAGGAGCCTTACAGGGTGATGGTACTTTAATGAGACTTCAATCCAGTCTGCGTAGAAATATAACAGGGATAGTAGGCAGTAATAGTGACTACAATCAGTTAGCAATGATCGGTATCGAGATTGATAAAGGTGCAGTAGGTGAAGATGAAATTAATCTTACTGGGGAGATGAGCTTTGATGCTAGTAAATTTAAAGCAGCTCTTAAAGATGATCCAGAAGCAGTCAAGAAATTATTTACTGCTGACAGTAATAATGGTAATAGGGTCTTAAGATCAACCTCTTTATTAGATGAAGATATCAGTGCTGATGATGCTTTAGGATACAGTGGTGACTTTAAGGTAGTGGTCAGGGATAGTGATGGGAATATAGTAGACTCAGAAGAAACAATTACAGTTGGAGCAACAGATTCACTTAATAATATTAAAGATAACTTAAATACTTACTTTAATACCTTGAGTGAAGGTAATGTAGAAGCTACTGTAACTAGTAGTGCCGCCTTGGAGATTGCTTCTGATAAAGGTTATACAGTATCCTTAGAGTATCTAAGTGGGGATCATATTGTTCATGATTTAGAGATTGATAACAAGTACGATAGCTTTGATGGAGTAGCTACAAGATTGAACAATTATTTAGATATGTTAATCAAAAAAGGTGAAGGAGTTATTCCTAACAAGATAGACTCCTATGAAGATATGATGGATGATATTGATGATAGAGTAGAAAGTCTGCAAGATCGTTTAGAGGAAAAAGAAGAAAGTTTAACTAAGCAATTTACAGAAATGGAGAAAGCAATATCACAGATGAATAATCAGATGTCTTGGATGTCAAGTCAGCTAAGTAGTATGAGTAGTGCTTCCAGCTTATTATCAATGATGTAAATCAAGATTAAGTAATCAGTAATCGAGAATCAAGCACCTATATGTTTAAGGATTCCTGATTACTGATAACTCAAATACAAGGAGGCTAAACATGACAAATAATCCATATGCTAAATATAAAAATACACAAGTAGAAACAGCAAATCAAGAAAAATTGGTTTTGATGCTCTATAATGGAGCTATTAAATTTATCAATCGAGCCCAAGAAGGATTAGACGACAATGATTATGAAACTGTCAATAAACTCTTAGGGAAGTCTCAAGCAATTATCAATGAATTAATGGCTACTTTAGACTTGGAACGTGGTGGAGAAATCGCAGAGAATCTATATAATTTATATGATTATATGAATCGTCAATTAATTCAAGCTAATATAAAAAAAGAGATTGAACCTATGATAGAGGTTCAAGAGCTGCTCAAAGAGTTAAGGTCTACTTGGCAGGAAGTTATGAAGCAGGTAGGAAAGAAAAAGTCTAAGAGTATCAATAACAGAACTGTTAAGGCAGGTGCTTATTCACAACCAATTAATAGGGCGCAGGCTGGAGGTATTAGTATTGAAGGCTAATCCAAATATTAAAGAGTTGATGCAAGAGATAATAGTAATATATGAATCTGAATTAAAAGATTATAGGGAAATTCTGGGGTTAGCAAAAAAACAAGAAGAACTTATAACAGAGGGAGATTATCAACAATTTAATCAATTAATAACTACTAGAGCAAAGATTATAAATAAAATTGATAATTTAGAGAAAAACTTATTTTCTTATAAAAAGAGCTTAGCACAGCAGTTAGGTTTAGATTTAGATAAGGATTTTTTGACTAAAATTATACAAAAGGAGTTACCTTTTGGAGATGATTTAGAAGCTCTAATTAGAAACATTTATAAGAGAATACAAGATATACAAGAGCTGGATCAAAAAAACAAAGAGGAATTGATTATTAAAAGAAATAAGATACAACATAGTATGACTAGGGTCAAGAAAGGCCTAAGAGTGAATCAAGCTTATAACACTAAAACTACTAATTATGAAGGTAGGTTTATCGATAAAAAATAATGATTTGGGAGGGATCAAAATGCAAATCCCACATGATGGTAATAACTCAATCAATCAATTAAACTCTAAATTAAATAAAGATAATATACTGGAAAAAGTAGATAATCAGACTATTATTGATGGACAGATAGATAAGAATATTAATTTATCTAAAGAAGAGATTGAAGAAAATTTGGAACAATTAAATGAAGCTGTTGAAGCTGTTAATAAGAATTTTAGGTTTGAACTACATGAAGAGAGCGATAGAATGATGGTAAAAATTATAGATAGTAAGAAAGGTGAAGTAATTAAAGAGATTCCACCTAAGGAAACACTAGATATGTTAGGGAGAATTAAAGAGATGGTTGGAATAATTATTGATGAGAAAATTTAATTCAGTTATTGGCTGCTGGCTACTAGCTGTTGGCTAAAACATAAAATAAGTAATCAATTTCTTGGTTTAAGTTAGTGGCTAGAAGCCAGAGGCTGATAGTTAAAAATAATTTGAGTGAGATAATTCTCTAGTGGAATAATAATTCAAAAACTAGAGGAGAGATTAATTATGGATTCGATTCATTGGCTAATAAGAGGAATTTTAAGGTTAAGCAGAGCAATTTTGAAAAGTTAAAAGTATGGCAGAAAGCTCATGAGTTAGTCTTAAAGATTTATAAGAGTACAACTACTTTTCCTAAAGAGGAGAGATTTGCATTAGTTGATATTTGGTAAATTATTAAATGGATTTGTCAATAAAGTGAAGAATTGTTAGTTAATAGCTACTTGTCATTGGCTATTATTTATTAATGTTTTTAGATTTTTGGCTAGTAGCCAACGGCTAGGTGCTAGTAGCAAATAAACTTCTTGCTTTTTTTCTTAAAAGAATATATAATTAACTCTGTATTTGCTTAGGTCTGTGGTTGAAAGTCGATGCCAGTCGCAGGCAAAACGATCCACGTAAGGTAGCACTAAACTAATGGCTACTGATCATGGTGCGGCTTAGAAGTGAGACCTACCTGGATTATTACATATAGTAATTTTACTAGAGAGAAGGGGTAGTGAATTTGATCTTAATTTGCGAGACTTCCAGTGGGCGAGTGTGGGGGCAAAAACCAGGTCAGCTAAGCAAATACCTATGATAGAGTACTCACAGGAGTGCTCTTTTTTTATATCAATTGTTAGAATTTAAATATATTGTGTTATAGAAGAATAGAATATCTATAAAATCAGATTGATTCTTAGAATAATATTAAAATAAATTGGGGTGTTTAAACAATGAAAAGAATAGATTTGCACATACATACAACAGCTTCTGATGGATCTTTTACTCCAAGTGAGGTGGTTGAAGAGGCAAAGAGACAAGGTTTATCAACAATTGCGATCACAGACCATGATACTGTAGCTGGAGTAGCAGATGCTATTGAAAGAGGAAGGGAGCTAGGTATAGAAGTTATTGCTGGAATCGAATTAACTACTTATTATAAAGATAAGAGGATTGATATTTTAGGTTATCAGATTGATTTTAATAATCAACAATTATTAGAAGTAATAGATAATTTACAGAATTCAAGAGAGTTTCGGGCTAGGCAGATATTAAATAAGCTATCAGATTTAGGAATAGATTTAGATTTCGACCGGTTAAAAGAGATTTCAGGAGATACAGGGGTAGGACGACCTCATATTGCTCGATTGATGGTAGAAGAGGGATATGTTCAAGGTATGCAAGAGGCTTTTGATAATTATCTAGAGGATGGTGGACCAGCCTATGTCCCTAAATATCAGTTAAAGCCTGAAGATGCTATTAAGCTGATCAAAGATGCAGAAGGACTAGTTGTCTTGGCTCATCCTGGAATAATTGCTGATAACGAAATAGTTAAAAAGTTAATTGCTTGTAATGGAATAGATGGAATAGAAGTCTATTACTCTAAACATACTGAAGAAGAGACTAACTATTATCTATCATTGGCTCAAAAGAATAACTTAATCGTTACTGGAGGGTCTGATTGCCATGGTCCAGCTAATGAAAATAAATACCTATTAGGAACAGTAGAGGTTCCATATGAATTACTAGAAAAACTTAGATAAATATAATTTTAAATGGAATAAATAAGTTAGAATGTTTAATGGCCTCCTATCTTTCTGGAATTCAAGCATAAAATAATAAGGCTAAACAAATAATAATCCAAGTAAGAGAATAAATTGAATTTCAAATAATAAGTTATTGTAATACTTGTAATAGGAGGTCTAAACTATGATGTATCTAGCAGTCTTATTAGGCGTCTCTTTAATAGCCGCTTTATTTATAGTTTTTAAAAGTTAAATTTTCAAACTATAAAGGAGATTACTTATTGAAGTTAGAATTAATATAAAAAAAAGGGTGAGTAATATGTTTACAGAGTTTGATTTAAAGACCAATAACCACTCGGAATTAATTGATATGACTGATAGGGTTCAAGAGATTATCAGTCAATTTAAAGTTGAGGATGGGATATGTTTAATCTTTATTCCCCACACTACAGCAGGGGTTACTATTAATGAGAATGCTGACCCAACAGTTAAAGATGATATTTTATATAAATTAGATGATTTAATCCCATGGGAGGATAATTATCAGCATTTAGAAGGAAATTCAGCAGCTCATCTTAAGGCAAGCCTCTTTGGTAATTCAGAGCAAGTAATTATTAAGGATGGAAGATTAGAGCTAGGGACTTGGCAGGGGATTTATTTTGCTGAGTTTGATGGACCAAGACAAAGAAGAGTACAAGTAAAAATAGTGACGAGTAATAGTTAAAAATGATATACTAATAACTTAACCCGTCACTCATAACTGAATTTAAGAGGAGGAGAGAAGGATGTTAGTAGATTACCATACTCATTTATTAGGTCATGAGGATAGAGAAGGAACTGTGGAGGATATTAGAGAATTTTTAGAAGCAGCAGTTGCTAATGATGTCAAAGAGATTGGCTTTACAGACCATAATCGTTATTATGAGCAGTTTGATTTTGATTTAATTGAAGAGGTAGCTCAAGAGTTTCCTCAATTAAAGGTTAGAAAAGGGATTGAGATGGATTACACTCCTGGTAAAGAGAAGGAGATTAAGGAATTTCTAGAGCAATTTGAACTAGATTATGCGATAGGATCAATTCATTTTTTGGGTAATTGGATGTTTGACCATCCGGATTATACCGATGAATATGATAATTGGGATATAGATGAGTTATATAAGAGATACTTTGAGAGGGTAGCAGGTGCTGCTAAATCTGGCTTATTCCAGCTGTTAGGTCATTTAGATCTAATTAAGGTCTTTAATTTTAGACCTAAAACTGATGTAGTAGAATTGGTAACCCCTACTTTAGAAGTAATAGCCCAAGAGGATATTACAATTGAGATCAATACCAATGGGATGAATAAGCCTGCTAAGGAGTTCTATCCAAGTAGAGAGATATTAGAGAAGGCTTATGAATTAGGGATTAAAGTTACTACAAGTTCTGATGCTCATAGAGCTGATAGAGTAGGAGAGAATTTAGCTGAGGTCAGAGAGATGCTATTAGATATTGGTTATACTGAGATCGCTACCTTTGAAGATAAGAAGAGAATAATGGTTGAATTATAAATAGTGATTAAATAACACTCCAAAATTTGGAGTGTTATTTTTTAATTGTGTGCCTTGTAAATTATAGAGATAGTAAGTGAAAGTCTTACCCATGCTGTTTTGGTCGTATCGGTATGTGAAACCAACAATGACAGGGTGTTTATCGTAAGATAAAATCTGA
>Ga0163219_100198_pt1 | contig 16676 bp, 11 predicted proteins | sample MSEWel2016_04_06_FD_113150 | JGI IMG/M metagenome (GOLD analysis project Ga0163219, IMG submission 113150) | Subsurface microbial communities from deep shales in West Virginia, USA - MSEEL Well Study Marcellus 3H_2016_04_06 ...
ATATAAAACTTCACCAATTCTGAAAATCCATTGGTTAATTGATGAATCAAAGGATGATCTGCTTTTAAATTAAAAGTTTCAATGCTTTTGATGGCCAATATTCTTGGTGATGTGCCAGTAATAAATGCCGCATCCACATCTTTCAGATGCTGATGATGCAGAGCGCGATAATCAACCGGGATATTTAATGATTGGGCAACCTCAAGAGTCTTTTTTCGTGCTATTCCAGGCAAAACCAGCTTGTCGGGGGCCGTTAACAATTGAGAACCAATAATAAAGAACACATTACTTCGGCTTCCTTCGGTAATCTCTCCCTGATGGTTGACCAGCAGAATCTCAAAAAAATACTTTTCCCTTATTATCTGATTTGCATTGTTTCTAAGTTGAGTATTGACCATTTTTGTTTGTGGATTTTCTCTTTCGCTGAAGAACAGACCACAGGAAATCCCTTGCTGGTATTGCTCACTGGTTGGATAGGAGTGCGGTAGCGAAGATGCATGGTAAGAAGTTACACTTCCATCAGATGAATCGAAAAAGACTGATAGCCTTACGTTTCCTGTTTCAATTTTTTTACGCTTAATGGTTTCTTTGAGGAAGTCTTCCATGCCTCCGAAATTGAAGTTCAATTTTATTCCGGCTTTGTCCGCGCCATGAAACAAGCGCTCTAAATGATCATTCAGAAAAAGTCCTATTCCTTTTTCCACCCGGAAAACCTCGTATAATTCGCGGATATTTTTATCGTCCATCAGGTTTATATTTATGGTAAAAGTACTAAGAAACCAATAAAGTTCTTACGGTTCAGCAATTTTATGTTTTAAGGTTCACCATTATAATGTTTACATTATAACATTCATAATCAAAAGAAAAACAAGTACACGAACCGGAATGACCCACATTTTGGGTTGATTCTCATGTATATGTTACGGAAAGGGAGCCTGAAGGGCTCCTATGTTTATAGCTGTTCGCAAAATATAAAATATCGACGCTGAAGGTGTCGAATGCTTTAGAACTGTTTGAAAAGTTTTTTGAATCAAACCTGCTTTTTAGACTTCCTCGAACTTCGTTTCACAAACAATTTATTCCGATTCCCAACTTTTGATGAACTATATTTAATAAGCTTTTCAAGCTATGTGTTATTTTCCGCGGAGTTATTTATTATGTTTTGTATTACAGTCATAAAGTAAAATAAGGAAAGGTTCCCGGTCTGTGATTATAAATGCGATTATTTCAATTGATTCAAAACTGAGTTGAATTGGAAGTTTATATGAGGCTAACGGGTTGTAAAACAACAAAATCCATTGGTATTGAAAAGCAATAGCAGATAAGTTACTTTTCTAATTAAAGAAAAAAAACCTTAAACGACTTGTGAATTTTTAATAAACTATATTGCAAAGAAATTCAGTGTAGTATAATGGTTGAAAGACAAAAAAAACCATTCTTTGACAAGTGAGGATTGTAAAAAGTGTTTGAAAAAAGCTATTATTGCACGTCAATTATTAGAAAAATTATACTTGAAGTTTCAATCTGAAAATGAAATTGTAACATGACCGAAAGTTTTGATCAGGCTTGGGTGCTTCTGGGCGTTGGAATGGTAACTGTTTTTACCGTCTTACTACTGGTAGTTTTGATTGGTAATGGCCTTGTCCTTTTTGTGAATCGTTTCCTTCCTGAAAGTGAATCAGGTAAACCCGGAAATTCAGGATCCAATAGTACAATTCATCCATCAAAAGTGGCTGCCATTGTTGCCGGAGTAAAAAATGTAACAGCAGGCAGAGGAAATGTTGTTGAAATCAGAAAAAAATAAAAAATATAGTTATTGTTATGGGGAGAAAAATAGGATTTTCGTTGTTGTATCGCGATATGTGGCAATCGTCCGGAAAATATGTGCCACGCAAAGACCAGTTGGAGAAAATAGCACCTGCAATTATTGAGATGGGCTGTTTCGACAGGGTGGAAACCAATGGTGGTGGCTTTGAACAAATTAATCTGCTTTTTGGAGAAAACCCCAATGAAGCGGTTCGTGCATGGACAAAGCCTTTTAATGACGCCGGCATCAAAACCCACATGCTCGAACGTGCCCTGAACGGCATTAGAATGTCACCGGTTCCGGCCGATGTGCGTAAACTGATGTTCAAAGTTAAAAAACAACAGGGAACCGATATTGCCCGTTCTTTTGACGGACTTAATGATCCGAGAAATATCATTGATTCTATCAAATATGCCAAAGAAGGTGGAATGATTGCGCAGGCCGCTATGAGTCTTACTTATTCAGAGGTTCACACCGTGGAGTACTATATCGATTTGGCCGACCAGCTTATTAAAGCGGGTGCCGATGAGATCTGTCTGAAAGATATGGCAGGTGTTGCTCGTCCGGCCTGGCTGGGAAAAATTGTGAAAGGCATTCGCAAGGATCATAAAGAACTTCCGATTACTTATCATGGTCACTCAGGGCCTGGTTTTTCTGTGGCCACAATTCTTGAGGTGGCACGGGCCGGGGTTAATTATGTGGATGTTGCTATGGAACCGCTTTCGTGGGGTACCGGTCATGCCGATTTGCTTACTATTCAAGCGATGCTCAAAGACGATGGCTTTGATGTTCCTGATATTAATATGAAAGCTTATATGAAGGTTCGTAAGCTTACTCAGGAATTTATGGATGATTTCCTTGGGTATTACATCAATCCCAAAAACCGTCACATGAATTCGCTGCTTATCGGACCCGGACTTCCAGGTGGTATGATGGGCAGCCTGATGGCTGACCTGGAAAACAATCTGGAGAGCCTGAATAAATGGAAAGCCAAACACAACAAACCTGAGCTTTCTCAGGATGACTTGCTGATAAAATTATTCGAAGAGGTTGAATACATCTGGCCAAAACTGGGGTATCCGCCTTTGGTTACACCATTCAGTCAATATGTTAAAAACCTGGCATTAATGAATGTCCTTCAGATGGAGAAGGGTCGGGAGCGCTGGAGTATGATTGCCGACAATATCTGGGACATGATATTGGGTAAAAGTGGTCAGGTTCCCGGAAAACTTGCCCCTGAAATTATCGAACTGGCCAAAAAAGAGGGTAAGGAATTCTTTACCGGTCACCCACAGCAACCCTATCCTGATGCTTTGGACAGCTTCCGCAAAGAGATGGATGACAATGGCTGGGACTATGGCAAAGATGGTGAAGAACTATTGGAGCTGGCTATGCATCCTGAACAGTATCGGAATTACAAATCGGGAAAAGCCAAAGAAGCTTTTGAAGCCGACCTGGCTGAGCGGAAAGCTGAAGCAGAAACTCCAACCGTGGCTTCAGGAAACAGTGGACAGGGAGACTTCTCTCCATCCATGATGAATATCAACGTAAATGGGGAAGATTTTGAAGTGAGGGTGTCGTATAACGGCAAAGATGTTGCTAATACAGAAAAATCTGTTCCCAAAGAGACACCTTCTTCGGCACCTGCCGGGAAAGGTGAGCCGGTTGTTTCTCCCCTTGAAGGGAAATTCTATTTCACTAAGGATTCCAGCGAGACTCCAATAAAGGAGGGAGATAAAGTAAAAGAAGGAGATGTTCTCGGGTATGTGGAGGCCATGAAAACTTACAACGCAGTTCGGTTCGACCGGAGTGGGTTGGTGGCCAAAATACTTAAAGAGAATGGAAGTGAAGTTGAGGAGGACGATGAACTGGTTGTTCTTCATTAGTTTGTTCAGTTGAAATAATTAATTTTTAAAGGTCTGGCGGAAATCGTCTTTGAAAATTCTTGGTCAGCAAAGTGACTGGCAGTTTTTTCGACGACGGTTTCCTCAATAGAATTCAACAACTAAATGGAAGTACTCAGACAATTATTCGATATGACAGCCCTGGGAGAAATTGGAGAAACTCCCGGGGTTTTATTAATGATTTTGATTGGTGCTCTTTTGCTTTACCTTGGGATAGTTAAAAAATACGAGCCATTATTGCTTGTTCCCATTGGTTTTGGTATTATTTTGGCCAATCTTCCCGGTGGCAACATGGACGTGGTTCCGTCCGAAATGGTAGAACTGCCCGGACACAGATATATGAACCTGTTCGAAATTGCCAGCGAATACGGTATTATGAACTTTGTCTATTACTCTCTTATCAAAACAGGGTTTCTGCCTCCGATTATTTTTATGGGCGTGGGGGCATTGACCGATTTTGGACCTATGTTGCGCAATCTGCGACTTGCATTTTTTGGTGCCGCTGCACAAATTGGAATTTTTGGAGTATTTTTTGGAGCCATTGCTTTAGGTTTTTCGCCCAAAGAAGCCGGTTCTCTCGGAATAATTGGTGGGGCAGATGGCCCAACGGCCATTTATACCACCATTTTACTTGCTCCACACTTGTTGGGGCCTATTGCCATTGCTGCCTATTCATACATGGCGCTGGTGCCTGTAATTGTGCCGCTGGTAGCCAACCGGCTCATAACGAAGAAGGAGTTTCGGATCAATATGAAAAAACAGGATAAACTGTTTCCCCCAAAATACCAGATTAAAAATCTTAAAACAGTCAAGATTATTTTCCCGATTATACTCGGGATTGTGGTTGCCATATTGGTGCCTTCATCGCTGCCTTTGCTGGGAATGTTGCTTTTTGGTAATCTCATTAAAGAGATTGGAACCACTACTTCCCGTTTGTCCGAAGCAGCAACCGGACCAATAATGAATACTGCCACTATATTTCTTGGACTTGCAGTTGGGGCAACAATGACTGCCAAAGTCTTTCTGGATCTCAAAACACTGGGTATTATTGTGGGTGGTTTCTTGGCATTTGCCATATCTATCGCAGGAGGAATCCTTGCAGTTAAAGTTTACAATATGCTTGCTAAAAAGAAAATTAACCCGCTGGTAGGTGCAACAGGGCTTAGTGCTGTCCCTATGGCTTCGAGAGTGGCCAGCGAATTGGGATTGAAGCACGATAGCAGCAACCACTTACTGCAATATTGCATGGCTTCCAATATTTCAGGCGTCATTGGCTCGGCAGTGGCTGCCGGGGTGTTGATTTCTATTCTTGGATAAAGACATAAATTAAAACCATTTATAATTGCCACAGAGTGCCCTTTTTAAAGGTGTTTACTCTGTGGCAATGTTTATAAACTAGTATCCGGAGAAACATGTTTTTTGAAAGGAGATTGCTTCGCCTTGCTCGCAATGACGCTGTCTTACAGGTTTTAAACTGGGTTGGTAGGGGTTGATTTTCGGCAAAGCCGAAAATCAACCCCTACCAACCCTCATTATCCTTTAAAGTCCCGTCATTGCGAACGTAGTGAAGCAATCTCAATTTTTTAACCGGACACCAATGTTTATAAATATCGAAAGTATTGATTAACTTTGGCCTTTTCTAAAAATCATGTAATCGGCAACCGGGTTTTCTGGTTCCGGTACCTTTTTTATTCAATTTATTATCATGGGATTATTCGGCGGTTTCAATAAGGCCAAAAAAGAAAATCTGGACAAAGGGCTGGCCAAAACAAAAGAGAGTGTATTTCAGAAAATGACTCGTGCCGTGGTTGGTAAAACTAAGGTCGATGATGATGTTCTTGATAGTCTGGAAGAGATTCTGATAACTTCCGATGTGGGGGTGGACACCACTTTGCGTATTATTGAACGCATCGAAGAACGCGTTTTGAAAGATAAGTATATCAATACCAGCGAGTTAAATGTTATCCTTCGGGAGGAAATTGCCGCTCTTCTGGCCGAGAATGAAGATAATGAAGAGGGTGATTTTGAGCTTCCTGCCGATAAAAAACCTTATGTTATCATGGTTGTGGGTGTCAATGGCGTGGGAAAAACCACTACCATCGGTAAGCTGGCACATAAATTTAAAGCATCGGGTAAAAGTGTGGTTCTTGGTGCTGCAGATACTTTCCGTGCTGCTGCAATCGAACAGCTCGAAATATGGGCCAACCGGGTGGGTGTTCCCCTGATAAAACAAAAAATGGGTTCCGATCCGGCTTCGGTGGCTTTTGATACTTTGACATCGGCTAAAACCAAAAATGCGGATGTGGTTATTATTGATACTGCAGGCCGCTTGCACAATAAGGTTAATCTGATGAATGAGTTGACCAAGGTTAAAAAGGTTATGCAAAAGGTGGTGCCTGATGCACCGCACGAAATTATGCTGGTTCTGGATGGCTCTACCGGGCAGAATGCATTTGAGCAGGCCAAACAATTTACCAAAGCTACTGAAGTTACTTCTCTGGCTATCACCAAACTGGATGGAACTGCCAAGGGGGGAGTGGTTATCGGGGTTTCAGACCAGCTGAAAGTTCCTGTGAAATACATTGGTATAGGAGAAGGCATTGACGACCTGCAAGTGTTTAACCGCAAAGAGTTTGTTGATTCTTTGTTTGGATAAGTTGGCTTGGAGCTCTTTGCTCGTAGGGCGTAGCTGATGGAGGAATTTTTGCTTCTTCGGGGGCTTAATATCCAGCATCTAACCTCAAGAATCTATTTCCCCATATATAGTGTCAGCAAGAAAACACATGTTTTTTCCAGTGCTTAACAAGAAGGCAGCAAGTGCAAGGCTTGCGATGGCTGAAAAACAGGAGTTTACTTTTCGTAAATGACTGTTTTGAAGACGAGCATAACAGTTTACCCCGATTTTTCTTCGGGGCAGCAATTGTCGTTTTCTTGCAAGCACTATCTAACAAACAAACTACGAATAAATGACAAAGCAAGGCAAGAGGCGAGTGGACGTAATTACATTGGGATGTTCAAAGAACCTGGTAGATTCTGAATTTCTAATCAGACAATTCGAGGGTGGAGGATTCACCGTGGAGCATGACTCACCAAACCCCGGAGGGGAGATTGTGGTGATTAATACCTGCGGATTTATTGGGGATGCCAAAGAGGAGAGCATTGATACCATACTTGATTTTGCTGAAGCTAAAAAGGATGGACGCATCAGTAAACTCTACGTAATGGGTTGCCTGTCGGAGCGTTATTTCGATCTGTTGGGCAAGGAATTGCCCGAAGTGGATCATTTCTACGGTAAATTTAACTGGAAAGAGCTCATTTCCGACCTGGGTAGCACTTACAGGCCCGATTTGACGAATGAACGATCTCTGACTACTCCCGGCCATTATGCTTATCTTAAAATATCCGAGGGATGCAACCGTACTTGTTCTTACTGTGCCATTCCCATTATTACCGGCAAGCATAAATCTAAACCAATGGAAGTGCTGGTGGAAGAGGCCAGTCTTCTGGCTTCGCGCGGGGTGAAAGAGTTGCAGGTAATTGCCCAGGATTTGTCTTATTACGGGCTGGATCTGTATAAGAAGCAGATGTTGGCACCCCTCGTGGAACAGCTTTCGCAGATTGAAGGGATTGAATGGATTCGACTTCATTATGCCTATCCGGCGGCATTTCCCATGGATGTGCTTGATGTAATGGCGAAAAACCCGAAGGTTTGTGCTTATATGGATATTGCACTTCAGCACATTTCGGATAAAATGCTGAAACTGATGAAACGCCATGTGACCAAAGCCGATACCATTCAGCTGGTTCAGTCCATGCGAGAAAAAGTTACGGGCATTCATTTGCGTACGACTATGATAACCGGACATCCGGGCGAAACGGAAGCCGACTTCCGGGAACTCCTTGAATTTGTAAAAGAAATGCGGTTTGAAAGATTGGGCGTTTTTCCTTATTCACACGAAGAAGACACCTTTGCATGGAAGAATTATCAGGATGATATTTCGCAGGAGGTAAAACAGTCCAGAGCTGATGAAATTATGGCCATTCAGCGGGATCTCAGCCGTGAAATCAATGAAACGAAAGTTGGGAAAACATTCAAAGTCATTATCGACCGCAAAGAGAATGATTTCTTTATTGGTCGTTCGGAATTCGATTCTCCCGAGGTTGATCCGGAAGTATTGATTCCGATTTCGGAAGAGGTGGAACCCGGACACTTTTATCAGGTAGAAATAACAGGTGCTGAAGATTACGACCTTTATGGAAGGGTTATGCGTTAAAACGACGTTGATTACTATTAAATTCAATACTCCGTTAAACTTCTGTAATAGCCTGTCAACCAATTGTTTAAAATTGAAACGCTATAGGTGTTAGATAGTTGTTTTTCAATATGATACAATCCATCTAACATCTAATATCTGAAAATCTAACGATCTATTGTAAATTGCAACACGATTTCATTTATGAAAAAGATTTTGGGATTCGTCCTTACTCCGGTTTTTCATCTTTATATGATGTTCCAAATTGTGGTGTTTTATCCCGTACAGGTAATTGCACTAAAGTTTTTTGGGGAGCATGCCCGTCGCCGCTCAGTCGATGTGCTTAATATATTTCTGTTGAAAGGATTGCATATTATGGGAGCACGCGTTCGTTATATCGGTCTGGAGAATGTTCCAAAAGACCGGCCGGTGATTGTGGTCTCTAACCATCAGAGTATGTACGATATTCCGGCTGTTGGATGGGGATTTCGAAAATTTTATCCTAAATTCATTTCCAAAATAGAGTTGTCCAAAAATATGTTCAGTATTTCTTACAATTTAAAACATGGACAGTCGGCACTTATTGACCGGAAAAACGGGTCGCAGTCCGTCAGAGAGATTTTGAAACTGGGACGATTGATTGAAAAAAATAATTATGCCGCCTGTATCTTCCCGGAAGGAACCAGAAGCAAAACAGGAAAACTACGACCTTTTATGTCTGCCGGCATTCAGACTTTGATGAGGGGTGCTCCTTCTGCCGTGGTGGTGCCATTTGTGATTAGCGGGCATAGCAGGTTACTGAAAAAAGGCAACTTCCCTTTGCAGTTTGGGGAGGAAATAACGTATCAGATACTGAAACCTATTGAGCCGGGTGAGTTTTCACCACAGGAAATTACACCTTATCTGGAAAAGGTCATTGGAGACCATTTAAAATAAAAAAAAGCCGTGCCTATGCGGTTCTTTGTGAAAGTATTTTTACTGATCGTACTGGTTGTTTTTGCTTTGGTGATCTCTTTAAACAAAAGCGAAGATACAGCTTTCAGTGAGGTGGGGACTGCCTCTTACTATGCATGGTCGCTCGACGGAAATCGTACGGCCAGCGGAGAAATTTACAGGCACGATGGGTTCACCGCTGCGCATCGCACTCTGCCACTTGGAACCTGGTTGAAAGTTGAGAATCTTGCCAATAAGAAAACAGTTATTGTTAAGGTGAATGATCGCGGCCCGTTTGTCAAAGACCGCATTTTAGACCTCTCCAGGGCAGCCTTCACAGAGTTGTCGGAAATAAAAAAAGGGCTGATAACCGTAAGAATTACTGTGATAGAGGCAGAATAATAATAAATTTTACCCCTTGAACGTTTTCATACAAAGATTTAATGAATGCATATAACATTTTTAACTCCACCTGTTTTTACACACCAAAAGGCTGCTGAGCGTACAGCCGGCTGTACCAATGTGGTGTATTCCATGCCTAATATTTATGAGCTTATTGTTGCGGCATTGGTGGAACAAATGGGGCATGTTGTGAGTTATCGGGATTTTGTATTGGAAAAAAACGGGTTACGGAGGTTTCGTGATTTTTTAAGAGATGACATCAGCGATATTTATTTTTTCTGGACGGTAAATCTTTCTCTTGAAACTGATGCCTGGGCTGCAAAAGAAATTCATCAGGTTAATCAAAATGCATTGATAGTTTTTCAGGGGCCGGGAGCAACTTTTTTTCCGGAAAAACTATTGCTCAGCGAAAAATGTGTCATCGTCAGAGGAGAACCGGAACAAACCGTCGGGGAATTAGTGAATGCGGTTGATAAAGGGCTGGATTGGGAATCCTTGAAGGGAATAACCTGGTTGATGGAGGGGCGTCCCAAACGCAATCCTTCACGACCACTTATTCAGAATCTGGATGAGTTACCATTTCCTGCACGTCATCTGATAAAGAATTATGAATATTTTAATCCAAAACTCAAACGAAGACCATACACAACGGTCCTGACATCCCGTAATTGTCCTTACAACTGTATTTATTGCGTCCCAAGTTCTTTGACTTTTGCCCGAGAAATCGATTATAAAGCAGAAAATGGCAAGAAACCTCCTGTTTCCTTCCGTTCTATAGAAAATATTGTAGCTGAAATTGAGCAACTTGCCGCCGATGGGTATAAAGCCATTGCCTTTGTGGATGATAACTTTATTGTATCGGAAAAAAGATTAATGCCCATCTGCAAGGTTTTGAAAAAGCATAATATCGCCTGGGGCTGTCAGGCCCGAGCTGATGCAATTACCGAAAATATAGCCCGAATTCTGGGGGAATCGGGTTGCCGCTTTGTCGATTTGGGAGTGGAGTCATTTGATGATGAGATTTTAAGCTACATTCGAAAAGGATTGACCTCCAATCAAATATATGCCGGTATTGAGTTGTTGAAAAAACACAAGGTGCCGGTGAAACTGAATATTCTGATAGGAACCAGTCCTTTGGAGACACCAGAAACCATCAAAAAAACGGTTGATAAGGCCCAAGAACTTGACGTAAATCAGGTGATGATAAATATTGTTGCTCCATTTCCCGGAACCGAATTTTATAGGCTGGCCAAAGAAAATGGATGGATTTTAGGGGGAGATTATGTCCCTACCGATGTACAGCAGGATTCGATTCTGAATTATCCCAATCTTAGCAACAGGCAGATGACCCGCATTCTTCATCAAAGCAATGTCCGGTTTTTTCTTCGGCCTTCTCTTATTTGGCGTCATCTAAGACAGTTTCGTTCGCTTAAAGAATTTGGCGGTGCATTCAGAGCTTTCAGAATAAAACTTTTTGGATAGTGAAATTATCGGTTATTCTAATTACCTGGAATTCGGAAAAAGATGTGAAACAATGCATCGATTCGGTACTTGACACTATCGAAGGCATTGATAGTGAAATTATTGTAGTTGATAACGGGTCTTCTGATGCTACCCTTCCTCTTCTTAAAACTTTCGGTAACAAGATCCGGTTATTTCAACATGCCCGAAATCTGGGTGTGGCAAAAGCGCGCAACCGTGCAATGAAAGAAGCTGTGGGAGACTTTATCTGGATTTTGGATGTCGATACCATTGTAAACAGGGAGGCGTTGGATGCGATGGTTGACCATCTGGAGAATAATTGCAATACCGGTATCTGTGCATGTAAATTAATTTCCTTGGAAGGGGTGGTGCAAAATAGCTGCCGTAAACTTCCTACCCTCAGATTAAAGCTCTTGAATGCCGGCATGGCCCTGTTTAGTAAATTACCTTTGACTTCAGGTATTCAGGATTATTTCGGACAATTAAATAAGCGGCAGTTTTATCAAAAGGAAAAGGAGGGAAAAACACCATTTGAGGTAGGATATGTAATTGGTGCTTGTCAGTTGTTCCGAAGAGAGACACTGGAATCAGCTGGATTTCTTGATGAAAAAATCTTTTATGGGCCTGAAGATGCTGATTTTTGTCTTAGAATCCGTAAAACCGGCAGAAAGGTGATGTTTTTGCCTTTTGTTTTTATAATTCATCACTATCAACGTATCACTACAAAACGTATTTTTTCACGGATGTCGCTGATACATTTGTGGGCAATTCTCTATTTTTCCTGGAAGCATAAGCGATTTTAGAGTAGGGATTCTCAATCTTCAGAATTTTAATAACAATAAAGTCCCGATGTTTTTATTTTTGCATTTAGGGTTTGTAATGAAATAAATTGACAGATTTAACGAAGTTATTTCGGCACAATCCCTTTAAAGCACAAAAAATTTCATGAACTATTTCCTGATATTTATACAACTTCTTGGCGGACTTGGTTTTTTCCTGTTGGGGATGGACCAACTTAGCTCTGGTATGAAAAGTCTGGCCGGAAGGCAGATGCGTCATATTCTGGAAAAGTTTACCGCCACCAAAGGAGGAGGTGTGCTGTTTGGAATTCTCCTGACGGTTTTGTTTCAAAGCAGTTCGGCTGCATCGGTGGTCATGGTGGGCTTCGTGGACGCAGCGTTACTGAGCCTGGGACAAACTTTGGCAGTCATGTTGGGAACCGGTATTGGTACCACCATTACAGCTCAACTAATTGCATTCAAGTTGGGTGCTTATTCTCTTGGTTTCGTTGGTATTGGCTTTTTGTTTAAGGCTTTTGGCAAACGTCGCTGGTCCTATAGCGGACAAATAGTAATGGCTCTCGGGATTTTATTTTACGGGATGGATTTAATGTCGTCCGGAATGGTACCTCTGGGAAGTGTTGAACGGTTTACCCGGTGGCTGGTTTATCTAGAAAATCCAATTTGGGGAATTGTTGCGGGGACTGTTTTTACGGCACTTATTCAGAGTAGTGCGGCTTTCATCGGGATAGTGATGACCCTGACGGCCACAGGCTTATTGTCGGTGACCGATTCGTTGCCCCTCATTTTGGGAACCAATATCGGTACAACTGTTACTGCTTTACTGGCCTCCGTGAATTCTTCCCTGGGTGGTAAAAGACTGGCGGTGGCCAATACTCTTTTCAGAGTTGCCGGTGTTTTTATTATGGTCTGGATGCTGGGTTTATGGGAAAACCTCACCTGGTCTATTTCAGGAGAAAATGCTGCAGAAGGACGTTTTTTGGCCAATGCTCATACCATTTTTAATGTTTTTATGACATTGGTCTTTCTGCCTTTTACCGGAATCATTGGATTTATTGTTAAGAAAATGGTGCCCGAGAGCAAAAAGAATAAGTTTTATTTGAACTATCTAAAACCTGAGTTAATTGGTTCGGGAGAGATGATGCTTCCCTTTTTAAAGAAAGAGGTGAGCGATATGGGCCGATTGGTATTGAAGATGGTTGAACAGTCATTGGTTCCTTTTTTCGACAGAGAGTCGAGAGTATTGGATGATCTTAGAGCCAACGAAAAAAAAGTGGACAATTATAGAGAGGAAATCAATCGGTTTCTGGTTTCCATGAATGAAAAAATGTCGGTAGAACAATGGTCAGATGATATTTATCGATTTCTGCATGTGGTCAATGAGTTGGAACAAATTGCCGATATCATCTCAGTAAATATGGCCCGTCAGGGAGATAAATGGCTTGATGCCAACATCCGGTTCTCAAAGGAAGGAGCCGCGGAGTTGCATGATTATCAGCAACGTTGTATCAAACAATTGGCACGGGCATTGCAATTGTTGGAAGATTGGGAACCTGAAAAAGCAATGAAAATGAAGCGGAAATACCGAAAATATGCCCTCATGGCCTACGAAATGGAGATGCAACACTATAAGCGCCTGTTGGCACCCAGCAGTCAGTCGGTAGAGTCGAGTAAGGTACATATAGAACTTCTGAATCTGCTGAGAATGGTCAATAGTCACGCAACCAATATTGGACGGATGGTTTTCATGGAAGAAGGAGCCGATTGAGTGATTATCTGGGGTATTTTGCATTTTAGAAATTTTTTTTCATTTCAATCTATTTTTTTCCTTGTGTTTTGCTAAATTTACAAGTGAGTCTGCGTCGAAAAAGAGATTTTATATATCAGGTTCAAGGCGCGGACAATTTTTGAAACGGAATTTATTTTACCTAAGTTGAGCGATACGAGTGTAACGAAGCAACGCTTTACTCATTCCGAAGCATTCGGGCCCGGTTTTGAAAATGTTGGTTTTTCATCATTCTTATGGTGAAAAAACCTTATATTTTCTTATTCGATTGAGTGAAAATCGCTCAATTTGGGTTTTATCAACATTTATAACTGAGTGTAGCATAAAAAGGTATATTTTTGCCAAAATCAAGGCTTTGAAAATTTTTGTACCGGAGTTAACCTATTGTTAATGAGGATTCAAAAATTTTCATTAACGAAGAGTTTGGCAATAAAGATGCTTTTTAGACTGGGCTCTTAACTTTAATTCAATACTCATGAAGCGATTTTTGCAAGTTTTATTGGGAATAATTGCCCTTATTTTGCTGCTTTTACTGGTGATACCGTCATTGTTTAAAGGTAAAATTGAGCAGAAAGTAACAGAGGTAATTAACGATAACGTTACGGCCACCGTGTCGTTCGATAAGTTCAGTTTGTCTATGTTTCGTCATTTCCCCAACCTTTCAATGGGGCTCAACGGACTTACCATTATCAATAAAGAACCATTCGAAGGGGATACTTTATTACATGTCGAAGCATTTACGGCAAGCATTGATTTATGGAGTGCCATAGGTGGTGATGGCATTAATATTAATTCTGTTTTCCTGGATAAACCGCAAGTGTGGTTGAAAGTCAATCAGGATTCTATTACCAACTGGAACATTGTCCCTTTGGGTGAAACCGAGGAAGTGGAGGAAGATACTGCTTCTGCAGCGTCCGATTTTGCTGTTCAACTCGAATTATTTGAAATCAGGGATGCCCGGCTGGGTTTCTCTGACCAGACAATGGCATTTTCCACGATCATTGACGACCTGGATTTTGCAATGGAAGGGGATTTATCACAAAAAGCAACGAATCTTAATATTCAAACTTCCATTCAGAAGTTGAATCTGGAAATGGAGGGCACCAAATATATGAAGGATGCTTTTGTGTCACTGAATGCCATCATTGGAGCCGATTTAGAAAATATGGTATTCACATTTAAGGATAACGAATTTCTTCTCAACGAACTTGGACTGGGCTTCGAGGGAACAGTGGGGGTGCTTGAAGAAGGTTATGACCTGGATGTGAAACTGGCTGCCCGTGAAACCAGCTTTAAAACGTTGCTCTCGATGGTTCCCGAAACTTATCTTCAGGACTTTGAGGAATTAAACACAGAAGGCTTCCTGAAGCTGGAAGCTACTGCCGAAGGAACATATATCGACACAGAGAATCTTCCGGCTTTCAATCTGGTATTGAATGTCAAGGACGGACTTATTCAATATCCGGATCTGCCCAAATCAATTAAGGATATTCAGATTGATGTTAAGGTCGATAATCCCGGAGGAGCTATGGATCTCACAGTTACCGACGTTAATATGTTTCATTTCAAACTGGGAGATAATCCTTTTGATGTGTCATTGTGGGTTGGAACGCCTATTTCGAATGCTACCTATAAGGGCAGTATGAAAGGAGTTATCGATTTGGCGTCTCTGTCCCAGGCAGTGCCCATGGATAGCATGGAACTTCGTGGAATAATTTCTGCTGATATGCAGATTAGCGGGGATTATGAAATGGTGGAGAAGGAGCTTTATGAAGAGATTGAAGCTCACGGGCAAATTGGTCTGAAAGACTTCTTTTTTAGTACCCCCGATCTTCCTTCCGGTTTTCTTATCAGCAATGCCGATATGCAGATTACTCCCCGCTTTATGGAGTTAAAGGCTTTTCAAAGTTCTTTTGGAAGTAGTGATTTTAACCTTCAGGGAAAGGTTGAGAACTACCTGTCTTATGCGTTGAAAGATGGCATTTTAAGTGGAAATCTTAGTCATCAGTCCAGGTTGATTGACGCTAATGAACTGATGCAGCTGGCAGGTGAAGATACTACTGCTGTGGAAGAAGATACTACTGCAATGGAACTGGTGCTGGTGCCCAAAAATCTTAGTTTTGTATTTAATAGTAATGTGGATAAATTGCTATACGACAAGTTGGAAATGACCAATATGGCAGGGAAAATTACCATTGTGAATGGACGCGTTATTTTGGATGGTCTTAGAAGCAATATGCTTGATGGAAGCATGGTGGTTTCAGGTGAATACAACACTGCCGATACCTTAAAACCTTTTGTGAATTTCGACTTGGCTCTCAATACCATTGATGTACACAAGGCAGCCAACTCATTCAGCATGATAGACAGCATGATGCCTATTGCCAAGCGTGCGGTGGGTACTGTTTCTACCAAATTGAAATTTAACAGTCTGCTTAGTCCTGATATGTCCCCGGTATTGAGTTCTGTTGTTGGCGGAGGTCTGCTTTCCTCGCAGGGTGTTGAAATTTCCGGTGCCAAAGTTCAGACGGCTATGGCTTCTATGCTGAATAACGATAAATATAAAAAAGCACGGGCCGAAGATCTTAATATTAATTTTAAACTGGAGAACGGGGATGTGATTGTGGAGCCTTTTGATGCCAATGTGTTTGACAGACAATTGACCATTTCCGGTAAACAAAGTATAGACCAGTCCATGAATTATGTCATAAAAATGCCTGTTTCCAGGAAGGAACTGGGCAACATAGCCGGCCTGCTGGGAGCTTCACTGCCTTCAGGTAGTTCCGATGTGATGGTGAATGTTCTGGTACGTGGAACTGTTAAGGAGCCAAAACTGAGTTTCAAGCTGGATGAAGAATTTAAAGAGCAAGCGAAGAAGGAACTGGAAGAGGAAGCCAAAAAAGCAGTGGAGAAAGTGCTTGAAGATCCTAAAGTAAAAGAAAAAGTGAACGATGTTAAGGATCAGTTAAAGAAATGGTTCTGATACTAAAAACAAAAATTAAAGGAACGGCGGTTTGTAACCGCCGTTTTTTGTTTAAAATAAGCTTTCTTGTACGGTTTCGTTGTCCACCCTTAGGGATTGTGCCGAAATAACTTGCCGCTTTAAACTTGTTCTTTTGCCCTTTAACTTCCTTGAAAACCCATTAAATAGTCTTTGCAAGAAAACACCAACTACTGCGTTGTTCTCATTTTTGAAACAGTCATTTACAAAAGGTAAACTCCTTGGTTTCAAAAACTTCAAAACCCTTGTATTTGGCGCTTTCTTATCAAAGACTTTAAATTCCTTAGTTTTCTTGCTGGCACTAAATA
>Ga0163219_100199_pt1 | contig 16641 bp, 19 predicted proteins | sample MSEWel2016_04_06_FD_113150 | JGI IMG/M metagenome (GOLD analysis project Ga0163219, IMG submission 113150) | Subsurface microbial communities from deep shales in West Virginia, USA - MSEEL Well Study Marcellus 3H_2016_04_06 ...
CCTCCAGACAGAACATACCACCGTTCGGCCGCGTTCCCGGCATTTACCGATGACAAGCCGCCGCTTCGGGCGTAGCGTCGCCGCCGTCCTCGGGGGGCCGCGCTTGAGCGGCTGAGAGGTGGGTGAGCCCACGACCCGTCGAACCTGATCCGGGTCATGCCGGCGAAGGGAAGGAGCCCGTCTTCCGACCTGACGCCCGTGATCCGTTCTGAACGGAGCGCGCGATGAACAAGCCCACCGGAACGCTGGAAGCGACCGCCATCCCCACCGGCGAGCGCCTCGGCTCGCGCAAGGTCTACGCAGCCGGCGAGCTGTTCCCGGACCTGCGGGTGCCGTTCCGCGAGGTGGCGGTGCATCCCAGCGCCAACGAGCCGCCGGTGACCATCTACGACCCCTCCGGCCCGTATACCGATCCGAACGCGGTGATCGACATCCGCAAGGGCCTGCCGCGCACCCGCGAGCCGTTCGTGCTGGCCCGCGGCGACGTGGAGGTGGTGGCCGAGCCCCGCCAGGTGCGGCCCGAGGACAACGGCGGCGCCACCGGTCCCTACCTGGCCCCGCAGTTCCCGGACGACGGCCGGAAGGTCTACCGCGCGAAGCCGGGCGCGATGGCGACCCAGCTGGAGTACGCCCGCGCCGGGATCATCACGGCGGAGATGGAATATGTGGCGATCCGGGAGAACCTGCGCCGTGAGCAGTCCTCGCCTTGCGTCCGCGACGGGGAGGACTTCGGCGCCTCGATCCCCGATTTCGTGACGCCGGAGTTCGTCCGCCAGGAAGTGGCCCGCGGCCGGGCGATCATCCCGGCCAACGTCAACCACGGCGAGCTCGAGCCGATGGCCATCGGCCGCAACTTCCTGGTCAAGATCAACGCCAACATCGGCAACTCGGCGGTGCTCTCCACCGTCGACGACGAGGTGGACAAGCTGGTCTGGGCGACCCGCTGGGGCGCCGACACGGTCATGGACCTCTCCACCGGCCGCAACATCCACAACATCCGCGACTGGATCGTGCGCAACTCGCCCGTGCCGATCGGCACGGTGCCGATCTACCAGGCGCTGGAGAAGGTCGGCGGCGTCGCCGAGGACCTGACCTGGGAGGTGTTCCGCGACACCCTCATCGAGCAGGCCGAGCAGGGCGTCGACTATTTCACCATCCACGCGGGCGTGCGGCTGCCGTTCGTGCCGCTGACGGCGAAGCGCGTGACCGGGATCGTCTCGCGCGGCGGCTCGATCATGGCCAAGTGGTGCCTCGCCCACCACCGCGAGAGCTTCCTCTACGAGCGGTTCGAGGAGATCTGCGAAATCATGCGGGCCTACGACGTCTCGTTCTCGCTGGGCGACGGCCTGCGGCCCGGCTCGACGGCGGACGCCAACGACGAGGCCCAGTTCGCCGAGCTCCGCACGCTCGGCGAGCTCACCAAGGTGGCCTGGAAGCACGGCTGCCAGGTGATGATCGAGGGGCCGGGCCATGTGGCCATGCACAAGATCAAGGCCAACATGGAGGAGCAGCTCAAGCACTGCCACGAGGCGCCGTTCTACACGCTGGGCCCGCTCACCACCGACATCGCGCCCGGCTACGACCACATCACCAGCGCCATCGGGGCGGCGATGATCGGTTGGTACGGCACCGCCATGCTCTGCTACGTGACGCCCAAGGAGCACCTGGGTCTGCCCGACCGCAACGACGTCAAGACCGGGGTCATCACCTACAAGCTCGCGGCGCACGCCGCCGACCTCGCCAAGGGCCATCCCGGCGCGGCCATGTGGGACGATGCGGTCTCCCGCGCCCGCTTCGAGTTCCGCTGGGAGGACCAGTTCAACCTCGGCCTCGATCCCGAGACCGCGCGCCTCTACCACGACGAGACCCTGCCGAAGGAGGCGCACAAGACCGCCCACTTCTGCTCCATGTGCGGGCCGAAGTTCTGCTCGATGAAGATCAGCCAGGACATCCGCGACGCGGCGCGTTCGCAGAACGAGGTCGAGACCGGCATGGCCGAGATGTCGAAGAAGTTCCGCGAGACCGGCGGCGAGATCCTCGTGCCCGTGGCCCCGCAACCCGCGGAATAGCGGGCTCCGCGCGGGACCTCGGGCCGGGACCCGCGCCTTGGTCTTCGCCGGGCTCGGCGCCAGACGAGGTTGTCCGCCGGACAGCCGACAGTTCGTGGCGCAGACATGAAAAGGGCCCGCGCAGGCGGGCCTTTCCTTCGGCGTGGCTCGGCGGCGCGTCAGTCGCGCTGCTCGGCCTTGGCCTTCTCCGGCGCGGGCCACACGCGCACGCACACCGCGAGCGTCACCGACCCCAGCACCGCGGCGGCCGCGCCCATCCACTGGACCGGGCTCATGCCCAGGGAGGCGTAGTGCCCGGCCATGCCGCCCGAGGCGAACACCAGGACCGCCGAACCCCACTCGGCCGCTTCCTTCGACGTGAAATTCATGACGTGACGCCCTCAACCCAACTCAGACGAGACGATGCTGCAGGGCCCAGAGATAGCCGTGGGGCCGGTCGCTCCGCCATGCGGCACGGGGGCGCACGAAACCCGCCGCTGCTGATGCTTCGCTTACGTACTTTCCACAGGGTGTGGTTTTCCGCCCGTTCTGGCAGGAAGACCCCTGTTCGCCCGAAAGCAGTGTTTCTTCAGCGTGATGCACAAGACCTACGAGCTTTATTTCCACGACGACGAGCAGGCGCCTCCGGCGTTCGAGGCCCTGACGTGCGCCAACGACGCCGAGCTCGTGACGGCGCTGCGCCGCCGGCTGGCCGAGCGGCAGTCGAAGTCCGTGGTCGTCCACGAGTTCGGCCGCGAGCTGTTCACCCTCAACGCCTAGAGCAGGATCTCCACGGCGAGCCGCACCCGGTCGCCCGCTGCGACGCCTTCGCGCGCCCGCACCTGCGCCTTCACCGGCAGCAGGAAGGAGCCCGACTTCGAGTCCGGGAAGATCGAGGTGCGCCAGGAGGTCTTCCCGATCGTGGCCTCGACGCGGACCGAACCCCAGCCCTGGGTCCGGCCCCCGACCAGCGCGCGGACGCCCGCCGCCGTCTCCGGGGGCAAGGTCACGAAGTGCCACGCGGCCTTCTCGCCCGCCCATAGCCAGAGCTCGCCTTCAGCCTCGTACCGCACCGCCCGCTTCCCCTGCTTCGTCCGGCGCGCACAATAGCAGCCCGGCCGTGGTGTCACACGGGCCGAGCGCAGGAGGCGCCGCTTGAGGCTCTATCTCTCGTCCTATCGCATGGGGCGCCGCTTCGGCGCGCTCGTGGAGGCGCTGGGGCGGGGGGCCAAGGTGGCGGTGGTGTCCAACGCCACGGACTTCATTCCCGACGAGGCGCGGGCGGCCTACGCCCGGACGGTGTTCGATCCCATCGCGCACTTCAACGACCACGGGCTGGACGCCTCTCCGCTGGACCTGCGGACGTTCTTCAATGACGCGGCGGGACTGGAGACGGCGCTGGCCGGCGTGCGGCTGGTCTGGGCGAACGGCGGCAACGCCTTCCTGCTCCGCCGCGCCATGCGCCAGAGCGGGCTTGAGGCGATCCTCGGCCGCGAGGTTCCCGTCGGCGGCCTGGTCTATGGCGGCTGGAGCGCGGGCGCTGTGGTCGCCGGGCCGACCCTGCGCGGCCTGGAGCTGATGGACGATCCGGCGGTGGTCGCGGAGGGCTACGATCCCGAGCCGATCTGGGAGGGGCTGGGCCTCGTGGACTTCAGCCTCGTCCCCCACTTCGGCTCCGACCACCCGGAGGCGGAAGCCGCCGCCCGGGCCGCGGAATGGCTGGCTGGGCAGGGAATGCCGCACCGCACGCTGCGGGACGGGGAGGTGGTCGTGGTCTGAGGTGGCCGGGCCGCCCTCAGTCCACCGCCACGATCTCCACCTCGGCGCCGTTCACCAGGGCCACGTCGCCGACGCTCTTGCCGAGCAGGGCGCGGGCGAGGGGCGAGACGTAGCTCACGCTGCCCTTCGCCGGATCGGCCTCGTCCTCGCCGACGATGCGGAACCCCTGGGTCCGGCCGTCGTCCCGCTCGATCTCCACGGTGCGGCCGAACTGCACCTTGCCGGGCTCCGGCTCGGGCGCGGTGAGCTGGGCGCTGGCCCGGCGGGACGACCAGTAGCGCAGGTCGCGCGTCGCCCGGGCCATGGCGGTGCGGTCGGCGCTGATGCCGCCCTCGGCCTGGGCCGCCGCATAGGCCGCCCGCGCCGCGGCGAGCTCGGCCTCGATGGCCGCCAGCCCCGAGGCGGTGACCAGGTTGGCGTGCGTCGACACCGGCCGGTCCGGCAGGTCCGCCGCCTGGGCCTCGTAGTCCTCTTCCCTGGTGAACGCGACCGCCATGGCTCTGGTCTAACGCGCGAGCGCCCCGGGTGGAACCGCCGCAGGGCCTCTAGCCCGGAAGGGGGCCGCCCCGCCAACAGCCGGGCCGGCGCACCGCATAGGACGTCCGTATAGGAGAGCTCTGCCGCCACAGGCTGATCCGGTCGCCCACCTTGCAGGCGTGGCCTGGGGGCATGGACACGAACCCTTCGCGCGAGCCGACGCGGACGAGGGCCATGGTGCGGGTTCCCCTCTCGGTCTCGCGAAGACGGAAGTCGAGCACCATCCCTTCGGCGGCGACGGCGCCGCCCCGCGGAGTGGCCGCCCACGCGACGAGCGTCAGGAGGGCGATGAGGCCAAGCAAGCTCAGGGTGAGACGCCAGCGGTGACCGCCGAATAGCGCCTCCGTCCAACGGCGGGGGCGCAGGCCTAGATTCACGGGTCGATCGGCTGTCACAGGTAGTCTCGCCCCTCCAACGCCTCCTCGCGGAGGTTCCCCATCCCTGAGTCCATGGTTGATTGCGAGCCTGCCGGACCAGGCGTGTCAAGGACGGCGCCATCGGCGGCGGCGCCTCGCGCCGGTCCTCTCAGACGGCCTTGAGACGCCTGGTCCGGCAGGCAGAATGGCCGCCATGGACTCAAGGCGCAGCAGGCGCTCTGCTCTGGCGCTCACATCCTTCGGGGGACCGGATGCTTGCCGAAGCCTTAGCCATCGCGTGCTTCATCTCGCCGAACACCTCGCCCCAGACCTTGCTCATCAGCGGCCCGGCACGGGAGGTGGCGGCGGTGCAGGCGAGCTTCCTGGCGGCGCCGGGCGTGCGCCTGGTCGATCGTGCAGAGGGCGCCCGGCTGGCGTTCGCCCAATTCGCCGTCGGGAAGGAGATGACGTTCGGTGACTTCATCAGCCTGATGAACGACGCGTCTGGACGTCGGCTCTTGTTCTTCCAGGCTCAAAGAATTCCGGCGTGCGAACCGGGGATCGAAGACGAGATTCTCCGTCATCCCTCGCGTTCGGCCGTCGTCTTGGGCGACGCTGCTGCCCTGAGCTCCGTCAAGGCGGCGTTGCCGGGCGCGGAGTTCCTGCCGGTCACGGTCGAGGGGCGTCAGGGCCTAGGATTCGCGCCTGGATCAGTGCGACCTGGCGTGTTCCGTGCGTTCACGGAACGCGCGGCCAAGGGTGAGTTCAGCGGTGTGGATTTCGTGCTCGTCGATCGAGGGAGCACCCCCGCCACACCGCGATAGAGCCGCTTCGCCGCCGCCGTTTGACTTCCCGACGCCGGAGGCCCATGCTCAGTTCAGCATGTCGACATCGGCCAACATTCTGCGTCGAACCTGTCACGCCGGGCGTGTCGTCGCAGGCGGCTGACCCCGAGCCCATGTAGAGCCTGAGAGCCGGGCTCGGGGAAATTCCAGACAGATCATCCGAACATCACAACGTGTCGGCGCGACGGGCCAGGTTCCGGCGCGCGAGGACTTCGTCACAACTGGATTCCAGGCCGCGACTCCTGTCCGCGGGCGAGCGCCTGCGCGCGGTCGCGTCCGGGTCCCATCCGAAGGAGGCCCAGCCATGCTGGCCCAAGACCTGAAACCTCCCCCCGTCTATGTGACGGAGGCGGATTACGAGCGGCTCTCCAACCTGGCCGGCCTCGGCCGCACCCTGGGCGCGGAGCTGCTCGGCCGCGAACTCGACCGCGCGGTCGTCGTCGGCCCCGACGAGGCCCCGCAGCGCTTCGTGCGCCTGGGCTCGGCCGTCACCTACCGCGACCTGACCTCCGGCGAGGCCCGGCGCGTGACCCTGGTCTGCCCCGACCAGGCCGACATCGACGCCGGGCGGCTGTCGGTGCTCTCGCCCGTGGGCGCGGCCCTGCTCGGCCTCTGCGCCGGGGCCACGTTCAGTTGGAGCGGGGCCGATGGGCGGCCCCGGGTCGTCGAGATCGAAGCGATCGAGGCCTGAGCGCCAAGTGAAAAGGGCGGCTCCCTGCGGAGCCGCCCTCTTCTTCATCCCCAACGGAAAGGGGTTACGGCTGGGGCGTCGCCGCGGGCGGCGTCGCTTCCGGCGTGGTCTCGGGCGTTGGGCTGGAAGCGCTCGGCGCCGGGACCGGTTCCACCGGCGCCGGATCGATGGCCGGCGGGGCGGTGGGCGTCGGCGTCACCGCCGGCGGGATGTCGGTCGCGGCCGAAGGCGTCGTGGCCGCGGCCGAGCCGCTCAGGGTGGAGTAGGGCACCGGGCCGCCCGGCAGGGTGGCCGTGGCGCTGGCGTTCACGCCCACATCGCCGGCCGACGGGGCCGCGGCGGCCGGGCGGGCCCGGGCCGTGGTGGTCGTCGTGCTGCGGGCCGTGCTGCGGGCGGCCGGCGCGCTGCGCTCGGTCGTCGTGGTGGTCGCGGCCGGGGCGGCCGGCGTCACCGGCGGCGCGGCGGTGTTGGCGGCCATTTCCATCGGCGCGGGCGCGGCCATGGTGGAGCCGCCGGCGGCGGCCATCTCGGTGGGCTCGCCCGGAGCGCGCTCGGCCACGCCGGTGTCCTGCGGCTGGCTGGCGTACCAGCCGGCGGCGGCCAGGCCGCCCAGGGCCACGACGCCGGCGGCGAGCGCGGCGGCCGGAACGCCGCCCTTCTTCTTCGGCGTGGTGGTGGTGGTGCGGGTCCGCGCCGGGGCGGCCGCCATGGTCTCGGTCCGGGTCTCGCGGTCCGTGGAGGCGCGCGGCGGAAGGGGCGAGGCCGAGGTCATCGGCGCGTCGAGGGCCGAAGCGCCACTGGTGGAGGTCACCGGGCGGTCCATCGGCGAGTCCAGGACGGAGGCGCCCGAGCCGGTCGCGCCCGAGGTCATCGGACGGTCCATCGGCGCGTCCATCGCCGAGGCGCCGACGCCGGACGTGGAGGCCGCGCCTGCGGCGGTCGTGGTGCTCGTCTCGCCGCTCGACTTGCGGCCGCCGCCGAAGCCACGACGCTTCTTCGCCGAGCGCTCCCAGATCGGGTTCGCCGGGAACATCGAGCCTTCGGTCTCCTGCGAGCCCGAGGGGCCCTGCGAGGACGGGTTGTAGTTCATGGACATGCTCAGTCCCTCCAGGAATTCGGTTGGAGGTGGAAACCCGGCACGGCGCAGCCGGTTCCGCAATCGTGATCGGCCAGCTTGGCTATTCTAGACTATCGGGCTGCTCTGGCGCTGGAAGTCATCAGGACTGGAGGCGCGGGTTAGTCTTGAAATACAGGCTTGTGGCGCGGTGAATGCCTGCGGCGTCTCCGACAAGGCGGCGGAAATCTGGCGAGCTTCGCCGTGGAATGGCCTTATTCTACAAGCTCCGCAATGGAGCGGATGATGCGGTCGGGGCGCGCCGGACTGTCCGGCGGCAGGCCCTCGCCCAGATGGTCGTGCCAGATGGCGTAGATGCCCAGCCGCTGGGGCGCGGCGACCTCCCATTCCAGGTTGTCGCCGACCATCCAGGTCTCGTGCGGCCCGACGCCGAGCGCCTGCAGGGCGTGGAGGTAGGCGCGCTCCTCCGGCTTGCCGAAGCCGTGCTCGCCCTCGATCTGCACGTGATCGAAGCGCGGGGCGAGGTCGAACCGCTCCACCTTGGCGCGCTGGGGCCCCGCGTCGCCGTTGGTGACCAGGGCCAGCCGCACGCCGCGGGCCTTCAGCGTATCGAGCGCCTCCAGCGCGCCGGGGAAGAAGGCGGCCTGCGCCTCGCGGTAGGCGTGGAAGCGCTCGGCGAAGGGGCGGGCGAGGTCGGCGGGCGCGCCGAGGTCGCGGAAGACCAGGCGGGCCACCTCGATCCGCGCCGCCTCGAGACGGAAGCGCCACTGCCGGTGCCGGTCCTCGTCGGACCAGAACCAGCGGAACTTGGCCTCCATGGCGTCGGCGACCTGCTGCGGCGTCGCCGGCAAGAGCGCCGCGCCGAACGTCTCCGCCACCTCCAGGAGCAGCAGCGGCCGGCGGCCGAACGAGATGATCGTCTCGTCGAGGTCGAACAGGATCGCGCGGGGAAGGTCGCCCATGCCCCCATCCTACACCGCCAGGGACCGCGCGGCTGTGGCGCCGGCGCCGCGCGTAAGCCGCGCGTAACAGGTGTGACCATCCGCGCCCGCGCCTTTCCTTGACCGCCCGCCCGGGCCGCCGCCAAGCTCGCGGCTCAGGTCGGAGGACGGGATGCGCCTTAAGGCAAGGCTCCAGCGCGAGTGGCGTTTTCTGCGCGGGCTTAATCGGACGCTGGGGCGGGTGAAGTCGATCGCCCCGGATTCGGACAACCTGATCTGCGACGACCTGCAGGCGGCGGTGGAGCGCTGGCGCGAGCGCCCGGCCATCACCTTCGAAGGGCGCACCGTCACCTATGGGGAGATGGACGCCATCGCCAACCGCTTCGCCCACTGGGCCAAGGGGCTGGGGATCCGCCGCGGCCAGACGGTGGCGCTCTTCATGCCGAACCGGCTGGAGTACTTCTGCGTCTGGTACGGCCTGTCGAAGATCGGGGTGGTCACGGCGCTGATCAACAACCAGCTGGCCGGCCTGCCGCTCGCCCACTGCCTGAACATCAGCCAGGCCAACCATGTGGTGGTGGACGCCGAGACCTCGCCGGTGTTCGAGGCCGCCCGGCCGTTGCTGGAGCGCACCCTGCAGCAATGGGTGCTGGGTCCCGCCCATGGCGATCAGCGCGACCTCGTGCAGGCCCTGAAGAGCTGCAGCATGCTGCCGCCGGACCGCATCGTGCGCGAGGACATGAAGGCGCGCGACACCGCGCTGCTGATCTTCACCTCCGGCACCACGGGCCTGCCGAAGGCCGCCCGGATCACCCATGTGCGGGCCCAGCTCTACATGCGCGGCTTCGCGGGCTCGACAGGCGCCAAGGCGACCGACCGGGTCTATGTGAGCCTGCCGCTCTATCACGCCACCGGCGGCCTCTGCGCCCTGGGCGCGGCCCTGTTGAACGGCGGCTCGGTGGTGCTGCGGCGCAAGTTCTCGGCGAGCCACTTCTGGGAGGAGGTGGTGGCCGAGGGCTGCACCATGTTCGTCTACATCGGCGAGCTGTGCCGCTACCTGGTCAACGCGCCGGAGCATCCCGACGAGACCCGGCACAAAATCCGGCTGGCCTTCGGCAACGGGCTTAGGCCCGACGTCTGGCCTGAGCTGAAGCGCCGGTTCCGCATCCCGGAGATCCTGGAGTTCTACGGCTCCACCGAGGGCAACGTCAGCCTGTTCAACTTCGACGGCCGGGAAGGCGCGATCGGGCGCGCGCCCAAGTGGCTGCGCAAGCGCTTCAACGTGCGGCTGATCCAGTTCGACGTGGAGACCGAGCAGCCGATCCGCGGGACCGACGGCTTCTGCATCGAGTGCGGGCCGGGCCAGGTGGGTGAGTGCATCGGCAAGATCGGGGGCGACGCGCGGACCGACTACACCGGTTACGTGGACAAGGCCGCCTCGGAGAAGAAGGTGCTCCGCGACGTCTTCGAGAAGGGCGACCGCTGGTTCGCCACCGGCGACCTGATGAAGTCGGACGCCGACGGCTACCTCTACTTCGTCGACCGCATCGGCGACACCTTCCGCTGGAAGGGCGAGAACGTGTCCACCAACGAGGTGGCCGAGCGGCTGCAGGCGGCGACCGGCGTGAAGGAGGTCAACGTCTACGGCGTGGAGGTCGACGGCGCCGACGGCCGGGCCGGGATGGCCGCCCTGGTGGTGGGGCCGGAGTTCGACATCAAGGCGTTCGGCGAGCACGTGGCGCGCGAGCTGCCGTCCTACGCCCAGCCGCTGTTCGTACGCCTGCTGCCGGAGATGCAGACCACCGGCACCTTCAAGGTGCGCAAGATGGACCTCGTCGCCGACGGCTACGACCCGGCGAAGATCAAGGGGCCGCTGTTCTTCCACGACCCCAAGCGCGGCTACGTGAAGGTCACCAAGGCCGTGTTCGAGAAGATCGCCTCGGGCGCCGTGAAGGTCTGACCCGCACGTCCCGCGGCCACGGCTCACGCGTCCGCATCGACGAAAAGCACTTTACAAGACAAAGTTCTTTTCGTAGAACGCCGTCATTCCTACGAAGGGAGCGGCTGACATGCCCCAACCGAACCAGAACCTGAGTGACGACATCGCCTTCATGCGCAGCCTGGCCGAAGCGGGCCGGGACCGCCCGATGGTCGGCGGCTCCATCCTGCTCGCGGCCGGCGCGATCTACGGCGCCGCGAGCCTCGCGGTCTGGGTCCTGCTGGCGACAGGCGCCCTGGAGAACTGGATGTACGCCGGCGTCTTCCTGTCGGCGACGGTCGTGTACCTGATCGCGCTCGCGTGGCTGCTGCGCGGCATTCCGCGGGACGGGAGCCCCTACCAGGTGGCGACCGGCGTCGCCTGGTCGGCGGTGGGCTGGGCGATCTTCGTCATCGGCATCAGCCTGGGCGTGGTGACGTGGCGACTGCAGATCCCCAACCTGATGTCGGTCTTCCCCTGCATCCTGATGGCGCTCTACGGCGCCGCCTGGCTGGTGGCCGCGATCCTGATGCGCCAGTCCTGGATGAGGGTGGTGGCCGGGGGCGCGTTCCTCACGGCCGTGGCGGCGGCCTGGTACGTGGACCAGCCGATGATGTGGCTGCTGTTCGGCCTGGGCCTGCTGGCCCTGCTCGCCGCGCCCGGCCTGGTCCTGATGCGTCAGGCGAAGCGGGCGGCGTGATGGACGACTTCGACATCGCGGCGATCGACGAGGTGATCCACGGCCGGGTGCGTCTCGGCGTGATGGCCTACCTCGCGAGCGGCGGCACGGCGGACTTCAACGAGCTGAAGGCCCGGCTGCAGGCCACCGACGGCAACCTGTCGGTCCACCTGCGCAAGCTCGAGGAGGCGGGCTATGTGGCGATCGACAAGAGCTTCGCGGGCAAGAAGCCCCTGACCCGCGTGAGCCTCACCGAAGCCGGCCGGGCCGCCTTCATCCGCTACCTGGACGCCATGGCCAAGCTGGTCGGCGGCCAGGGCTGATCCCGGCCGCTAGTCCACTCCGCGCAGCGGCAGGCTTACGGCGCAGCAAAGCCCCTGCGGCGCGAACTCCAGCACCGCTTCGCCGCCCATCTGCCCCTTCAGGCTGCGTTCGATCAGGCGCGATCCGAAACCGCGGCGGACGGGCGGCGTGACGGCCGGGCCCCCGGTCTCGCGCCAGCCGAGGTCGAGCCGGCCCGCCTCCACCGTCCAGCGGACCTCCACCCGGCCCTCGGCGACGGAGAGGGCGCCGTACTTGGCGGCGTTGGTGGCGAGCTCGTGAAACAGCAGGCCCAGCGTCAGGGCCTCGGCCGGGGTCAGGGCCACGTCCGGACCCTCCAGGCGGTAGCGCTCGGCTCCGAACGGCTTGAGCTCGACCAGCACCACGTCGCGCAGGCCGGCGCTGCGCCAGCTGGTGGCGGTGAGCAGGTCGTGGGTGGCAGCCAGCGCCAGGATCCTCGCCTCGAAGGCCTGGCGGAAGGCGGCGGGTTCGGGATTGGTGCGCAGGGTCTGGGCGGCGATCGCCTGGACGGTGGCCAGCGTGTTCTTCACCCTGTGGTTCAGCTCGTCCAGCAGGAGCTTCTGCTGACGCTCGGCCAGCACCCGGTCGGTGACGTCGCTGCCCTCGACGAACACGCCCCAGGCCTCGCCGTCCGGGTGGGTGATGGGCTGGTAGATGAAGTCGACGAAGCGCTCCTCGAGCTCGCCGCCGGGGGTGCGCTGGAGGCGCACGCTGAGCGCCTGCCCCAGGAAGGGCTCCCGCTTCTCGAGCACGCCCTGCAGGAGCTGGATGAACCCCTGGCCGCGGACCTCCGGCAGCGCGTCCTCCACCGACCGGCCGATCACCTGGCGATGGCCGATGAGCTGCTGGTAGGCGTTGTTCACCAGGGCGAACGTCAGCCCCGGGCCGGTGAGCACGGCCATGAAGCCGGGCGCCTGCATGAAGAGGTCGCGAAGGCCGCGGGTCTCCTGGGTGAGGGCGGCGTTGAGCGCGGTGACCTCGGCCGCGCGCTGCAGCAGATCCGTCTCGCCGGGCGCCGGAGCCAGGTAGGTTTCGCCGCCGGGCCCGTAGGCCATCTGCTTCAGCCGCTGCAGCTCGGTGACGTCCACCGTGTTCTGGAGGATGAAGCGGGTGCGGCCGTCGGGGCCGAGCAGGGGCACGTGGGCCGCCGACCAGTAGCGCATCTCGAACCCGCCGCCGCGGCTGGCGGGCCGCTCGATCGGGTAGGGGATCAGGGGAATGGAGTCGGGGCGGCCGGTCTCCAGCACGCGTTCGAACGACTCCCGCAGCCGCCGCCCGCTCTCGCCGGAATTGGGGAACAGCTCGAAGAGCGGCTTGCCGATCAGGTCCTCGCGCCGCCGCTCCAGGGTGGCGCAGTAGGCCTCGTTCGCCTCCACGTACCGCAGGTCGCGGTCGAGGATCATGTAGGGGCTGGGAAGCACGCGGAAGAGGGCCGTGAAGTCGGGCGAGTCGCCGGCCGCGACCGGCGGCGCCGTCAGCTCTTCACCGGCCACCATCCAGATACTACTCCCCCGAAAACGGCAGAACGTCCATGGCCACGCCGCGTTCCAAACGTCGCGCTGCCATGCGCGCCGAAGCGCCCTATATGTGGCCCATGCTCGACACCCCGCCCCTGAAGGGCGCCGCCCTGATCAAGGATGAGGTCAAGCGCCTGCCTGACCGCCCCGGCGTCTATCGCATGATCGGCGAGGACGGCGAGGTGCTTTACGTCGGCAAGGCCCGCTCGCTCAAGAAGCGCGTCCTGCAATACGCCCAGGGCCGCTTCCACACCCAGCGCATCGCCCACATGGTCGACCAGACGCGGTCGATGGAGTTCGTCACCACCAAGACCGAGACGGATGCCCTGCTGCTCGAGATCAACCTGATCAAGCAGCTGAAGCCGCGGTTCAACGTCCTGCTGCGCGACGACAAGAGCTTTCCCGAGATCGTCATCCGCCGCGACCACGAGGCGCCGCAGCTGCGCAAGCATCGCGGCGCCCACACCATCAAGGGCGAGTACTTCGGGCCCTTCGCCAGCGCCTGGGCGGTGAACCGCACGCTCAACACCCTGCAGAAGGCCTTCCTGCTGCGGTCCTGCTCGGACAGCGTCTACGAGACCCGCACCCGGCCCTGCATGCTGCACCAGATCCGCCGCTGCGCCGCGCCGTGCACCGGGCTGGTCAGCCTGGAGGACTACAACGGCCTGGTGGACCAGGCGCAGGCCTTCCTGCGCGGCAAGAGCCGGGCGGTGATGGCCAGCATGGCCGAGCAGATGCAGGCCGCTTCCGACGAGATGGAGTTCGAGCGCGCGGCGCGCCTGCGCGACCGCATCCGGGCGCTGGCCTCCATCGCCCAGGAGCAGCAGATCAATCCCGAGACGGTGGACGAGGCGGACGTCTTCGCGCTCCACGCCGAGGGGGGCCAGGCCTGCGTCCAGGTCTTCTTCTTCCGGGCGGGCCAGAACTGGGGCAACCGTGCCTACTTCCCGCGCGTGGACAAGAGCGACGAGGACCCCGACGTGATGGGCGCCTTCCTCGGCCAGTTCTACGACGACAAGCCGGTCCCGAAGATGATCCTGGTGAACGTCGATCCGGCGGACTGCGAGCTGCTGGCCGAGGCCTTCTGCCAGAAGTCCGGCCGGCGGGTGGAGATCAGCCGCCCGCAGCGGGGCGAGAAGAAGAAGTTGGTGGAGCACGCGCTCACCAACGCCCGCGAGGCGCTGGGCCGGAAGATGGCCGAGAGCTCGGCCCAGTCGAAGCTGCTGGCGGGGGTCTGCGAGGCCTTCGGCCTGGAGGGCCAGCCGGAGCGGATCGAGGTCTACGACAACAGCCACATCATGGGCACCAACGCGGTCGGCGGGATGATCGTGGCCGGGCCGGACGGCTTCCAAAAGAACCAGTACCGGAAGTTCAACATCCGCTCGACCGAGCTCACCCCCGGCGACGACTACGGCATGATGCGCGAGGTGCTGCGCCGCCGCTTCTCGCGGCTGGTGAAGGAAGAGGAAGAGGGCAACGAGGCCGTCCGCCCCGACCTGGTGCTGATCGACGGCGGCGCGGGCCAGCTCGCCGCGGCCGTGGAGGTGATGGCCGACCTGGGGGTCGACGACATCCCGGTGGTGGGCGTCGCCAAGGGGCCGGACCGGGACGCCGGGCTGGAGCGGTTCTTCATGCCGGGCAAGGAGCCCTTCATGCTCGAGCCCAAGTCGCCGGTGCTCTACTACCTGCAGCGCCTGCGCGACGAGGCCCACCGCTTCGCCATCGGCAGCCACCGCACGCGCCGGTCCATGGACCTCAAGAAGAACCCGCTGGACGAGATCGACGGCGTGGGCCCCGGCCGCAAGCGCGCGCTCCTGCACACCTTCGGCTCGGCGCGCGGGGTCAGCCGCGCCTCCGTCGAAGACCTCGCCAAGGTGGAGGGCGTGAGCCTGCCGCTCGCCCAGCGGATCTACGCGTTCTTCCACAAGGCGTAGGGAGCTTCCGATGCGGATGTTGATCCTGGGGGCGGTGCTGGCCCTGGCGGCGGCAGGGGAGGTCCAGGCGAGTTCGCCCGTGGCCTGGGAGGAGTTCCGCGCCGATGTCCGCAAGCAGTGCCTGCATCGTGCGCAGCGACTGGGCATGAAGTCGCCGCGGGTCATCGTGCATCCCGTCGGCACCCAAAACTACGGTATCGCGGTGCTGATCGAGGGGAACGACAAGCGGATCTGCCTCTACAGCAAACAGCAGAAGACGGTTGAGCTTACGCCGGGTACCTAGGGAACGATCCACGCGTTGGAGAGGCCATGAAGTCCCTGCCGAACATCCTGACGTCCCTGCGCCTGGTCCTGGCGCTGTTCATGTTCCTGGCGCTCGCGGCCGCGGCGGGGGCGATCCCCTACGTGTCCGAGCGGCTCGACCCGCTGGCCCAGTTCAGCCTCCAGCGGTGGGCGGTCTACGCCTTCGTGGTGGCCGCGGTGACCGACTTCTTCGACGGCTGGCTGGCGCGGAAGATGAACGCCACCAGCGTCTGGGGCGCGATCCTCGACCCGATCGGCGACAAGGTGCTGGTCTGCGGCGCGATCCTGGGCTTGCTGGCCATGGGCGGCGCCCAGCCGATGATCGTCCTGCCGGCCGGCCTGATCCTGTTCCGCGAGTTCACCGTCAGCGCGCTGCGCGAGGTGGGCGCCGGCAACGGCGTGAAGCTGCCGGTCACCCTGCTCGCCAAGTGGAAGACGACCCTGCAGCTCGTGGCCCTGGCCATGGAGCTGATCGTCGCCGCCTGGGGCGCCTTCAGCCTGCCGGAGGCGGCGGGGGTGCGCGGCGGCTTCGCCACGGCCGCCCACGTCCTCTTCTGGCTGGCGGCGATCGTCACCCTGATCACCGGCGCCCAGTACTGGGAACAGACCCGCAAGGCCTTGACGACACCCTAGGCGTCGAGCTTCGGCGCCTTGGCGATCTGGTCCTCGCGCCAGGCCTTCTCCTGGGCCATGACCTCGTCGGAGACGTAGCCCTCGAAGTCCTCCGGCTCGTGGTAGGGGCGCAGCTCGATCTCGCCGTCGGCGAAGGGCACGCGCTTGGCCCACGACAGGGCCTCGTCCATGTCCTTGCACTGGATCACCCAGAAGCCGGCGATCAGCTCCTTGGTCTCGGCGAACGGGCCGTCGGTGACCACCGTGTTGCCCCGGCCGTGGAAGGCGATCCGCTTGCCGGCCGAGCTGGGCTTCAGGCCCGCGCCATCGAGCATGACGCCCGCGGCGATCATCTCGTTGTTGAACTCCGCCATCTCCGTGAACATCTGCTCGGCGTCGGGCGGGAATTCGCCAGCCTCGGATTGGGGCGTGGCCTTCACGATCATCAGGTAGCGCATCGTCCGTCTCCTTTTCCGGTCGTCGTGACCTTACGGCAGGATGACGAACGGAGCGCGACGGACCCGACATTCGCCGACCCGGATTCCGTTCAGCACTCCGCGAGGTTGACCGCCAGGCCGCCCAGGGACGTCTCCTTGTAGATGTGGCTCATGTCCTCGCCGGTGCGTTTCATGGTGGCGATCACCTTGTCGAGGCTGACGGTGTGGCGGCCGTCGCCCAGCAGGGCGAGGCGCGCGGCGTCGATGGCCTTCACCGCACCCATGGCGTTGCGCTCGATGCAGGGGATCTGCACCAGGCCGCCGATCGGGTCGCAGGTGAGGCCCAGGTTGTGCTCCATGGCGATCTCGGCGGCGTTCTCGATCTGCGCGTTGGATCCGCCGAGCACGGCGGTCAGGCCGGCCGCGGCCATGGAGCAGGCCACGCCGACCTCGCCCTGGCAGCCCACCTCCGCGCCGGAGATCGAGGCGTTCTTCTTGTAGAGCGCGCCGATGGCCGCTGCGGTCAGCAGGAACGTCCGGCGGCTCTCCGCCGTGCCGTTGTGGAAG
>Ga0163219_100200_pt1 | contig 16622 bp, 14 predicted proteins | sample MSEWel2016_04_06_FD_113150 | JGI IMG/M metagenome (GOLD analysis project Ga0163219, IMG submission 113150) | Subsurface microbial communities from deep shales in West Virginia, USA - MSEEL Well Study Marcellus 3H_2016_04_06 ...
GAAGCTCGCCCAGCTGAAGACCGACTTCACCGACCAGTACCCAGAGGTGAAGCGGACCCAGGCCCAGCTCAACGACATCCGCGGCCAGATCCAGATCGAGATCAACCGCATCCTCTCCAGCCTGCGCGCCGAGGCCCAGGCCGCGGCGGGCCGCCAGGCCTCGCTGATGGGCAGCCGCGGCGCCGCCCAGGGCGGCATCGCCCAGAACAACCAGGCGATGGTGGGTCTCGTGGGCCTGCAGCAGAAGGCCGACGCCGCCAAGGCGATCTACGAGGCCTATCTGAACCGCGCCAAGGAAGTGGCCGCCGAAGGCAGCCTCCAGCAGGCCGACGGCGTCATCAACTCCAAGGCCGCCGTCCCGACCGCGCCGTCCTCGCCGAACATGAAGCTCGGCGCGGCCCTGGCGGTCCTGGCGGGCCTGATCGCGGCCGGCATCGCGGTGCTGGTGGCCGAGTTCTGGGACAAGCACCTGCGCTCGCGCCTCGACGTGGAGCGGGAGCTGGGCGTGCCCTTCGCGGGCGTCCTGCCGGACTTCCGCTCGGTGAAGCCGAAGGGCCTGCGCGGCCCGGAAGCCGCGCCGGCGGAGTACCTGGTCAGCCACCCGTTCTCCGGCTTCGCCGAGGCCTTCCGCAACCTGCGCGCCTTCCTGATGATCAGCGCCCAGCAGGACGACTCCAAGCTGATCGCCATCACCTCGGCGGTGCCGCGGGAGGGCAAGAGCCTGACCTCCTTCTGCCTGGCCCGCACGCTCGCCCTGTCCGGCAGCCGGGTGGCCCTGGTGGACTGCGACCTGCGCCAGCGCGGCGTGACCAAGCTGATCGGCGCGCGCGACGTGGGCCTGGTCGAGGTGGTGCAGGACAAGGTCCCGCTCTCCGAAGCCCTGGTGCACGATCCGAAGACCAACCTCTTCATCCTCCCGGCGGCCGGCAAGAGCGTGCCCTACGACCTGTTCTCGAACCCCGAGACGGACGACGTGCTGCGCGAGCTGGCCAACCAGTTCGACTATGTGATCCTCGACGCCCCGCCGATCCTCGGCGTCGCCGACGCCCGCATCCTGGCCGCCAAGGCCGACCGGGTGCTGTACCTGGTGCAGTGGAACAAGACCCCGCTGCGCGCCGCCCAGTCCGCCGTGGACATCCTGCAGGAGTGCGGGGCGAACGTGGCCGGGGCGCTGCTCACCAAGGTCAATGTCAAGGGCCAGGCGCGCTACGGCTACGGCGACAGCAGCGACTACTACGGCTACTTCAAGAACTACTACATCGCCGCGGCCTGAGGCCCGCGGGAGACCCGATGTCCGACGTGATCAAAGCCTCCCCGCGCGCGGCGCTGGCCACGGCCGTCCTGGCCGTGAGCCTCGCCGCCTGCCTTCCCGGCGGTCCCCGGGCCGAAGCGGCCACCGCGCCGCTGGCCAAGGCGCCCGACGGCCGGGCGCTCAAGCTCACCTTCGCCGACGAGTTCGACACCTTCCGCCCCTGGCGGAACGGCCAGGGCGTCTGGCGCACCACTTTCCGCGACGGCCGCGACGACAACGACGACGACTTCAACCTGCGGACGCTGAAGTGGAACAAGGAGCTGCAGCTCTACGTGGATCCCGACATGCGCGGCCACCGCGGCCGCCACGGCGACGATGAGCGCCCCGGCGATGAAGGTCGGCGGGCCCGCCGCGGCGACGCCGACAAGCCGCTGGGCCTGAACCCGTTCTCCGTGCGCGGCGGGGTCCTCGAGATCCGCGCCGAGCGGGCCCCCGCCCCCCTCGCCGATCGGCTGGGCGGCTTCCGCTACACCTCGGGTCTGATCACCACCCAGCCGACGTTCAGCCAGACCTACGGCTATTTCGAGATGCGGGCCAAGCTGCCGCGCGGGAAGGGCGTGTGGCCGGCCTTCTGGCTGCTGCCCACGGACCTCTCCTGGCCGCCCGAGATCGACGTGATGGAGAGCATCGGCGACCCGTCCAAGGTCTACGTCACCCTGCACTCCAATGCCGTGAAGGCCGAAGGGACGGAGGTGGCGGTCAGCCCCGACGACTTCCACACCTATGCGGTGAGCTGGACGCGCGAGAACGTCATCTGGTTCGTGGACGGCCGCGAGGTGAAGCGCATGCCGACGCCCGCCGACATGCACAAGCCGATGTACATGCTGGCCAACATCGCGCTCGGCGGCGACTGGGCGGGCCAGCCCGACGCCAGCACGCCTTTCCCCGCCCGGATGCAGATCGACTACATCCGCGCCTACAGGTTCGCGCCATGACCACCTGGGACACCTTCGGCCCGGCCGGGCGGCCGCGGCGCATCCGCGGCAGCGAGATCCCCGCCCCGCATCCGGTGACCTGGCGCGAGCAGCGCAAGGCGCGCGTCGTCCGGCCGGTCGCCCAGGTGATCGAGCCCGGCGCGGCGGAAGGCGCGGTGGTCAACCTGGCCGGCCTCAAGGTCGACCTGGACGCGGTCTTCACCTTCGTCCTGTTCCTGGCCCTCCTGTTCATCGCCAACCTGGGCACGGTCGGCGCGGCGATCATCGCCGCGGCGGTTCCGCTCTACCTGGTGGCGCGGCGCAAGAAGCTGGAGCGGGTGCTGATCGCGCGGGCCTTCCTGTTCGTGGTGCCGGCCTTCGCGGTCTTCTCCACCGTCTGGTCCGAGGCGCCGAAGGAGACCCTGAAGTTCGCCATCGAGCTCGGGATCACCGTGCTGGCCGGCCTGCTGATCTCGTCGGCCCGCAGCCAGGAGGCGGTGTTGCGGGCCATGGGCCTGGCCTTTCTGACCTACATCCTCTTCTCGCTGGTGAGCGGCGGCACCGTGGCGGTGGGCGTCGGCGCCGGCGGCGCGGCCTTCTCCGGCCTCACCGAGAGCAAGAACCTGCTGGCCGACATCGCCTCCACCGGCGTGCTGGTGGCCATCGGGATGACCCTGATGGCGATCCGCAGCCGAAGCTGGCTGTGGGTCGCCGTGGGCCTGGTCACCCTCGCCGCCGGCTTCCACGCGGTGACCGCCGCCCGCTCGGCCGGGGCGCTGCTGGGCCTGGCCATGGGCGTGGGCGCCATGCTGGCCCTCCTGCCGCTGCTGAAGGTGGGCAAGGCCGTCCGCGCCTGGCTGACCGCCGTGGTGGCAGTCGTCCTGGTGGCGGTGGGCCTCTCCTACCGCTGGCTCGCCCAGACCATGATCGAGTGGGGCGCGCAGGTGTTCGACAAGGACCCGACCCTCACCGGCCGGACCTATCTCTGGTACCGCGCGGCGGACCTGATCCAGGAAAAGCCGATGCTGGGCCGCGGCTTCTACGCCTTCTGGCTGCAGGGCAATCCGGACGCCGAGGGCCTGTGGCGCTACTTCGGCATCGAGAGCCGCGGCGGCTTCACCTTCCACAACACTTTCGTCGAGATCCTGGTGACGCTCGGCTGGATCGGCCTGGTCGTGGTGGCGCTCACTCTGCTGGTGGGCGTCCTGGCCCTGGTCCGCCGGTTCGTCGTGCGGCCGAACCTGGCGCTGGTGTTCTGGGTGGGCGTGCTCCTCTACCAGCTCGCCCGCACGCCCATCGAGACGATCGGCATCGCGCCCTTCTACTTCTCCACCGTCCTGGCGTTCGGCGCCCTCGGCGCGGCCTTCGGACGGGTGGACTCGCCCCGCTCGGTGCGCACCGTCTACCGACCCGCGCAGCCGCGCATCGTCCAGGTCTGGCCGGTGGAGGACGTCCCCGCCGGCTGGGCCAACCCGCGCTGGTCGCCGGCGGCCGGCTCGCTCCGCCTCCTGCGCTCCGACGCCGACGCCGGCCGATGAGCGTCGCCGACGAGGCGGCCCCCCTGCCCGAGCCCGGGCGCAAGCGGGGCCTGCGCCTGCACCGCACCTCCGTGGGCGCGCTGGCCCTGATCGGCGCGAGCGCGCTCCGGCTCGGCCTGCAGTTCGCCATGCTGCCGATCCTGGCGCGGCTGATCGGGCCGGCCGAGTACGGCCTCGTGGCGCTCGCCATGCCCTTCATCCTGCTGGCCAACGTCCTCTCCGACGGCGGCATGGGCTATGCGCTCGGCCGCCAGCGCGAGGTGAGCCGCGACCAGGAATCCACCGTCTTCTGGCTCTCCGCCGGCATCGGCCTGACCCTGGCGCTCGCCTGCGCCGCCGCGGCCTGGCCGCTGGGCGCGCTGATGGACCAGCCGCGCCTGCCGCTGCTGATCGTGGCGCTCTCGCCGATCCTGCTGATCAACAGCCTGACGACGGTGGCCAACGGCCGGATCATCCGCGAGGGCCGGTTCGGGATCTTCGCGGCCGGCGACCTGATCTCCACCGTGGCCAGCGCGGCCACGGCGCTGGCGGCGGCGCTGGCGGGCTGGGGGGCCTGGGCGCTGGTCGCCCAGCAGCTGGTGCTCTGGATCTGCAAGCTCGCCTGGGTGGCGTCCCGCGCCGGCGCGCCGGTCCGGCTGCACTACAGGTTCGAGGAGGCCCGCAAGCTCCTGACGTTCGGCGCGCACACGATCGGCGCGATCCTCGCCGACTTCGTCTCCCGCAACCTCGACAGCCTGATCGTCGGCGGGATCCTCGGGGCGACGGCCCTGGGGTATTACGCCATGGCCTACCAGATCGTCCGGGCCCCAGACATGCTGATCTCCGGGCCCTTCTACCTCTACATCTTCACCGCCGTAGCCCGCACCGCGCACGGCGCCCCGCGCGAGGCCATGCAGGACCTGGCCGCCGCCGCCCTGCGGCTGGGCGCCGCCGCCCTCGCGCCGCTGTTCGTGGGCCTGGCCCTGGTGGCGGACCTGGCGGTGGCGCTGGTGCTCGGCGAGAAGTGGCTGGACGCCATCGCCCCGCTGCGCTTCCTGGCCGCGGCCGGCTTCTTCTTCTGCGTCTGCTCGATCATCGCCACGACCTTCATGGGCCTGGGCCGCACGGCGCTCCGGCTGAAGCTGTCCATCCTGCTGGGCGTGGTGACCATCGCCACGGTGGCCGGCGTGGTCCGCTTCGGCCTCGAGCCGGTCTCGGCCGCCGCCGCGGGCGCCATGGCCGTGGTCTGCGCCGTCTACCTGCACGTCCTGACCCGCGAGCTGAAGATGTCCCACGCCCGCCTCGCCGGCGCCTTCGGTCCCGCCGCGCTCGGCTGCGCGGCCATGGCCGCGGCGGTGCTGGGCGCGCGCGCGGCGCTCTCCGCCGCGCCGCCGGCGCTGGAGCTGGCGGGGATGATCGGGCTCGGCGCGGCGACCTACGGGGCTGTGCTCTGGCTTGCGTCCCGCCGACGCCTGATGGCCGACCTGCGCGCCTTCGGCGCCGCCCAGGCCCTGGGCGACCCGCCGGCCGATCCTGCGATGGGATGAGGCGTCAGGCCGCCGCGGCGGCAGGCTGGGCGGGCGAGAGCCTCGCCGCCAGGCGCTTCAGGCGGGCGGTCACCGGCATGGTCAGCAGCGGCCAGACCTCCGGCGAGGCCAGGCTCGCGGCCAGGCCGCCCGCCACGTCGCGCGCCTTTAGCCGCTCGATCACATGGTCATAGGCCAGCGCCGCGTGCAGCGAACGCCGGCGCGCGGCGAAGGCCCGGCGGACCTCCTTCGGCTGGCCCATCATCACCCCTTCCAGCGAGGCGTCGGCGGCCAGCATCTGCACCAGGTGGTCCCGGCGCATGACATGCGAGATCGAGGAGCCGTGCTTGCGGTAGCGGTAGAGGGCGGCGGGCTCCAGCCGCAGGGTCCGACCCTGTGCCAGCAGCCGCAGGACGAGGTCGTAGTCCTCGCCGATCCGCAGCTCCTCGCGATAGCGGGTGGTCCTGAGCGCCTCGCCCCGGAACAGGGGCTTCAGGTAGCCCAGGCCCGGCCGCTTCGAATACATGCGCGCGGAGTCGATGTAGTCGGCCAGCCCGATCCAGCGGGGCTCGGCCCACGCCTTGCCGGCGAGGAACGGCCGGCCCGGTTCGGATGAGCCGTCCTGGAAGACGGTGAGGTTGTCCACAACCATGTCGGCGCCGTCCGCCTCGGCGCGGGCGACCATGCGCTCCAGCCGGTCGGGGACCATGAGGTCGTCGGAATCGAAGACGGCGATCCAGGTCCCGCGGGCCTCCGCCAGCGCCCGGTTGCGCGCCGCGCCGGGGCCGCCGTTCTGCGGCTGGACGAAGACCCGCACGCGCGGGTCGCCCTCGGCGGCGGCCTCGATCACCCGCAGGCTGTCGTCCGTGGAGCGGTCGTCCACCACGATCAGCTCCAGCGAGGCCAGCGTCTGGCCCAGCACCGAGCGCACGGCCTCGGCCAGGTAGCGCGCGCCGTTGTAGTTGGCGGTGACGACCGAGACGGTCGGCCGATGGGCCGGCATCAGGCGGCCTCGGCCTGGGCGAGCGTCGCGCGCGCCGGGGATCCGCGGTCGCTGCGCCAGGTGGCGAGCTGGGCCCAGAAGCCGGCGGACCAGGCCAGGTGCATGATCATCGCCGCCGGGCCGGACAGGAAGGCCGCGGCCTCGCGCTTCTTCAGGCCCAGCAGGACGCCGAAGGACAGCGCCGCCGCCATCCACAGCAGGGCCGGCAGGGCGAAGGCCCAGAAGAGCGGCGTCAGCGCCAGCGAGGCCACCGCCGGCGCCACGGCCAGCGGAAGGGTCTGGCGGATCTTCAGCGGCGTGTAGTGCTTCAGCACCGTCCGCGCCCGGCCCTTGCCGTAGCTGAAGTACTGCTTCCACAGCGCCCGCGGCGTGCTGCGCGGGTAGTAGCCGATGCGCACCTTGTCGGTCAGCCAGATGCGGCCGCCCTGCTCGGCGAGCCGCAGGTCGAGCTCGGCGTCCTCGTTGTGGCTGAAGCTCTCGTCGTAGCCGCCGACGGCCTGGTAGGCGTCGAGGCTGAAGAGGGCGTGGTGGCCGTGGTCGACCCACTGGCCTTCGCTGGCCAGCCGGTGGGCGGAGCCGCCGGTGCCGAGCACGGAGTTCTGGGCCACCGCCACGGCGCGCTGGAAGAAGCCCTCGCCGCGGGTGTCCATGGAGACCACCACCGAGTCGGCGCCCGTGCGGCGGGCCTCGGCGATCAGGGTGGAGGCGTAGTTCTTCGGATAGTCGGCATGGGCGTCGACGCGCACCAGCCAGGGCCGGTCGCCGCCCATCACCCGGGCCGCCAGGTTCATGCCGGCGCTCTGCAGCCGGCCCGGATTGGCCAGCAGGCGCACGCGCGGGTCGGCGGCGGCGATCTCGGCTACGATCTGGCGGCTGCGGTCGGTGGAGCCCCCGTCGGCCACCAGCACCAGCGGATCGACCAGGCCCTCGTCCTCCAGCACCTGCTGGATCACCTGGCGGATCACCGCCTCCTCGTTCAGGCAGGGGATGACGATCAGGGCGCGGCGGGCGGCGGCCTCGTCGGCGGAGATCTCGGGGCGGGCGGCCTCGGCCGTCGCGGCCAGCCGGATCACCTCATGGGCGTCGATCCGGTCCCAGGCCGACGGCAGGTAGGCGTTCAGCGGGTCCGCGCCGCGGGCGCTGCGGCCGGTGGGCGCGAAGGACCGCGCCTCGACCGGCGCACGGTCAAGGTCCTCCGGTCCGGTGTCGTCGGACAGCGGCCTCTGCTCGGGGGTGGGCTTGGGAAGCATAATCGGAAACCCGCACTCGTCTGACCAGCGTCGCGCCTGCAAAGCTCTCCTCGCGACGGGCCTAAAACAGTGAATCCGGGATAACGTTCCGCTTGAATCGCCTGTGGAACGCCGATTTTGGTTGGGCGCCCGACAGTCAAGTTTCTGCCACAATCAAGAACAGCGGGCAGGCTTTGCTGTAGAGCGCCGAACTCCACTGTAGAAGCTTCGCCGTAAGCCGCTCAGGCGACCAGCTTGGCCTTGGAAGTCCGCTCCGGTGACTGGACGTCCTCGGCGGGGCCGCGCCCGGCCAGGGCGTCCACCAGCTGCCGGCAGTCGCCCTCGTCGGCCACGAAGGCGCCGGCCGGGACCGCGTCCAGCTCGGCGCGCAGGCGCCCATACCCCTCGGGGGTCAGCTGCTCCAGGAAGGCCTCCAGCTCGGCCGGGTCGGAGAGCCTGACGCCGAAGCCGCGCTCGGCGAGCCAGCGGCCGGTCTGCACGTCCGAAAGTGCGATGGGCACGGCGCCGTGGCGGCCGCTCTCGTAGATCCGGTTGGGCAGCAGCCAGGCGGAGTTCTGCCCCTCCTCCATGTAGTCGATCGCCCAGCTGAAATGGACGTCGCCATAGAGCCGCGGCAGGTCCTCGGCCGCATAGGGCCCCAGGAACTCGACGCCGGGGCTCGCCGCCACCTGGGCGTCGAAGTCGGCGAACTCGGTGTAGGCCGGCCGGCCGTGGATGCGCACCTCCAGGAGATCCGGCCGGCGGGCCGCCAGCGCGGTCAGGATGTCCAGGCTCTTGCGGCAGCGGATGGCGCCCATCCAGCCGATCCGCCAGGGCCGGCCCGGCGCCCGCGTCGGCCGGCGCGCCGGCTGGCCGGCCCCCAGCTCCAACGGCTTGTTCTCCACCAGCAGGGTCTCGATCGGCAGGCTCTCGCCCACCCCCTGCATCGGCTGGAAGTAGTTGGCCAGGAAGGCCGGCGAGCTCACCACCAGCAGGCGCGCGCGCCGCATCAGGGCCCGCTCGACCGCCCGCATGGCCCGGCTCTTGGCGCCCTCGCCCAGCATCAGCCGGTGGATGTCGAGGCATTCATAGACCAGGGGGGCCTTCAGCCCGCACAGCGTGCGGGCGGCCTCGGCCACGGCCAGGGCTTCCAGGGTGCGGCCCATCACCACCTCGGCGCCCATCAGCAGTCCGCGCCAGCGCCCGGCGCCCAGCGCCGCGAGCGCCGTGGCCTTGGCCCGCTGGCCCAGGCGCGCGTCATAGGTGCGGCCCAGGTCCACGGCCGGCGCCCCGCCGACCTCGGCCGGCGCGGCCTCGCTCCGCCGGAAGCCCAGCACCACCGGCTCCGCCCCGCCGGCCCGCAGCATCCGCACCCGGCGAGTCACCGCGGGATCGGCCAGGTCGTGGACGAAATAGGCGAGCTTCACGAGCGACCCCTCCGAGCTTGAGCGCAACGTCGGGAGCCAAACGCATCACGAGCCGTTTGGACGCACAGCTTCACCGCCCGTGCGCGAGCGCCCGGGCCATGACACGGGGGGTGTCCTTGGTCGAACTCACGCCGCAGACCGAAGCCCGGCAGGCGCCGGCCGAGGTGCGATCGATCCAGTACCTGCGCGGCTTCGCCGCCTTCGGCGTGCTGGTCTTCCACGCGGCCGAGCGGGCCGGCGGCGCCTTCGGCCTCGGCGCGGCCGGGGTGGACGTCTTCTTCGTGATCTCCGGCTTCATCATGTGGGTGGTCACCTGCCGCCGCCCGCCGACGCCGGCCCAGTTCATGATCAAGCGCGTGCAGCGGATCGTGCCGCTCTACTGGGGCCTGACCCTGCTGGTGGCCGGCGTGGCGCTCGCCGCGCCCTGGGTGTTCCCGGCCATGCAGGTGACCGCCGAAGCCGTTCTGAAGTCGCTGTTCTTCGTGCCCTACCAGGACCACACCGGCCTGATCGCCCCGCTGGTGATCCCCGGCTGGACCCTGAACTACGAGATGTTCTTCTACGTCCTGTTCGCCGCTGGCCTTCTGGCGCCCACCAAGGTCCGGCCCTGGCTGGTCACCGCCGCGCTGGTAGCCCTGGTGGCGGTCCGGCCGCTGGGCGACACGGCCAACCCGCTCTGGGCGACCTACACCAATCCCCTCCTGCTGGAGTTCGGGGCCGGCGTCTGGCTGGGCAAGGCCTGGAGCGACGGGCGCCTCCCCGGCGCGCGGACCGGCTGGGCGCTGGTGATCCTGGGGCTCCTGGGCTTCGCCGCGGCCGGGTTCTCGGGCGTCGACGTGGAACGCGCCCGGCCGCTGATCTGGGGCGTGCCCGCCTTTCTGCTGGTCGCCGGCGCCGTGGCCATCGAGCGGCAGGGCGAGGTGCCAAACTGGCGGCCCCTGCAGGCGCTGGGCGACGCCTCCTACTCCCTTTACCTGGTGCACGGCCTCGCCATCTCGGCGGTGGTGCGGATCCTCGAGGCCATGGGGCTCGCCTCCCCGGCCGTGATCCTCGGCGCGGGTCTCGTCGCCGGCGTCATCGCGGGCCTGGTCACCTACCAGCTGGTCGAGAAGCCGCTGATGCGGCTCTTCAAGACCGGGCTCGGCGGCCGGGCTAAGGCCGGTCCGTCCCGTCCAGCAGCGACGGTCCCGCCTCCCGCACCGAGCGGCACCCGGTGAGGATCATGGCCACCGCCAGCTCGGAGCGCAGGGTCGCCAGCATCTTCGCGATCGCCGGCTCCCCGCCGGCGCCGAGCGCATAGGCCCAGGCGCGGCCGACGAAGCAGGCCTTGGCGCCCATCGCCAGGGCCTTCAGCACGTCCAGGCCCGAGCGCACGCCGCCGTCCATGTAGACCTCCAGGTCGCCGCCCACCGCGTCGACGATCCTGGGCAGGGCGGTGATCGAGGACCGGACGCCGTCGAGCTGCCGCCCGCCATGGTTGGAGACCACCAGGCCGTCAGCCCCGGCCTTCGCCGCCTCACGCGCGTCCTCGGCGTCCAGAACGCCCTTGATGACGATCGGCCCGTCCCAGGTCTCGCGCACCCAGTCGAGGTCCTTCCAGGTCACCGAGCGGTCGAAGTTGCGGGCCAGCCAGGCCAGGAAGTCGGTGACGCGGCGGCCGCCCTGCAGGGCGCCGGCCACCGAGCCCAGGGTGTGCGGCCGGCCATGGACGAAGACGTCCCAGGTCCAGGCCGGGTGGGTGATCCCGTCCCAGGCCTGGGTCAGGGCCGCCTGCAGCGGCGTGGCCCCGGTGAAGCCGGAGCGGACGTCGCGGTAGCGGGCGCCGGGGATCGGCAGGTCGACGGTGAACACCAGCACGGGACAGCCGAGGTCCTTGGCCCGGCCCAGCAGCTCGCGCATGTAGCCGCGGTCCTTGAGCATGTAGAGCTGGAACCAGGGCGGCGTGCCGGTCTTGGCCACCTCCTCCACGGAGCAGACGCCCACGGTCGACAGGGTGAAGGGCACGCCCGCGGCGGCGGCGGCCCGCGCCGCCTGGGCCTCGCCGCGCCGGCCGTACATGCCGGCCATGCCGACGGGCGCGAGGCCGATCGGCATGGAGAGCTTCTGGCCCAGGGTCTCGACCGTCATGTCCAGCTCGGACATGTCGCGCATCACCCGCTGGCGCAGGGCGATGGCCTCCAGGTCGGCCACGTTCCGGCGCAGCGTCTCCTCGGCGTAGGAGCCGCCGTCGATGTACTCGAAGAAGATCTTCGGCAGCCTGCGCCGAGCGAGCTCCCGATAGTCCGACACCGAAGCTGCGCGCATCGTCCCTCCCCGCGGTTCGGCCGCAAGGTGCAGCGGCGCGGGCTCAGGCGGAAGCCGATTCCTTCGCCTGGGACGCCGGATCGGGCCTCGGGCCCATGACGATCCACACCTGGTGAGCGCGGGCCATCAGCTCGCCGGACGCGCTGAACAGGGCGACGCCCGCCGTCTCCTTGCGCCCCTCGCGGGCCAGCGGCCAGGCCATCACCACGCAGGGCTCGCCCGCCTTCGGGTGGCGCAGCACCTCGCCGGTCATGGTGCCGAGCAGCGCGCCGTGGCGGCCCTCCTTCTCCACCCAGGCGAAGTAGCCCGGGCAGTCCAGCGCCGCCCAGACCACCTCGGTGGCGATCGCGCCGTCAGGGCCGGCGAAGGCCGCGTGCGGCGTCCAGGCGTCGGCGACGACGCCGGCCTCGCGCCCCTCCACCTGGCCGGCCAGCACGCGCAGGCCGTCGCCCTCGGCGCGTTCGGTCCCGCAGGTGAAGCAGATCGGGTGGAAGCGCTGCTCCAGGCCGATGTGGCGGCGGCCGGCGGCCCGGGCGGCGTCCAGGTCGATGGGCTCCGGCGGCGCGGGCAGATCGGCGTCGGGCGCGGGATCGCCGCGGCCGATCAGGACGCCTTCCGCCCCCGTCAGGGCCACGCCGCCGTCGGCGGGCGCCAGGTCGAGGTCGACGTCGAGCGGCACGGGCGCGCGCAGGACGGCGCGGGCGGGACCTTCGAGGTCCTTCGCCAGGACGCCGCAGACATAGCCGCCGTTGCCGGAGTTGGGCGGGCCGCAGAACTGGCGGCCGATCACGATCTTGGACAAACCGGAAATCTCGCGCGTGTGAAATGGATCAAGGAATGCCCCCGCCATCGCATGTGATCGTTGCGGAACGGAAGAGCCAAAATGCCTCTCCCGGCGTTGGAGCAGTCGGCGCCGCGCTGTAGCTTGCGGCCAAACCGCGAGAGCGCGGATTCGAAACACGGACCTTTGAGGAGAATGCGGTGAGCGAGCGGATGGAACGGCCCTGGGCTCTGATGCGCCATCACGCCGGCTGGGCGGACGTCTTCCACATCGAGAGCGAGACCGCCGATTCGATCACCGGCTTCTATCCGGACCGCGAGACGGTGGGCCCGCCGGTGAACTATTCGGTGCGCGCCATCCTGGCCCGCTATCCGACGCTGGAGGCCGCCCGGGCCGCGCGCGAAGGCGCCGTCGCCGAGTGGCGCAAGCACGACGCGGCGGTGCGCGACGCCGAGCAGAAGCTGCGCGACGCCGAGAAGGCGCGCGAGGACGCCTGGCTGAAGTCGCTGCGCGAGGCCGCCGAGGCGAGCTAGAGCCTGAGGCCTTTCGAGACGAACCAGGCGAAGGCGGCGGCCGCCACGGCCGTCGCCAGCACGCGCCACCAGGGCGCGAAGGTCAGGCCGGGGTCGACGGCGAAGCGCCGGCGGCCGGTGACCATCGGGCGGATCAGGTTCGACCGCTTCCAGACCAGGTAGAACAGCACCGCCACGACGTGCAGCACCACGAGCACCTGCAGGACGGCGAAGCTCGCCTCGTGCAGTTCGGCGATCTGCCGGCCGGTCTCGAAGCTCACCCGGTCGGAGAGCGGGCCGGCCTCAAAGGCGTCGATGTCCACCGCGAAGAGGCCGGTGGTCACCTGGAAGGCCAGCACGCCGAGGATCGCCAGGACGCTCCACGCGCCCAGCGGGTTGTGGCCCGGCACGTCCGTCGGCGAGCGATTCGGCAGGGTCTTCAGGTAGGCCAGCGTGCGGCCCGGCCCCTTCACGAAGCTGGCGAACAGCGCCGTGCGCGAGCCCCAGAAGCCCCAGAGGATGCGGAACACCAGCAGCCCCAGGATCACATAGCCGCTGATCCGGTGGAGCAGCATCTGGTCGAACTCGGCCGCGCCCCAGGAGAAGCCGATCAGCAGCACGAGCGCCCAGTGGACGATGCGGACCGGCGCGTCCCAGAGGCGCGCGCTGACCTCGGCGGGAGCGACGCGCTCGCGCACGGCCTCAGCTGTCCTTCTTTTCGACGCGGTACTTGTCGTGGCAGGCCTTGCAGGCCCCGCCGGTGGCGCGGACCTGGGCCTTCAGGGCGTCGATGTCGCCGCCCGTGGCGACCTGCTGCAGCTTCGAGGCCTGGACCTGCAGGTTGGAGGCCGCGGCGGTGAAGCCGGCCGCATCGGTCCAGATGTTGGCCTTGGCCTCGCTCTTCGGGCGCGCCTCCTGGCCCGAGCCGCGCGGGAACCAGGTGGGCAGCTGGCCGGAATAGGTCTTCACCGCGGTCGCCGTCTGGGTCAGCACCGCCTTGTCCGGCGAGCCCTTGCGCAGCTCGTCGTTCAGCCGCTTGAAGTTGGCGCCCAGCTTCTCGAAGTTGTCGTGCCGCATCAAGGCCGCCCGGGCGCCCGGCGTCGTGGCCTTCTCGCCCTTGGTGTCGTGGGCGAGCGCCCCGCCGGCGGCCACCGCCGTTCCGATGGCCAGCGCCAGCGCAAGGCCCGCGCCCTTACCGATCCTGCCGCTCATTCGACGTCACCTTCCCTGTCGCGCGCCCAACCGGCGGCGCCGCGGAGATTGCCGGGCCGGCGGCATGGCCGTCAACGGTCAGCGGGCGGACTTCACCGGCGCGCCTTCGGCCGAGGCGTTGGCCAGCAGGCCCGCGCAGTTGGCGTCCTTGGCCAGGCCCGGGTCCACGAACGGCAGGATGGCGGCCAGCGGCGAGAGCAGGCTGCCCAGCGCCACGGCCACGCCGCCCTGGGCGATGGCCTTGCCGGGCTCGACGCCCAGCTTCGGCGCGCGGATCGGGCCCTCGGCGGTCACCGGCAGCATCAGGCGCACCAGGCGGAACTCCTTGGGATGCCCTTGCATGCGGAAGGCCATGCGCTCGCTGTCGAGGTTCACCGTGCCGGAGCCGGTGACCACCACCGGCTTGGTGTCGAAGACGATCCGGTTGGCGCGTAGCACACCGTCCGTGGCTTGGAAGTGGGCGACGCCGCAGCGCACCGGCACCTTGTCCTGGTCCTTCTGCAGCAGCAGGCCCAGTCCCTTGACCACATTGACGCCTAGCAGCTCGGCGAAGGCCTCGCGGATTTCGCCGTTGGGCACCACCACCATCACCTCGCCGTCGGCGTTGGCGAAAGCCTTGTGGACGCTGTTGCCCTCGCCCGTCAGCTGCGCGCGCCCCACCAGAGAGCCGGTGAGCGGCAGCGGCCCGCCCGGGTTGCGGATCGGGATGAGCTGCTCGATCCGGGCGTTGGAGAGCCGCAGGTCGAGGTTGGTCACGGGGGTGGCGCGGCGGGCGTTGAGCTGCACATGGCCGGTCACCTGGCCCTGCGGCAGGTCGAGGCGCAGGGGATCGGCGCGAAGCAGGCCGTTGTCCAGCTTCACCTTCACGGACGCCGCCTGCAGGTGCACGGGCGCGTCGCGGATCGAGGCGACCTTCCAGCTGGCGTCGGCGTCGATGGCGCGGATCCGCTCCACCGCCAGGGTCGAGTCCGGGAAGATCCGCTGCTGGGCGTTCAGATTCTGCGCCACCGCCTTCTGGTCGGCCGAGGCCGTCTCGCCCGGCCCCGTCGAGGGCGAGCCGCCGAACAGGGCGCCCAGGTCGTCGAAGTCGAGGCTGCGGGTGGTGAGGTCGGCCTTCAGGAACGGCCGCTCGCGCCCGGCGTCCACGGAGATGTCGCCGGCCAGGTCGGAGTCCCCCACCCGCCCGTTCAGCCCGGCGATGCGGAACACCCGGTCGTCGCGCGAGAGCCGGCCGCGCAGGGTGTAGGGCGGGGTGTTGGGCAAGGCGATGCCCGTCAGGCCGTAGAGGTCGGCGAGGTCGGGCCCGCGGGCCGTGGTGTTCATGTGGAACTGGCCGAGGTCGAACGGCTCCGGCACGGCGCCGCGCGCCGTGACCACCGTCTCGCCCGCCCGGATGTAGGCGTCGAACGGATAGGGCGTGTCCTTGTCGATGTTCAGCAGCGGGCCGCCGGTCACCCGCATCAGGAACGGATTGCGGTTCAGGGAGCCGTTGCCCCGCATCTCGAAGCCGCGGTTGTCGGCGCCTATCCGCTCGGTGGCGTTGATGGTCCCGGAGAAGGCGAGCTTCCGCTGCACGTCGTTGTAGCGCAGCCTGCCCTCGTTGATGATGAAGGTGCGGATGGGCGGCAGCCGCATGGGCGCGCCCTTCTCGCGGCCGTCCGAGAAGTCCCAGGTCGCCCGCCCCTGGGCGTCGCGGTAGAGGCGCACGTTCGCCCGGTCGAAGCGCAGGAGCCGCAGGTCCACGTCGCCCTTGAGCAGCGGCAGGAGCCGGATCTTCACGGCCAGCCGCTCGATCTCCGCCATGTTCCCGCGGTCGGGCGCCCAGGCCGGGTTGGCGATGCGGATGCCGTCCACCGTCGCGCTGGGCTGCCAGGACCAGAGATGGACGTTGAGGTCCCCGGCGATGGTCACCTCGCGGTGCATCTTGGCCGAGGCGTAGCGGGCGATCGGCCCGCGGAACCAGTTCCAGTCCCAGATCGCGATCAGGATGGCGACGGCGACCGCCAGGGTCGCGGCGATCCCGCCCGAGATGTAGAGCGCCTTGCGGCTGGGCTTCTTCAGGCGCGTGCGGGCGAGCCGCGCGCGGGCGGCCTGGAAATGCTCGCGCGTCCAGGTCCCGGCGCGCTGCAGCGGGCGGCGGGCGCCGGCCTCGCCCGGACGGGTCGGCCCCTGGCCGGGCTTCCGGCGCGGACGCGGCTCCGGATTCTGGAAGGCTTCGTTGCTCACGGACTGGCTCCTGGGACGGCCCAGGTGGGGAAACGCGCGGAGGCGCCGATGGAGTTCCCCTAAAATCCTAGTGGCTTACGCCCCGCCCCGAGACCGCGGCCAACGCCGTCCCGACCAGGATCCGCAAGTCGAAGGCCAGCGAACGGCGCTCCAGGTACTCCCGGTCCAGCCGCACCTTTTCCGGGATCGGCAGTTCGTCGCGCCCGTTGATCTGCGCCCAGCCGGTGAGGCCGGGACGCAGGCGGTGGACTCCCGCTTCCGTCCGCAGGGCCACGAGGTCGTCCTGGTTGAACAGGGCGGGCCTCGGGCCCACCAGGCTCATGTCGCCCTTCAGCACGCTCCAGAGCTGCGGCAGCTCGTCCAGGCTGGTGCGGCGCAGGAAGCGGCCGAGCGGCGTGATCCACTGGTCCGGGTCGGCCAGCAGGTGGGTGGCCACGTCCGGCGCGTCGGTGCGCATGGTCCGGAACTTGGGCATCGGGAAGATCCGGTTGCCGCGCCCGACCCGCCTGGACCAGTGCAGCGCCGGCCCCAGGCTGTCGAGCCTGACGGCCAGCCCCACGCCCAGCAGCACCGGCCAGAGCACGAGGAGCCCCGCCAGCGCTCCGGCAATATCCAAGAGCCGCTTCACCCGGGCGTTCTAGGACGCCCGGGCGCCGGCC
>Ga0163219_100201_pt1 | contig 16526 bp, 8 predicted proteins | sample MSEWel2016_04_06_FD_113150 | JGI IMG/M metagenome (GOLD analysis project Ga0163219, IMG submission 113150) | Subsurface microbial communities from deep shales in West Virginia, USA - MSEEL Well Study Marcellus 3H_2016_04_06 ...
TACTGATTATTAATAAGATCTTCCATCTCTTTTATACGACGTGCAAAGTAAACACTTTTTTCGGGATATTTCAAGCGCAAACGCTCGAATATCTCAACCGCTTTCTGATATCTTTTTTGATTAATATGAATATCGGCCAGTGTCTCTGTCATCAAATCATCACTTTCAAGAGCACTCCTGACAGAAAAATCTTCATTCGGCGTTGAATCAGAGCCTTGAGGAACAATTCGTTTCTGACTCCCCCCGCTGTTGAGGAAATTATCTATCAAATCCATTTTCCCGGATTTTTTCTGTTCCGGGAGAGTTGTATCCCCCTCTTCATCTGGCTGATCGATTGATTGAAACTTCAACAAATCCAACCATTCAGAAAACGAATGAGCCTGCGAAAAATCAGTTGTTCCTGAAGGAACCTCCTTCTCCAGCGAATAAGCAGACGAGAGAGTTTCTTTCTCGTAATCAAGCATTTCAGACGAGGGAAACCCGGGCTCCTCATTTTCATCGGATTCTTTCGTCTCCTCATTATCCAATCTTCTCGACAAAGAAAAGTCCACCCGTTTCCCGGTTAATGTAGTAATTGAATCATCAACCTCAAAATAGTTGGCATCTGCTCCTACAATGCCATCCAAATCGGCCACCGGATCCTCTTCGGTCATGGCTGTCTTCTTCTCCTCTTTCGGATTTTCATCCGGTTCGCCCCTTTCTTCGGTTACTTTTTCTTCCTGAGCCGGTAAAAACTCTTGTGACTGCTTTCCACTCTCGTTTTCAGATATATTTATTTGTTCAGGTGCCGACAGAGAAGAAAAGTCCTCATTAATGAGAAAAAATAATTTAGATCGATCGGGAATAAAAGCAGCAGACAGTTTTAATTCATTATTGTAGCGGATATGATCCAGTTGATGCAGGTTTTTCACCCATAGCATACGCCCTGCCTGGAAAAAAGGATATGTCTCAAGTGCCTCTTTCAAAGACTCAAGGGATTTTTCGTCCAGATTTTCAGGATGTGATAAATAATCAATCAAACGCATACGGGCCATAGAAAAAAAATTTTTACCAGTCGGCGAAAGCTTTGTTAAAAATATTCTCAGTCAATTCTTCTACAATCTCATCAACCAATTCTCCCTCAATGACAGTAATATTCTGCTCACTGGGAAAATCACGATAAGCAGAAAATGAAGACTCCCAACTTTTTTCAGGATCTTTAAAATTTTCATATCGCACATTAATCCTCACAGTCAGGCGGGTTTCCGTAGAAACTGCATCGGCCTGAATGGCCAGCGGTTCGGTATCGTAACCGGTTATTTCACCTGAGAAATCAATATCTCCGGTTCCATCAGCCAATGAAAGCCTGGATCCATTGATAATTCGATCTTTAAGCCCTTCGGTAAAAGTCTGACTCAATACAGGATTAACATAAGCCGCACGATTCTCAAACAACTGAACCGAAGCAGTATTAACATTTTCAGGGATGGAAGCACCATCAAAAGTCATCTGAATAGTACAGCCCTGAACCCAGAGCATCAACATCAGTAAACAATGTGCCAACGATATTTTCAATATTCTACTTTTCATTATCCGTCAATGTTATGTTCTTTAATTTTCCTGTAGAGGGTTCGTTCCGATATCCCCAATTCTCTGGCAGCGTTCTTACGTTTGCCCCCATGCTTCTCCAACGCTTTTTGAATCAACTCCACCTCTTTGTCTTCAAGCGAAAGAGATTCTTCAATAAACTCTTCCGTATCTTCGATATGATGATGGTCTTCGGAAACAGGAGATTGATGTCTCCCGTTTTCAAACGGAACCATAGCTCCATTCTTGACAAAAGAAGACGCCTGGTGCAAGTCTTCACCTGATTCATGATAGAGGTTCTGAATTATTTCAGCATTCTCACCTTTCAGGCTCACATCGTTTCCATGCTGCATAATCTCCAGAACCAACTTCTTAAGGTCGTTCATGTCGCGCTTCATGTCAAAGAGCACCTTATATAGAATCTCTCTTTCGTTGGAAAAATCTGCTCCTTGCGAAGCTCCTTTGTTTCCAACAACAGCAGGCAGGTTGTCGCCTGAATGGTAGGGCAAATATTTTTCCATCTCGTTGGCTGTCAACACACGCTCTTTCTCAATGATGGAAATCTGTTCGGTGATATTTTTAAGCTGTCTGATATTCCCCGGCCAACGATACCGCTCCAACATGTCACGGGCCCCCTCATCGAGCTTTACCGATGGCATCCGGTAGCGGTCGGCAAAATCGGAGGCAAACTTCCTGAACAGAAGGTAAATATCCTCTACCCTGTCGCGCAAGGGAGGGATGGTAATAGGAACCGAATTGAGACGATAAAATAAATCCTCTCTGAACTGCCCTTCCTGAATTGCTTTTTCCAAATTTACATTGGTGGCAGCAACCACACGCACATTTGTTTTCAGAATTCTGGATGAGCCTACACGCATAAACTCACCTGTTTCCAAAATACGAAGCAAACGAACCTGGGTGGCAAGGGGTAATTCACCAATCTCGTCCAGAAATATGGTTCCTTCATTGGCTTCCTCAAAATAACCTTTCCGGTCGGAATACGCTCCGGTAAAAGAACCTTTTTCATGACCGAATAACTCTGAATCAATGGTTCCTTCAGGAATGGCACCACAGTTCACAGCCACATAAGTACCATGCTTACGAACACTATACTGATGAATGATTTGTGGGAACGACTCTTTCCCGGTACCGCTCTCACCTGTAATAAGCACTGATAAATCGGTAGGGGCTACCTGAACGGCAACATTTATTGCCCTGGTAAGCGCTTCTGAATTACCTATAATTCCGAACCTTTGCTTGATTTGCTGAATATTGACCATATCAAACTGCTATTTTTTCAGTTCCAACTGACAAAGTTACAATTCTTCATTTGTTTTTCCATTTGCAAACCCCCGAAAATAGAAATTCTGCAAACAAAATAGTAATTTTACAGGTGTTATGACTCAGAAAAAATCATTCACGACTATCCGGAGAAACTTATAAAACAGCATACAAAATGAAAAAAAACGACATTTTAGGAATTATTCCTGCAAGATATGCCTCCACCAGATTCCCCGGAAAACCTTTGGCAAACATCGGTGGAACAACCATGATTCAACGTGTCTATGAGCAGACATCAAAAGTCCTGCCCAATGTGGTGGTGGCCACCGACGACCAGCGGATTTACGAAGCGGTAAAAACGTTTAACGGTAATGTGGTTATGACATCCGACCAACACCAAAGCGGAACCGACCGATGCACGGAAGCATTAGATATAATGGAAGAAGAAAGTAAAAAAACCTTCAAGGTTGTCATTAATATTCAGGGAGATGAACCGTTTGTTCAACCCGAACAAATTGAAAAACTCTCCTCCTGCTTCTATATTACAGACACAGAAATTGCAACCCTTGTAAAACCCCTGACAAGTGAAGCCGAATTATTTGATTCCAACAAACCCAAGGTAGTTCTCAATAAAAATTCCCAGGCACTCTATTTCAGCCGTTCACCCATTCCCTATCTGAGAAATATTCCCAAAGAAGAATGGCATAAACATCATCAATATTTTATACACATTGGACTTTATGCCTACCGCACCGATGTATTGCGCGAAATTACCCTGCTTGAACAGGGATTGCTGGAAAAAGCAGAATCCCTTGAACAGTTGCGATGGATCGAGAACGGCTACGTTATTTCCACGCGAAAAACCGAGTTTGAAAGTTGGTCGGTCGATACCCCCGAAGACATTTTGAGACTTAAAGAAAACGGGATTTTTTAAGAGTTGTTAAAGTCAATAGTTCGTTAAAAAAAGTCTAAACGCAAAGACGCAATGGCGCAAAGTTTTTATTATCAGAGAGTTGTGACAAACATTGCGCATTGTGCAAATTGCTCACTAACAGGCATTTAATCCCGAAGCTTCGGGATAACGGAGTATTGTAAAGTCAACAGTCACTTAAAAAAGGCCTAAACGCAGAGACGCAATGACGCAAAGTTTTTACTATCAGAGAGTTGAACAGCAACTCCGCCAGATTGCAACCGATTTGTAATCAGGCGTTTGAAGAAGTTTAGCGGAGTGTTGTAAAGTTTTATCCTTTGAAAGATTTTTCGAAATTGTGAATCAATTGTGTCCGGTCTAAAGTTTTTGATTGCTTTTCCATATCAATGACGGTGCAATGGAAGAGATGGAGGGGAAAAGGGGGCGGATGCAGCCGCCCCCTTTTCCCCTTTCCCCTGCGGCGGACGTTGTCATTGCGAGGGTTTACCCCGAAGCAATCTCAGCAATAAAGTTTGTTTAATGATTTAGCGGTTTAAGCGGAAGCAATCTCAGCAATAAAGTTTGTTTAATGATTTAGCGGTTTAAGCGGAAGCAATCTCAGCCACAAAGTTTGTTCAATGATTTAGTGGTTTACCCCGAAGCCATCCTAGCAATAAAGTTTGTTCAATAAATTAGTGGTCTACCCCGAAACCATCCCGGTTGCAAAGTTTGTTTAATGATATTGGTGATGCAATTGTCCGGGAAAAGTAAATTAAAAGCTGGATCAAAAAAAAAGAGATTAAATTGCTCGAAAGCCTCAATCCAAAATACCAGGGTTTTTGGAATAAATGGAGATTGCTTCGGGCATAGCCCTCGCAATGACGGGCCTTTTCAGGATATTGAGTATTGTTAGGGGGTTGATTTTCGGCAAAGCCAAAAATCAACCTCCTAACAACCCTGCTAAAAACCATTAATACAGCATTGTTGCTACCGCGAAGAACGAAGCAGGGAGCAACCTCCTTCCAGGACAATAGTGATTCCTAAACAAAATATAAACAATTTCTAACCCTTTCTACCCTCCCTTTTTCCGCGCAATTATAGTATATTGCAGGATAAAACCAGGATTATGAAAAAATTACCCTTAATCGAAAAGGACGGGTGGCTTACCCCTTACCAGGGGGCCATTGAAGCCACGGTAGCAGAATACACCGACATCCTCAAAGAACTTACCGACTCACACGACGGACTCATTAACTTCGCCGGAAACCATCACTTTTTTGGGCTTCATCCATATAGTGAAGGATGGGTTTTTCGCGAATGGGCTCCAAATGCAACCGCGCTATACCTAATCGGCGATTTTTGTGACTGGAAACCCAATGATACATACCGCCTTCAACAAAGAGACCACGGTATATGGGAAATATTCCTTCCGCAAAATACGCTTAAACATTGCGATAATTACAAGCTTTTTCTGGAATGGGAGTTTGGTTCAGGTTCTCGCATCCCCGCATACGCAAGAAGGGTTGTTCAAGACCCACAAACGCTATTATTCAGTGCCCAGGTATGGCAACCGGATCAATCATTTGAATGGGGAGATCACAGTTTCCATCCGCAGTTTAAACACCCCCTTATTTACGAAGCACATGTGGGCATGGCCCAGGAAGATGAGAAAGTCGGGACCTACCGGGAATTCACCGAAAGCGTACTTCCCCGCATTAAGGAGGCGGGTTACAATGTCATTCAGTTAATGGCCGTACAGGAACATCCTTACTATGGAAGTTTCGGATATCATGTCTCCAACTTTTTTGCTCCCAGTAGTCGTTTCGGCACCCCGGAGGAACTAAAAAACCTGGTTAACCGCGCTCATGAAATGGGCATGGCCGTAATAATGGATATTGTACATTCTCATGCAGTAAAAAATGAAGAGGAGGGTCTCAGCCGTTTCGATGGCACCCTGGATCAGTACTTCTACCCCGGAACACGTGGGTTCCATTCGGCATGGGATTCACGATGTTTCGACTATGGCAAAAGGGAGGTACTGGCATTTCTGCTATCGAATTGTCGGTATTGGATTGAAGAGTTTCATTTTGATGGGTATCGGTTCGATGGTGTAACCAGCATGCTATACACCCATCATGGGCTGGAAAAGGCATTTACCAACTACAACGATTACTTCGACGGAAGTCAGGACAAAAACGCGTTGGTTTACCTGATGCTTGCCAATCACCTCATTCACCAGATCAAGCCCCATGCTATTTCCATCGCCGAGGAAATGAGTGGTTTTCCCGGCGTGGGAGCGCTACCTGAAGAAGGTGGACTGGGATTCAACTTCAGGCTATCTATGGGCGTTCCGGACTTTTGGATCAAACTCATCAAAGACCATCCGGATGAAACCTGGAATATGACCACCATTTTTCATGAACTCACTCAGCACCGCCCGGAGGAGAGAACCATTTCTTATGCTGAATCGCACGATCAGGCACTTGTGGGAGATAAAACCCTCATTTTTCGTCTGGCAGATAAGGAAATGTATGATTTTATGAGCAAAGAGACGCCAAATCTGATTATCGACCGTGCCATTTCGCTCCACAAACTCATCCGGTTAATTACCCTTACCACTGCCAATGGAGGTTACCTGAACTTTATGGGAAATGAATTTGGTCATCCGGAATGGATAGATTTTCCAAGAGAAGGAAATAACTGGTCTTACAAATATGCACGACGCCAGTGGCGGCTGGCAGATGACAACAAACTGAAGTATGAATGGCTGAACGCCTTTGACAAGGCCATGACCAGTATCGTTAAAATGGAAAAAGTATTGGATCCTTTGCCTGTTTATCTTAATATGGCCAACGAAAACGATAAAATTCTGGTTTTTAATCGCGGAGAATTTCTGATGGTTTTTAACTTTCACCCATCGGCCTCCTTCCCTGATTATGGCGTTCCGGTAGCACCGGGGAAATATAAAATTCTGCTCAATTCCGACGACCCGGTTTTTGGGGGCTTTGACCGAATAGACCAAAGTCTTTTATACTTTACCGAACCGGTAGGTGGAAATTCAAAAAACGGGTATCAGCTTAAGCTTTACATTCCGAATCGTACCGGGCTCGTATTAAAAAAGATACCGACACCAAGAGTTTACTAAAACAACCACTACGAAAAAAAACGAAAGCCCAACATGAAAACCAAAACGCGTAACCGGCCATAAACGAGGGGGAACAACAAAACCCTGACAGGAAATAAACTCCTGTCGGGGTTAAAATATACAGAACCGAAGCTATCAGAACCAGCGTACCAGTCCAAAATCCTGCTGATGAGGGAGAAACTCATTTTTCGGGAACATCCGGATGCCAAACTTAAATGAACCCGGAAGATTAAGTTTGTAATTCATTTCATAATGAACTACAGAACCCTCTTTTTTAATCACTTTGAAAGCTTCTTTGTGCAAAATAGGAGGAAATTCCTCTTCAACCGATTCCACAATCAACATTTCTAATCCAACATCAATGCCCTCAAGTTGCTTGAGATTCAACTTCACATCCACGGTATAGTCATCGCCGATGCCCAGTTCCTGACGGGCAATATCCGGCATATTCACCTCCAACAATTCGATGTCGTTCCATCCGGCCGCAACCTGACGCTTCCAGGCAGCAATGTCATGTACCAAAGCACAATCGTTGAGACAAAGCTCCTCCAGTCGCTCAAACATCGGGTTGTAAAATTTGCTCAGATAATCATCAATCATACGTCGCGTGGTAAACTGAGGTGCAATGTGTGCAATGGAATTCTTGATGTAACGAACCCATCCGGTGGGAATATCGTTTTTATCCACATCATAAAACAAAGGCACAATTTCGTTCTCCAGAATACTGTAAATGGTTGCAGCATCCAGGTCGTCCTGGAAATCCTGGTTGTCGAAAGAACGTTTATCGGTAAGGCTCCAACCTGCTTCTTCCTCATATCCTTCGTACCACCATCCGTCCAAAACACTAAAGTTCAATACCCCGTTTAACTCTGCTTTTTGCCCGCTTGTTCCGGAAGCTTCGAGTGGTCGCGTAGGAGTATTCAACCACACATCGACGCCACTAACCAACCGTTTGGCCAGCTCCATATCGTAATTCTCCAGAAAGATAATTTTGCCAATAAATTCCGGCTGTTTGGAAATTTCCACAATTTGCTTTATCAGTGCCTGTCCTCCAACATCGGCGGGATGTGCTTTCCCCGCAAAAATAAACTGAACCGGCCGTTCAAAATCATTAACAATTTCGGACAAACGCTCCAAATCACGGAAAAGTAAGTGAGCCCGTTTATAGGTAGCAAATCGTCTTGCAAAACCTATTGTTAAAGCATTTTCATCCAGAATATCCAGCACTTCAACAATATGTCCGGGAGAATCGTGCCGCTGAGACATACTTCCCTCCAGTCGTTCCCTGATAAAGTCCATCAGCTTTTTACGCAGAGAATGCCTGATATTCCAAACCTCGGAGTCCGGAACATCATATATTTTTTTCCAGTAATCTTTTTTGGAAACATCCGACAAAAAATCATCCCCAAATACCTTTTTATAGTAGTTCTGCCATTCCGAAACCGTCCAGGTTCCGTAGTGTACACCATTGGTGACATGCCCCACATGCAATTCCTCCGGGAAATAACCACTCCAAAGACTACGGAACATCTTTCGGGAAACTTCACCATGTAAAGCACTCACTCCATTCATCTCCTGCGATGATTTTGCGGCCAGCACACTCATCGAAAATTTTTCATCGCCACCGGGATGTTCACGTCCCATATCCATTAAATCTTCCCAGGAGATATTCAGTTTTTCCGGAATATGACGCAGGTAAATACGGAACAAATCTTCCTCAAACTTATCATGGCCCGCAGGCACCGGTGTGTGGGTGGTAAACAATGAAGAAGCCCTTACAATTTCCATAGCTTCGGCAAAACTGTATTTCTGATCCACCAGGTCAACAAGGCGTTCCACATTGATAAGGGCTGCATGTCCCTCATTGATATGATATATATCCACCTGGGCATTGAGTGCCCGAAGAAGACGAATACCCCCCATACCGAGCAATATTTCCTGTTTCAGCCTGTTCTCCCAATCCCCCCCATACAACTGGTGGGTAATCTGACGGTCGGCAGGAGTATTGCTATCTACATCTGCATCCATCAAATAAAGCGGAATTCTTCCAACCTGAGCTTTCCATACTTTTGCATGAAGGCTGCGCCCAGGCAATTCAATAGAGATAAAGAGGGCGTGACCATCCTCACCACGCACTTCCTCAACCGGCAGCTGAGAAAAGTCCTGAGCCTCATAACCCGCTGTCTGTTCACCATTTATAGACAAAGTTTGTGTAAAATAACCAAAGCGATATAACAGTCCGACAGCAACCATTTTCACACCCCGGTCACTTGCCTCTTTCAGGTAATCACCGGCCAGAATTCCCAAACCACCTGAATAAATTTTCAATACATTATTCAGTCCATACTCCATACTGAAATATGCCAGGCGTGGATTTTCTGTAAAATCGCGATCCATATATTCCCTGAAACGACCATAAATTTCATCCAGATTTTCAACAAAATCCTTGTCAGATGCCAACTCACTTAACCGATCATAAGATACTTTATCCAACAATTGAACCGGATTTTTTCCAACATTTTCCCATATTTCAGGATCGATTTTCTCAAACAATTCCATCAACGGGAAATTCCATGACCACCACAAGTTGTGTGTCAATTCTTGCAAAACCTTAATGCGTTCGGGAAGACGGGACTTCACCACCAGCTTTTTCCATCCGGGCACCGGACTCGTTTCGGGAACAAGTCGGATTCGCACATTGCGCTTAACCGATTTAAACTTATCACGTCGGCTGTGAACCTCCCTTAAAGCAAAGTCATAAGCCTCATAATAGTTCTTTATCAAAGAATCCCACGACAGCAAAGAAGCTACTGCTTGTGCCTTTTCCCGGCAGGCAGCAACCACTGTATCTGTCAGGGATGAAAAATTCTGTACCACGGCAGCAATATGGTCAACAACCTCTACATAGTTCCGGTCGTTTCTGGGAACCACCTCTATCCCACCTGTAATATCCCCGGAATGTTTACCGGCCCACAGCCCAAATCCCGCCAGGGTAGTAGTGATGGTAGGAACACCAAAAGCCACACTTTCCTGAGGAGTATATCCCCAGGGCTCATAATAGGAAGGAAAAACGGTAAGATCCATACCCATCAACAGATCATAATAAGGAACATCGAATATGCCATCCTTCCCATTCAGGTAACTGGGAACGAAAATCAATTTCACCCTCTCAGTTTCAGTATTGCTGAGATGTATTTCCTGTATCTTATTAATAATGGGATCGTAACCAATATCATTCAGTCCATGAGTCAGAAACGGATTAGGCAACGGACCATCTGTATTTCCTTTAGACAGCCTGGTCATCAAATCTTTTCTGGGACCATAGGTATTGGCAGGTATAAGCACAAATGCCAAAATCTCCCGGTCATTCGATTTATCTTCATTCAATTTCTTAAGAACATCCAGAAACACATCGGCTCCTTTGTTGCGATATTCGTAACGTCCGCTATTGGCAATAAACAAAGCATCCGGACGAACCTTAACCCCCAGCAAGGCCTCGGCAACCTGAATCAGTCGGTTCCTTGCTTTTTGGCGTTTATTCTTATACGCCTCACCTTCAGGCACTATTTGATTATTGAAACCATTGGGTGTAACCACATCTACATCGCGGGACAGAAAATGGGCACATTCCCGGGCTGTAATTTCCGAAACCGTAGTTAAGCAGTCCACATTGCAGGCAGTAGTCTTTTCCATCGAATGTTTTGCAACGACATTCAGTTCCCCTGCTTTTGAATCAGCATCTATTTCAACCAGCTTTTCATAAATATCAACTCCATGGCCGGCCAGAGAACGACCTATCACAGTGGCATGAGTGGTAAAAACGGTTCCTACCTGAAGAAGGTTATCCCTCAGATAAAGAGCCCCGCTTCCGGTCATCCACTCATTAAAATGGGCCACCACTTTCTCAGTGTCGGGAACAAAAAACTTATAATAACTTTCTATTACCATACCCGCAGCATACCCAAACAACACAGGTTCAACATAGTCCCATTGTCCGGAAAGACTGTCTAACTTGAAACTTTCCCACATACCGGCCAGGATCTCATTCTTTCGGACTACCAAAGGACTAAAATCAACCAACAGGGCAATGGGCTGCCCCGGAACATTCCAACGCCCGGTTTTCACCCTCAGTCCCTCACGCAACAATACATCCTGCCACCCTGGAAACAAAGAGGGATCAGGTGAAAATTCCGGGTTCTTATGAGATCCGCGCCATACATCGGGACCAATAAATATCACATTGTCCCTAAACTGCTCCACTAATGTGTTGGCTTTAGATGAGAGCACCGTATGAATACCACCGGTTTTATTACAAACTTCCCAACTTGTTTCAAAAACAAAGTCGGGTTTCAAAAAACTATCCATCGTTCAAAAATTTAATGTCAAAATTGAGCCCATTCCGAAAAGGTTCTTTGTTGCCAATATCTTCGTTACAGGAAATTTTAAATCCTCATTAACGGAAAGTTAACTCCGGTTCAAAAAATTCCTGCACCTCTATCCTAATAAAAATACCTCTTTCCGGAGCAAACTCAGAATCCTATTTCTTACTCTTTGCTGTACCGGCAACTATTGGAGTTTTCTTTGGCTCTTTAGAAACAGCCACTTTACTTTTTGAAGCTTTCTTTCCTGAAGAAGCTCTTTTCCTGCTTCGCAACTGCTGAATTTCCTCTTCCAGTTTTTTTATCTTCTGATCACGATCTTCCAGGATGCCGGCAAGATTGGCAAGCTCTTTTTCCTCCGAACTGAAAGGGACTGCCGCATTGAGCCGAATGGTAAAATCGCTCAATACATTCATAAAATTAATAAAGGCCTCATAAGGCGTCTCGTACGGATTGAAATAAGCATGTACATCTCCATCAGAGAAAAACTTGGTACACATATAATAAAAGTGGTCACTACATTGGAGATAATTCCAATCTTTCATCAACTTAGAGTCGGAGCATTTGTTCATCTTTGGCAACAGGGCATACAACTTATCAAAAGCTTCCTGCTGCATTTCATTCCCCAGCCAGGCCGTCAAATCTCTTTCTTCGTCGGCCCAGGAAACAGGGTTTGGAACACTGACCGGTGCAACCACCTGAAGTTCGGAAACAACCTCGGAAGGAGTAGCAAATTGTAACGATTTATGCTTAAGAATCTCTTTGGGTAAATACTCCAAAAACTCAAATATTCCCGATTCCCGGGGTTGATGCTCCCCGAAAGTTTCATAATCCATAAACAGATTAATCACCTCTTCTTTTTTGTCAAGCTGATTTAACCACCCGGCAAACTTGGTGCTGGTAAGTGGCCATTCGTGCCATCCCTTATCTCCAAACCGGAAAGCGATATCATCGCTGAGTTTATAGTTTTTAAGCAACACCTTCAATCTTGGATTAATGGCATTACAGTAAAGAAAGTTAGGACTTTTCCATCCCAAAATATGCTTGGCCCCTTCCGTCAGCATGGCCTTAAAACCCATCCGGGCAACCATGTCTCCGATATGGTCGGAATAAATAAGTTCAGTATTTCTGAATACCCCGGGTTTCTGTCCAAAAAATTCTTCCACCATATTGCTGTGCATCTCAACTTGCTTCCTAAAAGCATCTTCATCTTTCAATGCCACCAGGGAATGAGCATAAGTTTCGGCCAAAAATTCCACATCACCGGTGGCTGCAAGAGCTCTGAAACTCTCCAGCACCTCGGGAGCATAGAGCTTAAACTGTTCCATAGCCACCCCGGTAATACTGAAAGCCACTTTAAACTTACCTTTATGTTGCTTAATCAGTTTAAGCAATAATTTATTGGCAGGCAGATAGCAATTAGCAGCTATTTTATTCAGTATCGACTCATTGGTATAGTCATCGAAATAGTAATGGTCATTTCCTATCTCGAAAAACCGATATCTCCGGAATCTGAAAGGCTGATGAACCTGAAAGTATAAACAAACTGTCTTCATATTTTTATGTTTTTCGTATCTAACTTATTGGAATCCCGATATTGCTCGTGTTCCGGGAACAAAGCCCTTAAAAAAGAGGGCTCGTGGAATCTAATTACAACCCAAATTGAGCGATTCTCACTCAATCGATTAAGAAAATATAAGATTTTCACCAAAAGAATGGTGAAAACCAAACATTTTCTAATTCGGGGTTAACGCTAAGTAAAGCGCTACTTCGTTACCCTCGTATCGCTCAACTTAGGTACAAGTTGTTCTTCTCCAGCACGCTGTCGTAAACCATTTTTACATCCAGCGCCGATTTCTCCCACTTGAGAGAATCCACTTCTTTTTTCCCGTGCTTTACAAACATTTTGGAAAGAGCCGGGTATTGCAATACTCCGTAAATGGCATCGGCCATGGCATCCACATCCCAGAAATTGGTTTTTATGGCATAGGTAAGAATTTCGGCAACGCCCGATTGATGTGAGATAAGAACGGGTACATTGCTTTGCATTGCTTCCAGCGGAGAGATCCCGAATGGTTCAGAAACCGAGGGCATCACGTAGAGGTCACTCATGGCGAGCATACTAAAAACCTCCTCGCCGCGCAGGAAACCGGTAAAATGAAACTTATCCATTATTTTCAATTGCGCCGCCCTGCGCACCATCCGGTGCATCATATCGCCACTTCCGGCCATTACAAATCTTACATTCTGAGTCTTCTTCAACACCCGGTGCGCAGCTTCCACAAAATACTCGGGCCCCTTTTGCATGGTTATCCGTCCCAGAAAAGTAACTACCTTTTCATTGGTTCCCTTTTGAAAAGCCGGTTTATCTTTTTTCTCCAGAGGTTCAACAGCATTGTAAACAGTAACAACTTTGCGGGCATCAATTCCATATTTCTCAATCACCGTGCGACGGGTCAGATTACTTACCGCAATCACTTTGTCGGCGGCCTCCATTCCTCTCTTTTCAATATCAAACACAACCGGATTGACACTTCCTCCGCTTCGGTCGAAATCGGTGGCATGCACGTGAATTACCAGTGGTTTCCCGGTGGCTTCTTTGGCTGCTATGCCGGCAGGATAAGTGAGCCAGTCGTGAGCATGAATCAGGTCAAAGGCATAATCCTGAGAAATCACATTGGCAACCAAAGCATAATCACGAATCTCCTGCAACAGATTAGCGCCATAAGTTCCGGTAAAAGGAACTTTTCCTGTCTCATCGGTTTGTACATATTGAAACGCTTCTTTTTCTTTTTTGGATTTTTGAATCTGGAAATATTCATCCGGATCGGTATAAGGCATCATACGAGAGCCAACCTCAATATAATCGAGCTTCCGACTAAAGTGCTTCAGGTTTAATTTACGATGTTTTACAGGAACCTGGTTGGCACCAATTAAACTGATTCCTTGTTGCTCTTCGTCGCCAAAAGCTTTGGGAACAACAAATAAAACCTGCAAGTCGGAAATATAAGAAAGCCCCCGGGTCAACCCGAAACAGGCAGTTCCCAGGCCTCCGGAAATATGTGGGGGAAATTCCCAACCAAACATTAACACCCTCATAGGTTACTGTATTTTTCAATTAGGTTAATAATAGTCAGCACGCCGCCAACATTCCAAGCCATTGATATGGCTCCTTTTGCAATATGAGGTGGGTTTCCATTGAAACATTCTGAAATAGTTCCCACACAATGGTCTCCCATTTCTTCCTCAAAATCTTCCAGCATTCGCTTCACCAATGCCAGCCCTCCCTGTTTGTGGATATCAAGGTAGGCTTCAGCAAAAAAGGCTGCCAGCCATGGATAAACCGTCCCCTGATGTAAGGCCAAATCCCGTTGTTGCTGATTACCCTCATATACCCCTTTGTATTTGGGGTCTTGTGGCGAGAGTGTGCGAATTCCGCGGGGTGTAAGCAACTCTTTCTTTACGACATCCACAATCGATTTTCGCTCTTCCACCGTAAGTGGAGAATAAGGCAATGAGGCGGCAATTAATTGGTTGGGACGAATAGAATTATCCTTATGGTTCCCATCCACATAATCGTAAAGGCACTCTTCTTCTAAATTCCAGAAAACTTCCATAAAAGAAGTTTTCACCTTTTCGGCCAGTTGTGCATAAGGAGCTCCCTCTTCCGGCTCTTTAGCTTCTTCAGCAAGAAATGCAAAAAACGAAAGTGCATTGTACCATAAAGCATTCAATTCAACGGTCAGGCCGGGTCTCCAGGTTACGGGTTGTCCATCAACAACAGCCTCCATCCATGTAAGAGGCACTCCATCCTTCTTTGCAAACAAAAGACCGTTGGCTTCCATGTGCATGAATTCACCATCCAACTTTTGATAGTGATCAAGCACGGCTTTCATCACTTTTTTATATTTTTTCCAAACCTGTGGCGGGCTGCAATTGGTTCGGCATTGTCGCACGGCCCAGAAAAACCAGAGCGGAACATCTATATCGCGACTTAACAGGGACTCATTTTTTGCAAGGTATGTGTCCTCAATCTCTCCGGCAATATAATCAAGGATACTTCTGTAAACCTCTTTATCTTCCTGATAATAAGATAAGCCCGGCAAGGCCAGCAAGGTATCCCGATGCCGTTCCTTATACCAATGATAACCTGCCATCAGGCGGGTATCTTTTCCACGTGAGAGAAGAAACTGCTGACCGGAGTTAAGCAAATTATTTATCAAGCTGTCTCTGGGAATCCTTTTCTTTTTCTCACGAGTAAACTTTGCCTTCAATCCATTGGCTTTGAACAGCGATGTTCCGGCAGAAATAACAATACTTTCCCCTTTTTGAATATCGGCTTCAAAATAACCCGGGACAAATAAATCTTCTTTAAAAGCATAGCCACGCTCCTGCTCTTTAATATACTCAACCCCGCTATACCAGTCGGGAACAGGAATAAACTCAATGGGCTTGCTTGATTGCAAATACAAAGAAGGAAAACCTTCGTACATTTTCACTGAAATTCCGTTCTCAACGTCCTGATAACGGGTATTCGCATTCATGTTCCGGAAAGTAAGTTCGTTTACATTCCGGAAAGCCAAAAAAGGCTTAAATTTAACGATGGTTGGGGAGTGGGCCTCTTCCAGCGTTACCTTAAAAAGTAATTGCTCCTCTTTTTCAATCAAAACCATCTCTGTAGATAAAATGACTCCTCCTACCCGATAGTAACGTTTCGGAATATCATCAATTTCAAAACTGGAAAGATATTTATGCCCCTTTGGTTCATAGTGACTTCCCTGATATTTATGAATCCCCAGATTGAACACCTGTCCATGTTGTTCGACAGATACATCCAGCGACGACAGCAGCACAAAATGGTCACCGCCTAATTGCTCCAGCGGACAAACCAGCAGCCCGTGATATTTCCGGGTATTGCAACCAATAACCGTTGTGCTGCAATATGAGCCAGCCCGGTTTGTCCTGAGTATTTCCCGGTGGAGAGAATATTCAAGATTTACCAGACGATCTTTTCCGAGTTGATAATAGGTCATATAAAAATAATTTTAGGTCAATATCTGTTTTATTTAATCTGATTAACTGATTTCCTGGAACTTCGTTTCACAAATAACCTATTGCTAATATTTATGAATAAGTTCGGTCTAAGGGATTGTTACGAAATAACTTGCCGCTTTAGACTTGTTCTTTTGCCCTTTAACTTCCTTGAAAATCCATTAAATAGCTCGCTATTCGCAGTATTTTCAAA
>Ga0163219_100207_pt1 | contig 16465 bp, 14 predicted proteins | sample MSEWel2016_04_06_FD_113150 | JGI IMG/M metagenome (GOLD analysis project Ga0163219, IMG submission 113150) | Subsurface microbial communities from deep shales in West Virginia, USA - MSEEL Well Study Marcellus 3H_2016_04_06 ...
CCCGAGCCCAGCCCCTGGATCAGCCGGCCGGCGAGGAAGGTCCCAACGTCCGGCGCCATGGCGCTCATCACGCAGCCGGCGGTCATCACCAGGCCCGCCAGCGCGGTGGCGGCCCGCAGGCCGAACAGCTCCGACAGCCGCCCGGCGCTCGCCCCCGCCAGGATCGCGCCCACCAGGAAGCCGGCGGTCGCCCAGGCGAAGTACTGGTAGCCGCCGAGGTCGGCGCCCACGCTCGGCATGATGGTGGCGGTGACCAGGCTGTCGGCGGCGTTCAGCCAGACGCCCAGGCAGATGATGGCGAACCGCGGCAGGCGGCCCTCGCCGAGGAGGTCGCCCCAGCCCTTCGGGTTCGGGATCGCCGCGTCCATTGGTCCGTCTTCGCCTCGCCGTCACCCACGCCAGCGGGGGCGGCGTTTTGCAGCGCGCCGCGCCGGAAATCCAGACTCGTCCCCCACGCCGCATCTCGCACGGCGGCCCCCGGCGCGGTCATGTGACCGCGGTCACAGCGCGCGGTGGCGCGGCGCCTCAACGTGCGCGACTCGCCCCCGGCAGCGGCAGCTTGAAGTCGGACGTCCAGTGCGTCGCCGTCCCGGCCGTCACGTACCAGCCGATCACCAGGGCGCAGATCAGGGCGCCGGGGACGTAGGAGCTGGTGCGCCGGTAGGTCCAGGCGCCGATCGCGCCTACCAGCGCCAGCAGGGGCACGAACTGGATCGCCACGATGGTGTTCAGCGGCTCCGACGGCGTGGCCAGGAAGCCGGTGGCGAACAGGGTCGCGTACTGGATCACCACCAGCGCCAGGAACCCCAGGCTCATGGTCAGCTTGCCGGTGCCGATCTGGCTCAGGAAGCCTTCGCCCCGCACCGCCAGGTCCGCCGCCAGCCCGCGGATCGCCACCAGGAAGAACAGGCTCCAGAGGACCACATAGGGGACTAGCGTCGCCCAGTCCTCGGCCGCCAGCGTCGGCAGGCCCAGGATCCAGAACCGGTAGTCGGTCCGGAACACCGCCTCGACGGCGACCAGCGACAGGTAACCCACGCCGACCGTCACCAGCGCCGCGCCCGCCGACAGCAGCCAGCGGTTCACGAACACCGGCTTGCGCTTCCGGAAGCGGCCGAGGACCAGGAAGATCAGCCCGTTCACCAGCGCCCAGACCAGCAGCTGGTTCTGGATCCACTGGGGGAACAGCCGCATCGGGAAGAACACCTGCCCGAGCTTCATGGCCGGATAGTAGGTCAGCGCCGGAACCAGGGCGGTGAGCGCGAAGGCCAGCCACCAGCGCCCGTCGCGCCGCTCCGCCACCGGCTCGGCCGGACGGTTCAACCCGGCGAAGACCGGCGTCCGCAGCAGGATCTCGAAAGTCCCGAGCAGCAGCCAGGCGAAGCCCACGAAAGCGACGCCCGTGCCGACCTCCTTCCAGAGCCACACCTGCTCGCCCGCCGGCGGGCCGGCCGCCTCCCCGTCCAGGGTCTGCTGGAACCAGGCCACCGCCGGCGCCACGCCCGCGCGGGAGAAGTGCTCCCACGGATGGGTGATCGGCGGATTGTGCAGCACCCGCGCCGTGCCCTCGGCGATCGAGCCGTAGACCCGCTCCTCCGCCACCGGCGCCGTGGTCCCGAACAGCGCCATCAGCCGCTTCGAGCGCTCCACGTCCGAGCCCCTGGGGACCTGCCACATGAGCTGCGCGAACTCGTCGTAGCCGCCGAACACCACGGCGAGGTTGCGCGGGTTCTCCGGCGCCTTGGCCCCCAGCAGGCCGGGCGTCGAGCCCTCCAGCACGATCGACCGGTAGCCGTCCGGCTGGGCCACGGCCGCCGCCAGGATCGGTCCGCCGCCCATGGAGTGGCCCTCGAGCCCGATGTTGCCCCGGTCCACGAACGGCAGTCCCTGCAGGTAGCGCAGCGCCGCGGGCCCGCCGAAGTCGTTCTGCGCCACGCCGCCCTGCGAGCGGCCGTGGCCGGTCATGTCCATGGCCAGCACCACAAACCCCCGCCGGGCGAGCTCGATGGCGAAGGCGCTCTGCATCTCGCGGGTGTTGATGTAGCCGTGGCTGGCCAGCACGGCCGGCGCGGGATCCTGCGCCGTGGCGGTCTTCGGCACGTAGAGCAGGCCGCTCTGCACCAGCCCGCCGTCGCCGGAGAACCGAACGTCGCGCACCTCCACCCGGCCGCCGTCCGTCTGCACCCGACTGGCCAGCAGGCTGCCCCCGAGGATCAGGGCGAGGCCCAGCAGGAAAAAGCCGCAGGTCCTGAGCATGGCGCGTCCCCCCGAACACGTGTTTCTTTTGGCGGCGACGATGGGCCCGCGTGGCGGAAAGCTCAAGCGGGCGGGGAGGACGGGGCGATGCAGGTGATGGTCTTGGGCGGGACGGGCTTCATCGGCCCCGCCGTGACGGAGCAGCTGTCCGGGCTGGGGCACGAGGTAACGGCGGTCTCCCGCCGCGGCGGCTCCGGCGGCGGGGCGACCCACGTCGCCGCCGACCGGGGCGACGTCGGCAAGATCGTCGCCCTGGCCGCGGACCGCCGGGTGGAGGTGGTGATCGACCTGCTGGCCATGAGCCGCGCCGCCACCCAGCCCCTGCTCGACGCCCTGTCCGGCGTGGTGCGCCGCTACGTCCTGGCCAGCTCCGGCGACGTCTACCGCCAGTACGGCGCCCTGCACCGGCTGGAGACCACGCCGATCCGCGAACGCCTCGACGAGGACGCGCCGCTGCGCACCCACCTGCATCCCTACCGCGGCGCCCAGCCCCGCGCCCCCGGCGATCCCGAGGCCTGGCTGGACCGCTACGACAAGGTGCCCATCGAGGCCGCCGTGCGCATGCAGGCGGGGCTCGAGCACGCCATCGTCCGCCTGCCCATGGTCTACGGCCCCCGCGACCGGCAGCGGCGCTTCTCCTGGGCGCTCCGGCCCATGGCCGCCGGCGAGCCGGTGGTCGAACTGGATTCCGCCTGGGCCGACTGGCGGACGAGCTACGGCTATGTGGACGACGTCGCCTACGGCCTGGCGCTTGCGGCCACCCATCCCGCCGCCGCCGGCCGCACCTATAACCTGGCTCCGACGGACGCCGTCGACCACGCCGCCTGGGCCGCCCGCTTCGCCGAGGCCACGGGCTGGGACGGCGAGATCCGCCGCCTGCCGCGCCACGCGGTCCCGGAGGGCGTCCGCGCCGCCCTCGACGCCCTCGACCTCTCCGTCCCCATGGTGCTCGACAGCGGCCGCATCCGGGCCGAGCTGGGCTACGCCGAGCCGACGCCGCTCCCGGAGGCGATCGCCCGCACCCTGGCCGACGAGATCAGGCGAGCCTGAGCGTCATCGGCATCCCGCCCTGCGGCCGCATGGAGACCCGCACAACCGGGCGGATCCGGTGGCCGGGGTCGGGGATCAGAGTCGCGCCGCGCACCAGGGTGGCCAGCACGGCCACCGCCTCCATCATGGCGAAGCCCTGGCCGATGCAGACCCTGGGACCGCCGCCGAACGGCAGGTAGGCGAAGCGGTGCCGGCCCTCGCTCTCCGGCGCCGACCAGCGGTCCGGGTCGAAGGTGTCGGGGTCGCGCCACAGCCGCCGGTGCCGGTGGATGGCGTAGACCGGGATGAAGACGAAGGTCCCCTTCTTCACCTGGAAGCCGCCGGCCTCCACGTCCTCGCCGGCCATCCGGCTCATGATCGGCAGCGACGGATAGAGCCGCATGGCCTCCTGGATCACCTGGCGGGTGAAGGCCAGCCGCTCCACGTGCCCAGCCGTGATGCTGGCCTCGCCCGCCACCTGCGCGATCTCCGCCCGCACCCGCGCCGCGGTCGGCGGGTGGCTGCCCAGCAGGTAGAGCGACCAGGTGAGCGCCAGCGCCGTGGTCTCGTGCCCCGCGCCGATGAAGGTCAGGATGTTGTCGCGCAGCAGCGCGTCGGTCATCCGCCGGCCGCTCTCCGGGTCCTCGGCGGCCATCAGCAGGTCCACGAGGTCGCCGCGGGCCGCCTCGCGGCGCCTCCGGCTCACCATCCGGTCGACCATGGCCTTGAGCTGCACCAGCGCCCGATAGCCGCGCGGGGCCAGCGCCACCCGCGTCCACAGGGGAAGCTGCAGGAAGTCGGCCGGCGTCACCCGTCCCAGGGTCTCCAGGTAGTCGGTGATCCGTCTGGCCGCCGCGACCACGTCGATCCCCTCCCCGCCCGAGAGCATGGTCTGGAGGATCACCTCGAAGGTGATGGCGGTCATCTCGGTGGCGATGTCCAGCCGGGCCCCGTCGCCCTTCAGCCGCCACCGGGCCAGCGCGGCCTCGGCGGCCGCCACCATGGGTCCGCACATCGGCTCGATGTTCTGCGGCCGGAAGGCCGGGGCCGCCGCGCGCCGCTGCCAGCGCCAGTCCGCGCCCTGGGCGGTGAGCAGGCCCTCGCCCAGGGCCGGCTTGGTCACCCGCTCGAACATCCAGTCCTTGGGAAAGGCCTCGGCCTTGTCGAGCAGGATGTCCTTCAGCATCGCCGGGTCGGTGGCGTAGAGGAACCGCTGGCCGTTGTTCTCGCGGTAGAAGTAGGGCTCCTCGTAGACCGGCCTGGGCCAGGCCTCGATGGGGTTGTCCATCAGGGTCCACATGGCCCGGAAGTAGGGCAGCGGCGCGTCCGGCGGGGTCACCGCCGGCGGAACGAGCTTCGCCTCCGGGGCCGGGCTGTCGGGCATAACCCCATCCTAACCGCGAGCGCCCTAAGCTTGCCATGCTCGGGTCCCAGGCAGACGGGCCAAACGACGCAACGCCCCTCTTTCCGTCTCCGTCCGGACACGTAAAGCTGTTAGGGACGCCCGCGCGAAGGGACAGGGGAGGACGACGCCGCCAGATGGCGATTCCAGGGGTAGCCATACGGGGCCAGCGCAGCCTGCTGCGCCAGATCCGCGAAGCCCTCGCGGGCGGCGGCCCGGCGCAGGCGCGCCTGGACATGGTCGTGCGCATCATCGCCCGCTCCATGGTGGCCGAGGTGTGCTCGCTCTACATGCGCCGGGCCAACGGCGAGATGGAGCTGTTCGCCACCGAGGGCCTGGACCCGAACGCCGTCCACGTCACCCGCATGCGGCCCGGCGAAGGCCTGGTCGGCGAGATCATGAAGGCCGGCCGGCCGCTGAACCTGGCCGACGCCCCCGAGCACCCGGCCTTCTCCTATCGGCCGGAGACCGGCGAAGACCCCTACCACGCCTTCCTGGGGGTGCCCCTGCTGCGCGGCGGCCGCTCGATCGGCGTCCTCGTCGTCCAGAACCGCACCGAGCGGGTCTACACCGAGGACGAGGTCGAGGACCTGCAGATCATCGCCATGGTCCTGGCGGAGATGGTGGCCGGCGGCGAGCTGATCGCCGAGGAGGAGCTCAAGGGCGTCGAGATCGCGCCCCACCGGCCCGAGCGCCTGAAGGGCGCCAAGTTCGCCGACGGCCTGGCCTACGGCGTCGCCGTGCTGCACGAACCGCCGGTCGCCCCCTCGCAGCTGCTCTCCGATGACGTGGCGGCCGAGGAGATCCGGCTGAAGACCGCCGTCGCCGCCCTGCAGGCCCAGATCGACACCATGCTGGAGGGCCAGCACGGCCTGGTGGAGGCCTCCTACGAGGTTCTCGAGACCTACCGCATGTTCGCCCACGACCGCGGCTGGAACCGCAGCCTGGAGGACGCGGTGCGCAACGGCCTGACCGCCGAGGCCGCCGTCGAGCGCGTGCGCTCCGAGCACCGCGCGCGCCTCGGCCAGGCCCGCGACCCCTATCTGCGCGAGCGCCTCCACGACCTGGAGGACCTCAACGATCGCCTCCTGCGCCACCTCTCCGGCGACGGCCACGTCGCCCGCGAGCTGCCCGAGAACGCGGTCCTGATCGCCCGCAACCTCGGCCCGGCGGACCTGCTGGAATACGACCGCACCAAGCTGCGCGGCCTGCTGCTCGAGGAGGGCTCCGCCGCCAGCCACGCCGCGATCATCGCCCGCTCGCTGGACATCCCCTGCGTCGGCCGCCTCCCCGGCCTGCGCGACCGGGTGAGCGAGGGCGACCCGGTGATCGTCGACGCCGAGACCGGCGAGGCCTACCTGCGGCCGCGGCCCGACGTGGTGAAGGCCATCCAGGCCCGCATCGACGTGCGCCGCCAGCGGCGCGCCGAGTTCGCCAAGCTGCGCGAGACGCCCGCCTTCACCCGCGACGGCGCCAAGGTCACCCTGCTGATGAACGCGGGCCTCGACGTGGACCTCGACATCCTGGGCGAGACCGGGGCGGAGGGCATCGGCCTGTTCCGCACCGAGTTCCAGTTCATGGTCGCCGAGGAGATGCCGCGCCTGGACGCCCAGGCCGCGCTCTACGCCCGGGTGATGGACGCCGCCGGCGACCTGCCGGTGACCTTCCGCACCCTCGACCTCGGCGGCGACAAGGTGCTGCCCTACCTGGAGGCCGAGCGTGAGGACAATCCGGCGCTCGGCTGGCGGGCGATCCGCATGGGCCTCGACCGGCCGTCCCTGCTGCGCCTGCAGCTGCGCGCCCTGATCACCGCGGCGAAGGGCCGGGCGCTCAGGATCATGTTCCCGCTGGTCGCCAGCGTCGACGAGTTCCGCGCCGCCCGCGCGCTCGTGGACACCGAGATCGCCTGGGCGCTGCGGCGCGGCCGCAAGGCCCCGTCACGTCTCGACGTCGGCGCGATGATCGAGGCCCCCTCGATCGTCTGGCACCTCGACGCCCTGCTGCCGATGACCGACTTCGTGAGCGTCGGGACCAACGACCTGATGCAGTACATGTTCGCCGCCGACCGCGGGAACCCGCGGGTCTCCGACCGCTTCGATCCGCTCTCCCCGCCCTTCCTGCGGGCCATGGAGCAGATCCAGCGCGGCTGCGCCGAGACCGGCACCCCGGTCAGCGTCTGCGGCGAGATGGCGGGCCGCCCCCTGGAGGCCTTCGCCCTGGTGGCCCTCGGCTTCGAGCGGCTGTCCATGCCGCCGGCCGGCGTCGGCCCGGTGAAGCAGATGGTGCTTTCCTGCGACCGCGAGGCAGCGCGCCGCGGGGTTTCCGCGTTGTTGAAGAGCGGAGCCGGTTCCGTTCGCAACGAAATCGAAACTCTCGCGCGCAAAATCTACCTGGCGGTCTGAGGAGAGCCCGGCCGACGTGACCGAATACCGCATTGAGCACAACCCCGACGCGTGGTACGCGAAGTTCTTCTCTAGAACTTCCGCGAGTCTTGGGTTCGAACGCCGCCGCGGTGGGATCACCGCTGCGCATGTCCGGGGGTGAGAGTGGCCATGCCGCTCGATACTGGTCGCATCGTCGATCTTGAAGTGGAACCCGTGAACGGCTCCGGCTCTGGTCTTGCCGACTCCTACGCGCCGACGCTTCATTCCGGCGCGGATATTGGCGAGGCCCTGCGCAGCGTCCGTGAATTCAAGGGCCTCTCACTCGAGGAGCTGGCCGAGCGCACCCGCGTGCGCCGCAGCTACCTGGCGGCCATCGAGGAGATGCGGCTGGAGCAGCTGCCGTCCCGGCCCTTCACCATCGGCTACATCCGCTCCTACGCCTCGGCCCTGGGGCTCGACCCGGAAGAGGCGGTCTACCGCTTCAAGGCCGACGAGCCGGTGCTCGACGAGCCGCTGCGCGCGCCGGTCGGCGTGCAGGACGACCGCGACCCGCGCCTCTCGGCCCTGATCGCCGGCGGCTGCGTGATCGTCGCGGCCATCTTCATGTGGAACATCGCCCAGCGGGCCATGGTCGACGCCGCCCCGCCGCCGCCGCTGGCGCCCGAGAAGGCCGTGGTCCAGGCCCTGACGGCGCAGCGCGATGGTCCCGTGACGCTGGGCGCGCCGCTGCCGGCGCCGGTCGAGTCCACCACGCCCACCCCCTACGAGACGCCCGGCCTCGCCAAGGCCGGCGAGGACGGCATGGGCAACCTCGCCCCGCCGGCCATCCTGGGCGTCACGCCCGTGGACGCCCCGCCGCCCGACACCTCCCAGCTCGCTCCGGTGTTCAAGCCGGAGGGCAAGATCTACGGCGCGGCGGTGGGCCAACCCTCCTTTGTGACGCTCAAGGCCCTGAAGTCCGGCGCCCTGATCATCCGCGGCGCCGACGGCTCGGTGTACTTCGCCCGCCAGCTCGACAAGGGCGAGGCCTACCGCATCCCGGCCATCGAGGGCCTGATGGTGGACGTCTCCGAGCCCCAGGCCTTCCAGGTCTTCGCCGCCGGCCAGTCCCGCGGCTTCCTCCCGGCCGCCCTGTCCTCGGCGAGCAAGCTGGGCGGGTAGCGCCCGCCGCTCACCGGCGGGTGTGATCGCGTGTCCCGCTTGGGTTCTCTCCTGAAAGCCCCTATTTTCCGCCGCGCATGAGCACCCGGGACCACACCTCCGTCCGCCCCTGGCGGCAGATCCAGCGCCGGCCGAGCCGGAAGATCCGCGTGGGCTCCGTCGAGGTGGGGGGCGATGCGCCGATCACCGTCCAGTCGATGACCAACACCGTGACCGCCGATGCGGCCGCCACCATCGACCAGATCCGCCAGCTGGAGGAGGCCGGCGCCGACATCGTCCGGGTCTCCTGCCCCGACGAGGACTCCACCGCCGCCTTCCGCACCATCGCCCGGGCCGCGAAGGTCCCGCTGGTGGCCGACATCCACTTCCACTACCGGCGCGGGATCGAGGCCGCCCAGGCCGGCGCGGCCTGCCTGCGGATCAACCCCGGCAACATCGGCAGCCCCGACCGGGTGCGCGAGGTCATCCAGGCCGCCCGCGACCACGGCTGCTCCATGCGCATCGGCGTCAACGCCGGCAGCCTCGAGCGCGACCTCCTGGAGAAGTACGGCGAGCCCTGCCCCGACGCCATGGTCGAGAGCGCGCTCAACCACGCCCGCATCCTGCAGGATCACGACTTCCACGAGTTCAAGATCAGCGTGAAGGCCTCCGACCCGTTCATGACGGTGGCCGCCTACCAGATGCTCGCCGAGGCCATCGACTGCCCGCTGCACCTGGGCGTCACCGAAGCCGGCGCCCTGCGCACCGGCACGGTGAAGTCCTCCATCGGCCTGGGCGCCCTGCTCTGGGCCGGGATCGGCGACACCATCCGCGTCAGCCTGGCGGCCGATCCGGTGGAGGAGATCAAGGTCGGCTTCGACATCCTGAAGTCCCTGGGCCTGCGCCACCGCGGCGTGAACATCATCGCCTGCCCGTCCTGCGCCCGGCAGGGCTTCAACGTCATCAAGACCGTGGAGACCCTGGAGCAGCGCCTGGCGCACATCTCCACGCCGCTGTCGCTCTCCATCATCGGCTGCGTCGTCAACGGCCCGGGCGAGGCGCTGATGACCGACCTGGGCTTCACCGGCGGCGGCAAGGGCTCGGGAATGGTCTATGTGGCCGGCCGGCCCGACCACAAGATGGACAACGAGGCCATGGTCGACCACATCGTCGGCCTCGTGGAGGCCCGCGCCGCCGAGATCGAGGCCGCGAAGTCCGCCGCCCTCGAAGCCGCCGAGTAGGAATCTGCGAAGTTGACGCCGGCGTCACCCTTGCGCCGGCATCCCAACCGCTGTTAGCTGCGCGCCGACCTAAACGGGAGGGACAGATGTCCTCGGCTGACGGCAACTGGAAGATCACCATCAACACGCCCATGGGCGCGCAGGAAGTGAACGCCACGATCACGACCAGCGGCGACACCTTCACCGGCAAGACCGAAGGCCGCATGGGCTCGCAGGAAGTCTCCGGCAAGGTGAACGGCGACACCCTCACCTGGAGCTCGAACATCACGAGCCCGATGCCGATGACCCTGGAGTTCGAAGCCAAGGTCGACGGCGACAAGATGACCGGCAACGTCAAGCTCGGCGCGTTCGGCAACGCCCCGCTCTCGGGCGTCCGCGTCTAAGGCTCCGCGGCCGGACCGAAAACAGCGAAGGCCCGCTGCGGACGCCGCAGCGGGCCTTTTCTTTGCCTTCCCGGACGGTGGGAAGGAGATCCTACTTGCTCGGGTTCACCGCGTTGGCCGCGTCGCCCACCGCGCCCGCGGCGCCGGCGGCGCTGTCGGCCACGCTGGAGGCGGCGCTGGTCACGGCGTCCGTGCGGATCGCCTCCTGGCGGTTCGCGCTCAGCAGGAAGAAGGCGACGATCGCCACCAGCGCCAGGACGGCGATGCCGATGATCACGCCGCCCACGCCGGAGCCGCCGCGTTCCACATAGGTCGTGCCGCCGCTGTCGCGGTCGACGACCCGCTCGGTGGTGCCGTCCGGATGCTGGGTCACGCGTTCGGTAGCCATTTCAAGTCTCCTCGTAGTCACCGTGGCCGTAACTCGGAACGGCGGTTCCCCGTTCCGGCGGGGTTTGGCATCCGGCCGCCCAGGCGCTAGAGGAGGCTCCCCTCTTTTCCGGGTTCAGAGACGACCGTGCGACTTCCCCAGGCCAGGCTCGACCAGGTGCTCGACCGCTTCCGCGAGATCGAGGCGCGCATGGGCGCGGCCACCGACGGGACCGAGATCGTCCGGCTCTCCAAGGAGCACGCCGAGCTGAAGCCGGTGGCCGACGCGGTCTCCGCCCTGGAACGCGCCCGCGCCGAGCTGCCGGAGCTCGAGGAGATGGCCTCCGGCGATCCCGAGATGGCGGCGCTCGCCCGCGACGAGCTGGAGGCGCTGAAGGAGCGGCTGCCCAGGCTGGAGCACGAGGTCGCCCTGTTGCTCGCGCCCAAGGACAAGGACGAGAACGCCTCGGCCATCCTGGAGGTGCGCGCCGGCACCGGCGGCGACGAGGCGGCCCTGTTCGCGGGCGACCTGTTCCGGATGTACCAGCGCTATGCCGCCAATCGCGGCTGGCGGGTGGAGATCGACTCCATCTCCGAGGGCGACGCCGGCGGCTACAAGGAGATCGTGGCCTCGATCACCGGCGAGGGCGTGTTCGGCCGGCTGAAGTTCGAGAGCGGCGTGCACCGGGTGCAGCGGGTGCCGGCTACGGAGGCCCAGGGTCGCATCCACACCTCCGCCGCCACCGTAGCCGTCCTGCCCGAGCCTGAGGACGTGGAGATCGAGATCCGCGACCAGGACCTGCGCATCGACACCTACCGCTCGTCCGGGGCCGGCGGCCAGCACGTCAACAAGACCGACTCGGCGGTGCGCATCACCCACATCCCCACCGGCATCGTCGTGACCAGCTCCGAGAAGTCGCAGCACCAGAACCGCGCCCGGGCGATGAAGGCCCTGAAGGTCAAGCTCTACGATCAGCAGCGCGAGGCGCTCGACACCGCCCGCGCCGAGAGCCGCAAGAGCCAGGTGGGCTCGGGCGACCGCTCCGAGCGCATCCGGACCTACAACTTCCCGCAGGGGCGGGTGACCGACCACCGCATCAACCTGACCCTCTACAACCTGCCCAAGATCATGGAGGGCGAGGCGCTCGACGACGTCATCGATCCCCTCATCGCCGAGGACCAGGCCGCCCGCCTCGCCGCCCTCGAGGAGGAGCTGGCCTAGGCGCTCAGCCGCCGAACCGCTCGCGGTAGTCGCTGGGGGCCACGCCCAGGCGGCGGCGGAAGGCCCGGCGCAGGTTCTGCTCGTCCTGGAAGCCGCAGCCGCGGGCGACGTCCTTCAGGCTGCCGGCCCCGCTCTCCAGTCGGCGGCGCGCCTCCTCCAGCCGGACCTTGCCCACCCAGGCGGCCGGCGTCGCGCCCATCTCGGCCTTGAAGCGCCGGGAGAAGTGGCGCGGGCTCATGCCGGCCGCCGCCGCCAGCCGCTCCAGCGGCAGGTCCTCGTCCAGGTGGTCCAGCACCCAGAGCTGCAGGCGGCCGAACAGGTCCTCGCGCCGCTCGGCCTCCAGGAACCGGCTGAACTGCCCCTGCCCGCCCGGCCGCTTGCGGTAGATCACCAGCTCCTGGGCCACCGCCACGGCGGTCGCCTTGCCCCAGTCGCGCTCGACCAGCTCCAGGGCCAGGTCCATGCCGGTGGTCACCCCGGCCGAGGTGAAGACGCCGCCGCTCTCCACGAAGATCGCGTCGGGGGCGATGTCGCAGCCGGGCGCGAGCGCCGCCAGCCGGTCGCAGTAGGCCCAGTGGGTGGTCGCCGCCCGCCCCTCCAGCAGGCCGGCCGCGCCGAGGATCAGCGCGCCGGTGCAGATCGAGCCCAGCCGCTCCACCTGGCCCGCCATGCCGCGCAGCCAGGCCAGCAGCTCGGCGTCCTGCGCCGCCTGGGCCCAGCCGATGCCGCCGGCCACCAGCAGGGTGTCGCAGGCGTCCAGGTCGCGGAAGCTGCGCGAGGCGGTCAGCTCCAGCCCGCTCGACATCCGCACCGGCCCGGCCTCGGCGGCCACCACCTCCACCGCATAGGCGGGCTCCGCGCGGCCCCAGGCGTCGGCCAGCCAGCGGGCGGTGCGCGAGAACACCTCCAGCGGCCCGATCACGTCCAGCACCTGGGCGTCGGGGAAGGCGAGCATGGCCGCGCGGTGGGTCATGCCGCGACGCTAGGCCGGCGCCGGGGCCGCCCGCAACGACCTTGGCCGGAATTGACGCCTCGTCGTCCTTCGCGCCATGCGCGGACGGGCGCAAGCTCCGCCGCAGCCTCAACCGGAGCCCTCGCCATGAACCGTCGCGAGCTCGTCACCGCCTCGGCCGCCGCCCTCGCCGCCGCCCCGGCGCTCGCCCAGTCGCTCCCGCCGCTGCCGGCCTCGAAGATGATCAAGGTCGCCTTCCTGCTGGGCGACAACGCGAACGTCATCGACACCGCCGGCCCCTGGGAGGTGTTCCAGGACGCCATGGTCATGGCGGACGGTCGCCACCAGCACCCGTTCTTCCCGTTCACGGTCGCGCCGACGCTGGAGCCGGTGCGGATGACCGGCGGCCTCCTGGTGCAGCCCGCCTACTCCATCGACACCGTCCCGCAGCCGGACGTCATCGTCGTCCCGGCCCAGCGCTCCACCGAGGCCTCCCGCGCCTGGCTGAGGGCCGCGAGCGACAAGGCCCACCTGACCATGAGCGTCTGCACCGGCGCCTTCCAGCTCGGCCGCATCGGCCTGCTGGACGGCCTGCCCGCCACCACCCACCACGACTTCTTCGACGACTTCCAGAAGGAGTTCCCGAAGGTGTCCCTGCAGCGCGGCCCCCGGTTCGTGGACACCGGCCGCATCGCCACCGCCGGCGGCCTCACCTCCGGCATCGACCTCGCCCTGCACGTCGTCGGCCGCTACTTCGGGCCGGAGGTGCGCAAGGCCACCGCCCGCTACCTGGAGCATGCCGGCGGCGACTGGAGGCAGGCCTAGCGTTGCGGACGTCTCGGCGGCGGAGGCGGCAGGGTCGGGAGCGGCGGCGGCGGCTCGCGCGGGCCGCGCCGCACCAGGTTGCCCACCTGCCGCCGGGTCGTGCCCCACAGGATCACCGCGCCCTTGCGCACGCCCACGAAGGCCAGGCCCACGCTGTCGGCCACGACCGCGCCCCGGTGGCCCATGGGCTTGGGCCCGCCGACGGTGGTGTCGAGCGCCGTCTGGTGCTCGACCTCGGCGTTCACCTCCGCGCCCAGCAGCAGGGCCATGACCGAGAACCAGATCCACACCAGGAAGCCCACGATCGCCCCCAGGGAGCCGTAGGTGATCTGGAACCGGGCGACGTTGTTGACGTACCAGGAGTAGCCGAGCGAGCCGCCCATCCAGACGGCGGCGGCGAGCATCGCGCCCACCGCCACCCATCGCCACTGCGCCCACCGCCGCGAGGGCCCGTAGCGGTAGAGGATGGCGAAGGCGCCGGCGACCAGCACATAGAGCACCAGCCAGCGCAGCGGGATCAGCAGCTCCCCCGCCCCGATCTCGTTCAGCACCAGGGGCGCGGCCACCAGCACGGCGGTCACCACCGCCATGAACACCAGGGCCGCGAAGGTGAAGCTGTAGGTGGTGATGATCCGGAGCAGGTAGGGCCGGCGCTCCTTCTCCTCGTAGGTGACGTTGAGCGCGTCCACGAGCACGCGGATGCCGAGGCTGGCCGTCCACAGGGACAGGAGCACCGAGAGCGCGAAGGCGATGGAGAGCTCGGCCGGCCGCTGGGTCGCCAGCCGGGTCATCTGCTCGCCCACGATCACCAGCACGTCGTGCGGCACGAAGGCGGCCAGCTGGTCGAGCTGCTTGCTCACCGTGTTCACGTCCGAGAACAGGCCGTAGAGCGAGACGAACACCGCCACCGCCGGGGCCAGCGCCAGGAGCACGTAGAAGGTCACCCCGCCCGCCAGGAAGGCGATCCGGTCGTTGCCGCTCTCGCGGTAGACCCGCCAGATGATGTCCTTCCAGCCCTTCCACGGGATCAGGAACGGCCAGGCGGCCAGCCGCCCGCGCCCGGGCTCGCTCTGCTCGAAATGCTCCGGCGCGGCGACCTCGGGGTTGGACAGGCCCGGCGGCGGCCGCCGCGCGGCCTGCGCCCAGAGCGCGGTCATCGCCGCCAGCCCCAGCCAGGGCGCCGCCCCCAGCAGGAGCCGGGAGACGCCGCCACCCCGGCGGGGCGGCTTCTCGGTCTGCGCGCGTCGCGCCACGGGCTGGTTCGCTTCCTCTCCAAGGCGGCGCTTGTCCGAACCCGCCGCCTGCGGCCTCCGTTCCCCTTGAAGCCAGCCGGCCGTTCCGGCAAGGGGCGTCCATGACCGGACATGTCGCCGCCATCTTCCGCCACCCGGTGAAGGGGTTCACCCCGGAGTCCCTGGCGCACGCCGACCTGGCCCCGGGCGAGGGCTTCCCCTTCGACCGCCTGTGGGCGGTGGAGAACGGCCCCTCGGGCTTCGACCCGGCCGCGCCGGCCTTCGTGCCGAAGCAGAAGTTCACCGTCCTCATGTCGATCCCGAAGGTGGCGGCGGCGCGCACCCACTACGAGGACGACACCGGCCTGCTGCACGCCCATGCGGACGGCCTGCCGGTCTTCTCGGGCAAGCTCGCCGACGAGGCCGGCCGCGAGGCCTTCGCCGCCTGGCTCGCCCGCCTGCTGCCGGAGGACGACGTCCGCGGTCCGTTGAAGGTGGTGAAGGCGCTGGGCGCCTACCGCTTCACCGACCATCCCCAGGGCCAGGTCTCGATCATCAACCTGGCCAGCGTCCGCGACCTCTCCCAGAAGATGGGCGTGGAGCTCGATCCCCTGCGCTTCCGCGCAAATCTCTATGTCGACGGCTGGGCGCCCTGGGCCGAGAACGCGTGGACCGGCCGGCCGATGATGCTGGGCTGGGCGAAGGCCGAGGTGTTCAAGCCGATCGTCCGCTGCGCCGCCACCCACGTGGATCCGACCACCGCCGAGCGGAACCTCGACGTCGTCAAGGCGCTGTTCGACAACTACGGCCACATGAACTGCGGCATCTACCTGAAGGTCACCGCGCCCGGGCGCGTCAGCGTGGGCGACGCGGTCACCTCGCCGGACGCCCAGCCCGCGGAGACTCCGGAATGGGCCTGAACCTCGTCCAGGCCTGGACGCACGCCAAGAAGACCCTGGAGGGCGCCGGCCTGGCCGGCCCGGTGATCGACGCACGCCTCTTGGTCGAGGCCGCAGCCGACGCCACCCGCACCGACATCGTCACCGACCCCTACCGCCCGCTGTCGCCGCAGCAGGAGGCGACGCTGCAGGACTACCTGACCCGCCGCATGAAGCGCGAGCCGGTCAGCCACATCCTGGGCCGCAAGGGCTTCTGGAAGATCATGCTCAACGTGAACCGGGACGTGCTGACGCCGCGGCCCGACACCAAGACCGTGGTCGACGTCGTCCTGAAGCAGACGCCGGAGCACGGGGCCTTCTCGATCCTCGACCTGGGCGTCGGCTCCGGCGCCATCCTGCTGGCCATCCTCGCCGAGCGACCGGCCGCCAAGGGACTGGGCGTCGACGTCTCCGAGGAAGCGCTGGCCGTCGCCCGCGACAACGCCGCCCACCTGGGCCTCGCCGGCCGCGTCGCCCTGCTGCGCGGCGACTGGACCGAGGGCCTGGCCGACGCCAGCTTCGACGTGGTGGTCTCCAACCCGCCCTACATCGCCAGCGACGTCCTGGAGACCCTCGAGCCGGAGGTCCGCGACTGGGAGCCGCGCCTGGCGCTGGAGGGCGGCGCCGACGGCCTCGACGCCTACCGCCGCCTGGCGCCGGAGATCCTCCGTGTGCTGAAGCCCGGCGGGATCTTCGCCGTGGAGATCGGCTACGACCAGAAGGACGCCGTGGAGGCCCTGTTCCGAGAGGCGGGCGCAGGCGATGTCCGCACGATCCGCGACCTGGCGGATCGGGACAGGGTTGTCGCAGGTTCGAAAAACCCCTTGGAAACGGGCGCTTGAGTCGCTACATCAGGTGTCGTCTCCACCCATGAAAGCCGGCTAGGCAGACGCGCCCCGACCAGGGCGCAGGCCGTCCCGGCAGGCGCGAGCTTCTCAAAAGGCCTCTCGCTGAAGAGCTTCCGGGCGGAAGACGGGGAACTTAAGCGTCTTCAACAATCCATCCGGGCCAGAGGCCCGAACCCGCTGAAGGCTAGGGCACAGGCCGCCTCAGGGCCGCTCAGGAAAAGAGCAAACGGTTATCGAATAATGAGAG
>Ga0163219_100208_pt1 | contig 16430 bp, 15 predicted proteins | sample MSEWel2016_04_06_FD_113150 | JGI IMG/M metagenome (GOLD analysis project Ga0163219, IMG submission 113150) | Subsurface microbial communities from deep shales in West Virginia, USA - MSEEL Well Study Marcellus 3H_2016_04_06 ...
ATTAAATTTATAGGTGGATTCTGTGTAGCTAGTGATTCAGCTTTAGATACTGGTTCTCAAGCTCCTGTATGCTGTGAAGGAATAATCTGTGTTCCTGATGAAGTTCCTGTTTGTATTGGCGGAACTGATACTAGTTGCGATAACCTTAGAGTTATCAGAGCTGATAATATAACTGCTACTTTCAACGCTCCTACTACTTGTGATGAAATTGGTGGCGGAGATGCTGTTTGGGAAATAACTGGTGACCTTGTCTTTGCTTGTGGCCCATGTCCAGTTACAACAACTACTACCACAACAACTACGACCTCTACTACTTCAACAACCACAACTACTACCGATACTACTACTACCACAACAACTACTACTTCAACTACTACTTCAACTACTACTTCAACTACTACCACTACAGCCGAGCCTGAGCAAGTTTGTTTTTGCCAAGTAACAACTGCGCCTGGAGCAACAATTGATGACTGTGATATTATTATCGGTGATGGTTGCCCTTGTGATTGTAGCTTAATGGTTGAAGTCTGCACAGGATGTATGGTTAATGGTAGCCAAATAACCTATATAGAAGGAGATAACTCTCTTCTATACCAACAAGTTGGAGGTAGTCCATTTAACGTAGGAGAATTATGTTCAGTGACCTGCCCAACTGATGATACAGCAGTGATTGAAGGAATAGGAGAGTGGAATGGTGAGTTATGTAACTTCCGTATAACTTTAACTGAAGTTCCTGGTGAAGATGATGAAGGAACTATCACTATCTTCTGTCCTGTAGTCTCCTGCTCTGAAGACTTTGACGATGATGATATAGTCTATCGGGCAGAATTTGAGTTTGCAGGAAATTCAGTCAATATTAACCCCCAGCCTTGTGAAGCACAAGAATAATCTAATCAATAGAAGAATAAAGCGTATTGGATATATCCAATACGCTTTATTTATATATCGTAATAATAAATACTTAAAAAACTAAAATCAACTATAAGAATATCCATAAAAATCACAAAAGAACCTATACTCTATAATCAATTCCTGATTACAGTTCTTCTTAATCTCTTCATAGCTTAATTTAGAATGCTTTCTAGCATTAACATTAGTAGGCAAAGTTTCCAAAGGAAATTCTACATCTTCTTCTAATTGATACCTTAGATAATAGTATAAGGTCTGTTCTGGGTTGGCATCTACTTTAAGAATCAACTCTGGGTTCTGAGCTTGAATTATCTTATACCAGCCTAATACACTTTTAACTGCTTTCTCTATCTCATTCAACCCTGTAAAGTCAATATACTTTGCTCTTAAGTTATAGCTGACAGGGACAGTATTTTCAGTATACAGTACACTAGAGATAATATCTAAAGGCTTTCTAATATTCATAATCAGATGCTCAAATTCATAATTTTTTCTATTAACTCCACGTGGTCCCCAAAACTGATCCTCTTCAACAGCAAACATCCAACTGCTGATCCCATCTTCACCTAAGACCTCATGCCCAACATCATAAGCAAATTTTTTTAATAACTTAGAGGTGAAGCCAGTACCACTTCGCGGATGACCAATATTTAAAAATTTTCTCACCCATAGCACCTCCTAATCATTATTTTCTCAAGAAGCGAATAAATACTTTTATCAGTTTTCATCTATTAACCTCTTGGGATTTTAGTGCCATATACAAGCAATAATTCCTAACCTTATCTATATCTAAATTTTCAGTTGATAAGTGATTATAATTACCTGCCTTAAATTGACCCTTAGAGAACATATTCTTGGTATGCCAACAATGGATATGAGGGTGTGTATCAATTGAATCACTTCCAGTGCTACCATAATCCAGCTTATCTCCATCAATTACAAAGTTATTGACAAGGTGATTAACTGCAATTTCACAGCTATACATGGTGGTTAACCCCCGATACCATCCAGGCCATGCACCTTTATCAACTTTAAACTCAGTTGTCAATAAATATTCTGATATCGATAAAGCTAAAGTACAGACACTTCTTACTAACCTAGCCTTACCATAATGAGTCGAACCCAAATTATGAATCCCCTGATGCCTAAGTCCAAAGTGCTTAGCTATCCTTTTAATATTATCTCTAACTTCATCATTATTAGTGTATTGACCTCGTCCTACTGTATATAACTGAGGATAAAAAGAGTTCCAAGCAGGAGTTAAAAAGGTATCAACATCTGTCCTTAGAATCAAATCATAATCATCTAGAAAATCAGCCTGACTACCAACCAAACAACTAATAGAATTAATAAATCGATATTTTAGGAATTCTGCTGGGTCACTTAAAACACCATATTCTACTTTAATACAGTCATCTGCTACCCACTTCAAAGCACTCTTCGTCCCAAATACAACTAGATCGGTATCTTCACTCTGTATATGCTTATATGATGTATATAAGCATTGAAATTGTAGCTTTAGCTTTCTTTTATCTTCAACAAAGACAACTATCGCCCTACGCATAATTAACACCTCCTTCTAAGAAAGAAATATTTTAATTTATCATCTAATATCACTATATTAAGTCAAATTTAAGATTAATGGGGATATTGTGATACTTTAAGTTTTAGCTACGGGTTTTAACCCGTAGTGTAACATGTCGTCATCACCACAGGTTGAAACCTGTGGCTAGTAAATTTATTATTATAAAAAGTGTCTTAATATCATTCTACAAGGACAGGTTTATAGATGTAACAACTGCTTAATTTGATAGCGTTATTTACCAATGATACTATATATTATGAAGTACTTAACCTTTTAGTTACATTAATTTTGGATAAGATCACTTTAAGTTACTTATATGATAGATTTCTAGCTACCAATAGAAAAAGTCGAGTTCCGTGTTAACACAGAACTCGACTTTTTTAATTTAACTCTAAAATATATAATTTGAACTATATTAGTTTATCTTCTCAAAGGCCTGCTCTAAATCAGCAATGATATCCTCTACTTTTTCAATTCCTACAGATACTCTAATTAAATTATCTGTAATACCTGCCGCTACTTGGTCTTCTGTTGATAACTGCTCATGAGTTGTTGAAGCTGGATGGATAATTAATGTTCTAGCATCTCCAACATTGGCTAATAATGAGCATAATTCAACATTATTGATTAATGCTTTACCTGCTGTAACTCCACCTTTAATTCCAAAGCATAACATTCCACCAAAGGCTTTTTGTTGCTTCTTAGCAAGTTCATGATGTGGGTGACTCTCTAAACCTGGATATCTAACCCACTCTACCTGTGGATGTTCCTCTAGCCATTGAGCTACCTTCAATGCATTTTCAGAATGTCTCTCCATTCTAAGTGCTAAAGTCTCTAAGCCTTGAATAAATAACCAAGTATTGAAAGGACTTGCTGCAGGTCCAATATCACGATAACCTTCTACTCTTGCCTTTAATAGAAAATCTGCAGGTCCTACAATAATTCCACCAATTGAGCTACCATGACCACCGATATATTTAGTAGCTGAATGGACTACGATATCAGCACCAAATTCAATGGGACGGGATAAGTATGGTGTACAGAAGGTATTATCAACTACCAACTTTAAATCGTGTTTATGGGCAATCTCAGCTACCTTCTTAATATCAACTATATCCAAAGTAGGATTCCCTGGACTCTCTAAGTATAAGAACTTAGTATTCTCATTAATAGCTTCCTCCCAAGCATCAAAGTCATGGGGATCAACAAAGTTAGTATCAATTCCATACTTAGGTAAAGTTACATCAAATAAGTTATAAGTACCTCCATATACATACTTAGAGGATACTATCTCTCCACCACCTTCAGCTAAAGTAATCGCTGTCAAATGAATCGCAGCCATACCTGAAGAAGTAACTAGTCCAGCTTCTCCACCCTCTAATTCTGCTAATCTCTTCTCAAATACATCATGGGTAGGGTTCATAATTCTTGAATAGATATTACCTGCTTCCTCTAAAGCAAATAACCTAGCTGCATGGTCTGCATCATCAAAAACATAAGAAGTCGTCTGATAAATAGGTACTGCTCTTGAATTTTGACTATCCTCTTTTGGATCATATCCTCCATGTAAAGCAACTGTCTCAAATCCATATTTTCCTTCTCTGCTACTCATTTTAATTAATTCCTCCTTAGATTTATAATTAATTATTTTCTAAATAAAATTTAGCAAAATCTTCTAACTTATATCCCTTAAGCTCACTTAAATCTTCAGAAACTAATCTAAAGAAGCAAGTAGGAATCTCATTAGCTCTCAAACCTCCTAAATAAAAAACCCCTTCGCTAAGAAGAGGTTTTGAATTTCTATAGACCACTTCTTATCTATCAACACCCTTAAGGTATTGCTGGAATTGGCACCGCCATAGTAATCAGTTACTACCGGTTGCCGGGCTTCATCGGGCCAGTCCCTCCACCACTCTTGATAAGATTTAAGAATATTTTCTATTTTTTATAATGATAACATAACCAAGTAAACCTGTCAAGCTTTAATTATTAATTCTCCTCAGCTTTTTCTGTTTTGTCTTGATTAAAGTAGTTTTGGCTTTCATTAATAATATCATCAACTACCCTATCTACACTTAATGTCTTTAACCAAAACTCTTGATAATGTTTGTCAATTATATCTTTTAACTCTTCTTCTAAGCTGTAGTTAGAAGTTATTCTTCTGTAGATACCTCTGTCAACATAACTTAGCATCTCTTCTTTCAGCTGATTATTTAGATTTACTCTTTCCTGCCATATGCTCTGTAAAGGTAGATAAGCTGGTACAACTCTCAACTTTTCTGCTAGATATAAACTCTTCTCTTGATTGATAAATTTAGCAAATTGGTAGACTGCTTTACTATGATCATCACCTTGATATTCTTTTTGCCTAAAGAGGAGTAAAGAAGTGACTTTTAGCGGTGCTTTACGTTTCATTGAATTACTTGGAACAGGTAATAAAGTTATATCAATGTATCTCTCCTTTAAATCCCGCTTAAGCAAGTTGTTTAATAAAAAGGTATTAACAGGTGCTATTATTCCAGCTTCCCCTTTCCAAAAACCTGCTATTAACCGTTTATTCATCTTATTTATCTTTCTAGGGAATAGCTTCTCTTTACGTAATCTATCTAAAAAAGTAAAGATAGCAACTAAAGATTTTCGGTTAAAAGAACCACCATCAGGCGATAATAGATTATTTTCATCTATATTAGCTAATAACTGATAAAAGATATCTGTATTATAAGGATTGAACACAATATAAGACTTATCATCTAAATCTTTAACCTTAATAGCACTCTGGTAAAATTCATCCCAGCTCCATCCTTGAGATTTAATCTTAGCTAAATCAACCTTAGCTCTATTTAATATTCTTTGATTTCCTACCCAGATTTGAGGAATTAACCAATTAGGCAAACCCCATATCTTATTATCATAAGTCAAAGCAGATATACCTAGTTGCTTATACCTAGCTTGATCACTTTCTCCAAACAATAGATTAACAGGAATCTGTAACTCTTCACTGATTAATCGACTAGAGAAGATATCATCATAGATATCTGGTGGAGTCCCTAACTCTACTGCTTCTTGTAGTTTCTGCTCTCCTCTAGAGAAAGGTAAGAGTTGATAAGTGACCTTAATATTTGGATATATATTACTGAACTCTTCAATTGTTTGTTGGAGAAATTGATTATAATCTTCACTCTGACCAATCAGCAGGTCATAATCCCAATAACTTATCCGGTATTCCTTATTAGGGTCTATTGCTACTTCAGGGTCGATAGTAAAGGGTTTAGCTCCCTCTATCTGTTGATATCTAAGATAGAAGGTGATTCCACCACTAACTAGAAAAACAACTAACATTATAATTATAATCATCTTCCAATTTAGCTTTTCTTTTTTGTTTTTAAGCAATATATACTCCTCCCTGAAATCAAATCTAAGTCTAAACCTAGGTAAACCATTAAAAGAGTGTTTTATTATTTACTCAAGCTTAAAATGTCTTGATATCTCTAATTATATCAACTATTATAATAGCGCTAGAAAACTTTCATTTATTTCTTATCTTATCAATAATTATGTAAAGAATAGTTAAAATATACAGTTTAGTTTCTTCACAATTTAATTTTTTTCAAAACAGATAATTAAAGATTCTCATATACTATTATAAACCTATAAAGGAGGACATTAAGATGTGCTGCTTAAATTCAACTTCACCAGAGAACCTGGCAGTTTTAGCTACATTAGTCGGAGTTATATTGGCTAGTGATTTAGATGCCAATACTCAAAATTCCTTAGGAAATTTTCTAGAAGCCGTTGGTCAGACGATATTGACCATTGCTGCCCAAGAGCAATGCTTAGCTACTGATGAAAGTTCAAAGTTAGAATATGAAAGATTACAAAAACAGATTGAAGAACTTAGCCTAGAGATTAATGCACTAAAAAAGGAAGAATAGCTATTAAAAATAGCTATTCTTCCTTACTCTTAAAATATTTTAGATATTTAGGGATTGGATGCTACTGGCTACTCTTCACTCGTAACTACCTTATTTATATGGATTAATAGTAATAATCTCTACCTCATCGATAGCTTTTTCAATCAAATCATCTATATGTAGATCTTTTTCTCCTTCTTTAACATCATCTGGAGTAGCCTTAGTAGCAGGCTTTTCTGGAACAAAGACAGTGCAGCAATCCTCATAAGGTTGAATTGAAGTTTCATAAGTTCCAATTCTTTTAGCAATCTCGATAATCTCCACCTTATCTAAGCCAATCAACGGTCTAAAGATAGGCATTTCAGGAACCATATTGGTAACATACATCGATTCCATCGTCTGGCTAGCAACCTGCCCCATACTCTCACCTGTTAATAGAGATTTACCTCCATTATTTAAAGTGATCTGTTCAGCAATTCTCATCATGATTCTTCTCATGATAATCGTAGTCAATTCTGCTGGACATTTATCATTCATCTCTGTTTGGATATCGGTAAAGTGGACTACATGTAATTTAGTCTCACCTTGGTAAGTAGCCAGAGTCTCGGTCAAGTCAATAACTTTCTCTTTAGCTCTATCACTGGTAAAAGGAAAGCTATGAAAATAGATTGGTATTATCTTAACTCCACGTTTCATCAGCATCCAGCCAGCTACCGGACTATCAATTCCTCCTGATAATAATAGACCAGCTGTTCCTGTTACTCCAACAGGTAAGCCTCCACAACCAGGGATGTCCTGAGTATAGATATAGACAGCCTTCTTTCTGACCTCTACATTAACCATCAATTCAGGGTTATGGACATCTACCTGTAAGCGTCCATCTTCAGTATTGATTAAGATATGAGCCCCTAACTCTCTATTTAATTCCATACTATTTAGGGGGAAGGACTTATTGTTGCGGCGGGCATTGACTTTGAAAGTGGTTACTCCTGATTTAGGTAAAGCCTCTTGTACCATCTCCAAACAATTCTTCTTGACCTCATCTACATCAAGCTCCACTTCACGGGCTGGAGCGATACCGACAATCCCAAAGACCTTCTGCAACTTCGCGATAACCTTATCTCTAGCAAGGTCAGTCTCTACATAAATACGACCATAGGTCTTATAAACATCTAATTCATCAGATTCCTTCTTTAAAGCCTTAATGATATTAGAGATTAACTTATCTTCAAACATAAACCTATTCTTACCCTTCAAACCAATCTCACCATAACGAATCAAATATAACCTTTTCACTCTTATCACCTCTGCATTATTTTTCTCAGCATCTTAACTGCATCTTTTAGCTTGTCTACTGTGTAATTTACCTCTTCTTCAGTCGTTGAAGGAGCAAAACTGAACCTAATTGCCCCTTCAATCAACTTAGGCTTAACCTTCATAGCCTCTAACACATAACTTGGTGTATCTTGCTTTGAGGAGCAGGCTGCTCCTGTCGATAAATAGATATTATCCCGCTCTAAAGTATGAATTAAGACCTCACCCTTCACCCCAGCAAAGGAGATATTAGCAATATGGGCTGCCCCAGAATGAATCTTAGGGCCATTAAGGTAACTCTCTTCAATTTCATCTAAGATTCTAGTAACCAATAACTCTTTTAGCCGATACATCTTCTCTTTATCATCTTGACTAGGAAGCAACTCTACTGCTTGACCAAAGCCTGCAATCCCAGGAACATTCTCAGTTCCAGGCCTAATTCCAGACTCCTGCTTACTACCTGAAATCAGATTATCTATCCTTGTTCCTCTCTTTATGTATAATGCCCCTGTCCCCTTAGAACCATGGATCTTATGAGCACTGATAGAGTACAAATCGATACCTATTTTAGATAATGGGATATCTACCTTGCCAAAGCTCTGTACTCCATCTACATGGAAATAGAGATTATCATAGTCCGATAGCAACTCTCCAATTTCAGCTAAAGGTTGAATAGACCCCGTTTCATTATTAACACCCATGATACTAACTAAAATCGTCTCATCATTCAAATATGCTTTCAACTCTTCTAAATCAATAATTCCTTCATTATCGACCTGAAGATATTTAACATCATAACCCTCACTTTCAAGCCTCTTAAATAAATTCAACACCGATGGATGCTCTATGGAGCTAGTAATCAATCGCTTCCCATGACGTTTTAGGGAATTGACTGCTCCTTTGATAGCCAAATTATTTGACTCTGTTCCACCAGAGGTAAAATATACCTCTTTATCACTGACATCTAACTTAGAGGCAATGTTCTTTCTAGCCTCTTTGATCATCTTTTCTGCCTCTATACCCATTCTATGTAAAGAAGAAGGATTACCATAGGTTGTAGTCAAAGCTATTTTCATCTTCTCTACAACCTCTGGATAGGGTTTAGTCGTTGCTGCATTGTCTAAATAAATCTCTTCCATAGAAATTCCTCCATTTTTAATTCTTCATACCTAGTAATTAGTGATTATGGCTAGCAAATTATAATTTACTTGCTACCGACTCTAGCTTTTGATACATAGTAGCCTTCTTATCACGACGGTCATCGATTTTAATATTAGTATATACTCGTTGGGCTTCATTGTTAAAGGGAAGTTGATGTAATTTCTTAATTATATCAAAAATAACATCTAACTCTCCTTCGATAATGCTCCCCATCGGTGTCAATTGATAATGAATATCCTTTTCTTCAGCTAAAATCTTTTGACAGCCAGCTACATACTTACTCAAACTAGTATCACCAGTTCCTAAAGGTACTACACTTACTTCTACAATAGCCAAATTTATCACCCCAAAATTCAATTAATAATTTCTTTTACTCCTCACTCGTTCCTTGCTACTTCTCACTGCTCTCACACTGCCTTATTATTATATCAATTTAAGTATAAAATTAAAAGTATCCAAGGGATTTTATGTGATTATATCTTGCTAGAAGGGATTGAAAATTGACATCTAAGATTAAAAAGAATAAACTATTAATATATTCAGTTAGAGATTAAGTAAAAATTATACTTAAGCTTCTACTTAATTTTAGTTTAGGAGGTGTATTATGAAAATTGGTGGCAGAGCCTACAAAAATGGTGTCAGGCTAGTAGGACCAAATTATTCTGTCAAAGCCTATTACCAGAATGGGGAATTAAGGTATAGTATAAGTAAGAAACTGGTTAAAGATAATCAAGTTATAGCATTAATCAAGAAAATTCCTATACTTAGAGGAATTTACAGTTTATTTACAGCCTTAATCTCCTTCTTTAAGGAAGCTACAGGAAATCCTAAGAGATACTGGCTAATATTACTGCTTTTATTGCTAGATATTATCATAGAAGGTTATCTAATATTAATGCCTGAAAGTAGTAGTGCTTTATTAAACTCTATTCCAGATTTGAATATATATTGGGATATTTTAATTTGGACTTCTATTGCCTTTTTATTGAGGGCAACACTCTTAAAAGAGACCTTTAAATTCCATGGTGCCGAGCATAAAGCCGTTAATCATTATGAAAATAACTTCAAAAATCCCTTAATAGAGCAATCAAGGTTGGCCAATCGCTGTGGAACCAATTTGGTGGTATTTTATATGATAATTCTTAATCTTTTTATCTTCTTAGGGATTAACATTAATGAACTTTTAGGAAATCTATTAGCTATCGGTATCGCTTATGAAATTATCACTTATGGAACCGATAGTCTCTTATCAGTAGCTTACTTAGCACAACGCTTTACTACTCTAGAGCCTGATGAGAAGCATCTTAGAGCAGCAGAAACTGCATTAAGGGTTTTAATTAGTAAGGAAGAGGAAGAAACACCTCCCTCTATCATAGTTTAAGAAGGATTAAATAGATTTATAGAGAACTTAATTAATGGTAACTTATAATTGATATTTGAGTTTAAGGATAAGTCTGGACTTTACTTTTACTTACCCTTAAACTTAAGACTATATATTTTAGATAAATTGAATTTGTTGGGGTGATAGAATGAAAAGAATAATTGGTGTAGATATCGATGCAGTATTAACAGATGAAGGGCGTGGTACAGAGAATATTTGGTATAAAAATCTTTGTGCTTATTTTAATTTAGACGGTAGAGTCAGTAATTCTTATGATTTTAGAGATGCTTATGGATTAACTACTGAAGAGGTAGAGGACTTTATAAATAAGAAGGGTTTAGAGATATTTGAGACTGTGCCCCCTCGCCCTAAGTGCAAAGAGGTATTGACTAGATTAAAAGCCAAAGGCTATCAGATTATCTTAGTAACCGCTAGACCCGAAGAGAATAATCAGGTTACCTTAGAATGGCTAAGCAAACATGAGATTCCTTTTGATAAGCTCTATCATAGTGACGAAAAGATCAATATCTGTAAAAAAGAGGAAATAGAGTTCTTTATCGATGATAATCCTGAACATCTACTTCCAATGATGAAAGCTTTAGAGATTCCTGTATTTCTGATGAACATGGACCATAATCAAGACCATAAAATAGATTTTAATCGAGTTGATAATTGGACTGATATTGAAGAGAAGATCCTAGACTATTTTGAATAAAAGGTCGAGTTATCATTAACTTATTTTAAAAATAAACTCAGCTAGAGGTTTAAACCTCTAGCTGAGTTTATTTGCTTATAATATTTACTCTTCTTTTCTCCATTTAACAGAGCTTAAAATTATAGCCAATGCTAAAGCAGCCAGTGCTACTAGCCAGCCAATTCTTAGACCAGTAATTGGATAATCTCCATAGCCATCTTTAATTTCACTGATAAAGCTTAAAATTAGCATGATTCCCAAAACTAGTGGAGTAAGATACTTGATTGTAAAGTCCCACCAGCTACCAATCTGGAAGTTAGAGACAGGATTGAAAAATTCTCGTAATTTAGTGCTTTTATAGATCCATCCTATAGCAATACATTGCAAGATCCCAATCGTTACTATCCCAAATTGCATATTAAAGTAATCGATTATATCTAAGAAATAAAGCCCTGCTCCTGTAGTAAAGATTAAACTTCCTAAGACTCCCAATACAGCTACCACAGTAGCTGCCTTCTTTCTACTCCAGCCAAACTTATCATTAAGGGGTTTAACCACTGCTTCTACCATAGATATACTTGAAGATATTCCTGCAATCACTAAGGCTGAAAAGAATAAAACTCCAAATAAGGTATTAAAAGCAGGTAACATATTGATAGCTTTAGGAAAAGCAATAAAAGCCAATCCTATGCTCTGGGTTACCACCTCTTCTAAAGGTACCCCACTATGAGTAGCCATATACCCTAAGATACCAAAGACCCCTATCCCTACAATAAAACTGAAAGCACAGTTGGCAAGGGCTGTAATAAATGAATTGTTAACTACATCTGAATCCTTGGGAAGATAACTGGCATAGGTTATCATTACCCCAAAGCAGACACTTAAGGTAAAGAATATCTGACCATAAGCAGCTAACCAAACTTTAGAGTTTAATAGTTGTGAAAAGTCTGGATTTAGAAACTTATTGATTCCAGTAACTGCACCAGGTAAGGTGATTCCTCTGATAGTAATAATTAACATTAAAAAAGCCAATAAAGGCATAAAGATTTTAGATGCCTTTTCAATCCCCTTTTCAATACCATTATAGACGATAAAATAGTTGATTGCCCATAAAGCGACTACACTGATTAAGACAGTAAGATTGACTCCACCTAGACTCTCTATCCCTGAAGTTAGCTTTAAATTTGTGCCATAAAAAAAGCCTTCTGGATTAGAACCCCAAGCTTGGTTAAAAGCATAAAAAATATACTTAAGGCTCCAACTGACAATAACTATATAATAAGTAAGTAAGATAAACACACTGATAACAGGCCACCAACCAATCCATTCCCATTTACTAGATAGTTTCTTATAGGCTAGTACTGTTGAACCTCTCATCTTTGTTCCAAAGCCAAACTCTAAAATCAATAATGGAATCCCTGTTGTTAATAATGCTACTAAGTATGGGATTAGAAATGCTCCTCCTCCATTCTCATAGGCAACATAACTAAAACGCCAGATGTTACCTAAACCTACTGCTGAACCGACAGTAGCTAAGATGAAGCCTAATCTACTCCCCCACTGATTATTCTCTGACATATAAATTCCTCCTCTGCTACTAATAATTATTAGATATTAAATTAAAAGGCCTTTACACCCCTGGATAATAGGAATGGAAAGGCCTTGGTTAATCAAAAATTCAGAGACCAATCTTATTTTATCTCAACTAGTATAGATTATGTAAATCAATATATCATCTCTTTAGAATAATGTCAAGATTTTAAAATGAATTATAAATTTATATGAACAGAGTTATCATTATTAATTCAACTAAATTATTGTTCAATCTTTCTGTTGATTTTACTTAAATCCTCTTTGATATCGACAAATACTAGCAGCAGTTCCCCTAAGCCATATAGAACTACAGTCTGTAAAATACCAAAATATATTGGGAAGAGATTATTAAAGAGAATGACAATTCGATTCTGTCCCATACCTGGGGTCATTCCTCCAGCAAAGATACTACCAATCGTTGTTACAAAGCTGCCGATAAAACCGATCACAGCAAGAACCTTTAATAAAAGAGCAATAGTTTTTAATATTCTATAATCCTTCAAAATAATACCTCCTTTCTGGAAAGACATGAATTATCAAGAGTTTATTCTACGGTATTTTAAGTAAAATATTCTATTTTGGCCTGAGGAAATAACTCTTTTATATTATCCTCCATAAAAGTCTTTAGCTCTTCAGCTTCATCAGCTGGATAAACATATTTACCAAATCCTTTGTGCTGGTAGCGCTCTTTATCTAAAGTTAATTTAGTGTTAGGAAATCTAGCTTCTATTAAATTCTTAGACTTGGTTGTAAAGCGATGCATAATCAATTCAAAGCTCAACTCTTTATCTTCAGGTGAGCTTAACTCCTTATGAAGATTGAGCAGCATTTCTTTATAACCTTCTTGCCAGCCCTCATAAAGCATTAAAGGAGCGACAATAAACCCTAATGGGTAGCCTGCTTGTTGTATTTTATTAGCAGCTACTATCCGCTCTTTTAAACTAGCAGTTAAGTGTTCAAAACTATCAATAACATAATTAGAGTTGATACTAAAGCGGAATTTAGTATGACTATTATGGTGCAAATCTAATAATTTGTCGACAAAAGCAAATTTACTTACTACCCTAAGTCGCCCCTTCTCTTCTTTAGCAAAAAAATCGATCATCTGCTGCAAACTACCTGTCAAATGCTCAACAGCTAGAGGATCAGAAGAACTACTAGCTTCAAAAGTAACAATCTCTCCCTCTCCCTTTTTAATGTGCTTTTTAACAGCTTCTAAGATCTCATCAATATTTACATAGACTCTAAGATAAGAGGCAGAGCCTAAACTTTTAGCCAAATAACAATACTCACATTTAGCTGGACAACTTGTATTAGTAACGAGCCGATAATCTGCAGAGGGTTGGCATGATTGAAACCTTAATGTCTTCTTAACACCGACCACCAAGGTCTCTTTAGTCCAATTAAATAAAGCAGTTGGGCTCATCTCTTCTTTAGGATTGAGGCGATTGTGAGATTCTATATACTCTACTGGAATTCCTTGACTCTTAAATTTATCATCTAATTCTTGGGCTAAACTGTATTTTAATGCTCCCTCTTCAATAAATACACGCTTTGGCTTAAATAGTTTCATATAATTTTGCCTCCATTATTGTGATAGGTTATATATACTGGTTGGACGACTCAACCTTAACTTAAATTCCCTTTACATCTTCAGTTTAAAACCAAAATATCTTCTGATCTCATTTTTAGATAGTCCTTCACCTAACAATAACATCAAAGCCAGCCGTGCTTTTGTGCTATTAAGATTACCTGCAAAGATAATATCCATCTTTGCAATATTTGCTCCACCTATTGAAGCACCATAGAGGTTATAGACTCTACCTTCTAAGCAACGAGAGGTCACTACTATAGGTACCTCCTCTTCTTTTGCTCTGATCAGCCCTGAGCTTATATTCTTAGGAAGTGTTCCTAAGCCAAAACCCTCTAAGATTAATCCTTTATATCCATAATCTAAGGCCGCTTGAATCAACTTATCATCACTGCCAATAGATAATTTAATAATCTCTATACGCTCCTCTAATTTTTCAGGTCTAATGGTAATCTGCTTAGTTAAATCATAAAAATAGTTGACACCACAATGGTCAATATAACCAATAGGACCTGTATTGACAGATGAAAAGGCTGTTAATTTATTGGTATGAAGCTTAGATACAAATCTAGCTGCATGAATTTGATTGTTCAAAACTACTAGTACACCTTTGTTCTTACTGTGAGGCTCAATAATAGTTTGTAGAGACTGGACTAGATTAGCTTCCCCATCAGAGCTAAGCTGATTAAAGCTTCTTAATGCTCCAGTAATTACAACAGGTTTTGTCGTATCTAAGAGTAGATCCAGTAGATATGCTGTCTCTTCTAAAGTATCAGTACCATGGGTGATCAATACTCCACTAATCTCTTCCTCTGCCAAAGACCCCTCCACTAATTTAGCCAAATCCCAAATCATCTGAGGTGTTAGCTGGGAGCTATCTAGATTGGTATATTGGATTAAATCTAACTTAGCCATATTTTTTAATTGAGGAACATGACTTAACAGCTCTTCTCCAGATAATTTAGGAACTATCTGATGAGTAGATTTATCCTCTCCCATAGCAATAGTGCCACCAGTGGTAATGACCTTAATTTTCTTCACCGTTTCCCTCCCTTTTATCAGTGACTAGCAATTAGCTCTTTGTAGTAATAAATTAATCTAATCATGCTGTTGGTAGTCACCACTTAACAAATCTATCCTTAGTATTAGATTATGTATTTTAATATTTCAAAATACATTCTTTCTACTTTTATTTTAATTCCTAAAGATAACAAGTGAATATATAGCTTCTATCCCAAAATTATCAACTTCTAAGCTGCAGCTTGATTAATAACTATTATACTGAGGGATTGAATTGAGATCTTGTGTTCTAAAAATAAAACAATTGAATGATAATGCGACACTTTGTTTATTAGGTAGACAGGTGGGTAGGTGGTTAGGAACTGTCTAACTAGCTAAATTTCTAACTCCTAACCACCAAAGAAAAAGTATCGCTATACACCCATTACTCGTCACTACTCACTATGATTTAACAAGGAGGAATTACGATGTGCTCTTTTTTATTAATAGCTAATAGTAATCTGTTTCCAAGTGCCAAAACTTTTACAGAATTTGAAAGATTTAAAGATAAGCTGATAGAAGCTAGTGAATGTATTAGTGGAGAGTGCCATTGGTATTATGAAGCTAGTGGAGAATGTAAACTAAATCAATTGACTAGACTAGAGGATATTTATACTGCTTTGATGAGAAACTAAAACTTGTTCAAAAAATATAAGAAAGGGCATAAATGCCCTTTCTTATATTTGATATAAATTTGGTTTGATATAAACTTGGAGTTGAATCTCAATTCTTCTTAATTGAAAATGATTTTCGATATCGTTATTATATCCTATAAAGATATCCTTGTCAACTATATAAGCATATTTTTTCAAATTTTAAAGATTATTAGCTATATTATCTAATTCGCTTCTTTACCTCTGTTACAAAATCATATCTCGGTCCTATACTAAGCCCCTCAAAGACCTCCCAGGCCTTCTCTTTAGAATATCTAGTAGCAATTACCAATAGCAACAGAGCAAATAGGATCATGCTTGGTGCCCAATAGGGTTCTTCTCTTGTATATACTAAATCAATACACTTTTTGATAGACTGTGAATACTCTTTAAGTAAATCACCAAGCTCCTTTATATTATTTACACCTATATAGTGAAACTCCCTAGGTAGACTCTTTAGCCAATAACTATCCTTATCAGGCTTTAAACCTTTTCCAAACCAGTCTGTAAAAAAGACCTTTAAATCCTCCATAACTTGATTTGAATTAATAAACTTCTGTAGTGATACCTTGTTTATAC
>Ga0163219_100209_pt1 | contig 16407 bp, 13 predicted proteins | sample MSEWel2016_04_06_FD_113150 | JGI IMG/M metagenome (GOLD analysis project Ga0163219, IMG submission 113150) | Subsurface microbial communities from deep shales in West Virginia, USA - MSEEL Well Study Marcellus 3H_2016_04_06 ...
ATTATAAATTTGATTATTCAGCCATTAATCTAATCTCACTAAATATAACTAATCTAAAATACCTGTTAGCTTTAAGTTATACTTATTCTCTTGTACCTTGCCAAATCCTCTTGCAATTAAAAATGATGCTAAAAATAATAAAAATCCCAATCCTATTCTACCCAATTCTGTATCTATTCCTAAAGCTACTCCAGCTAGATATCCTATTACTAATCCTACTAAGGGCAATAAATAGATAAATAAGGCTGCATTTAGAAGATTACTCTCCTTCATCTCTAAGATTACCATATCTCCTAATTTAGCCTTGAGATCATTATCAACTATCAATTTCATATCATCACCTTTATGACAACCACCACATTTACCACAAGCAGAATGCTTTTTAATTACTACCTCTACTTTATGCTCATTATCTAAAACAGATACTACCTGAGCAAACTGTCTCATATTAATTCCCCTTTTCTTAAAATTACTGATTATTAATCAAAATTTATCATCATTCTTTATCATATAGTTTTATTATTTTGTAAATTTAAATATTACCTCCATCAATTCATTAATAACCTCATCACCATCTTCATTAGCTACAGCATTCTGCACACAACCATGGGTATGCTTCTCTAAGATAGTCATTCCTACCTTGGTCAATGCTCCTTTTACAGCAGCAATCTGTGTTAAAACATCTACACAATACTTCTCCTCATCTATCATCCGCTGTATACCACGAACTTGACCTTCAACCCTCTTTAATCTATTAATTAATTGTTCTTTATCAGAACTATATGAACTCATATTTTTACCTCCCAAAATCATTAATCTATTCTATATTAAAATTATACAATATAATCAGATAAATTTAAAATTTAACTTTGCACTAACCTTAAATTTAAAACAAAAACCCCACCTTCAAAGGTAGGGTTTTCTCTCTAACTGACCTCATAACCTGCTGCTCTAACTTCATCTTTTAATTTATCCAATTTACTCTCATCCTTATTAAACTTTACTTCTACCTTCCCCATTTCTAAGTTGACTCTAGCTTCTTCTACCCCTTTTACATTCTCTAAGGCAGATTTAACAGCAGCTTTACAATGTTGACAAGACATTCCCTTTACTTCAAAAGTTTCAGTTCTCATTATTTATCCTCCTAGATTAATTATATTATATGGGTAACCTACCTCTAACTATCGCTTGTTATTTATCTATTAATTATTCTGTACTCGTTGTTAATTAATCATACCTTAAACTTTTCCACCATTTGTTGCAATCTCTGGGACATGTGGGCTAGCTCCTGTGAAGATGTTGCAATCTCTTCTGATACCTTTCCCATCTCCAAAGAAGAGTTAGATAAATCATCACTATTTTGAGCAAGGTTCTGGGCTGAAATAGCAACTTCATTAATATGCTCTACAGTCTTTTCTCCATTCTCCTTTATCTCTACAAATAATTCTTCTGTCTCTTCTAATACATGCTCTACAGAACTCAAACCTAGCTTTGCTTTTTTCTGTATAGTATTGATTAAGTTTTTTATATCTTCTGTTGACTTAGCAGTCTGTTCAGCCAATCCTCTAATTTCATCTGCTACCACTGCAAATCCGCGCCCTGCTTCACCTGCTCTAGCTGCTTCAATTGCAGCATTAAGTGCTAATAGATTGATTTGTTCTGCTATGTTAGTGATCAGCTCTACTACTTTGCCTATCTGATTAGAGCTATTATTTAAGTCTTTAATAATCTCTACAGTCTTAGACATTGTATCTTTAACATTCATACTATTTTCTTCACTCTTATTACTAGCCACCTGTGCTAGACTGGCCGTCTCTTGACTACTAGCTGATATCTGTTCTATATCTACTACTATATCATTAATCCTATCACTGGTATTAGAGACGATAGCACTACCTTCCTCTGCCGAAGCAGATAACTCCTGACTATAAGATGATAGATGCTCTACAGAGTTCCTTAAATTAATTATTACCTCTCTTAAATTACTCTTCATAATATTTAAGGCTTGAGCCAAATTACCAATCTCATCTTGACTATTTATCTTCAGATTATTATTAGTTAGCTCTCCATCGGCTATCTTTTGAGCAAAATGAATAGATTTAGAAATAGGTGTTACTATATGATTAGCTAGAAAATAACCTAGTACTATAGCTATTAATAATGATATCAGCAGAGCATATATTACTTTATTGGTTTCTCTAGCAATCTCTGAATGTACAACCTTATCCTCAATAGTTATTCCAAGCCCCCATCTCACCTTTGGTACAGGAGCATAAGCCACTATCTTATCTACACCTTCATAGACATACTCCACTACCCCCTCTCTTCCTTGCATAACCTCCTTAACAGGTGCTAAGTGGGAGGCATCATACATATCTTCTACCAAACTCTTATCTGGATGATAAATCGTCCTCCCATCTTCCGATACTATATAGAGATATTCAGATTCTCTAAATTTAATTTGAGAAGCTAAAGCTCTTAGAAAGGATAGATCAAGTTCAGTAGCAATCACCCCTACTACTTGACCTTCATTTTTGATTGGGATAGCCAAAATAACAGTTGGAACATGACGGCTTCTTGAATATATTACCTTAGAATAATAAACTTCACCTCTAATCCCTTGTTTATAATATTCTCTATCATTTCTGTCACCTAGTTGGCCAATTACCTTATAGATCTGCTTACCTTCCTTATTCAATACAGATATATTAGGAATGGCATCATACTCTTCTACAACTCCTTTTAGTAATCTCCCCATTTCAAAATTAGGGTTCATCCCCTTAATGACTTCATTATCAGCTACCATTTTCATCAAGCTTTCTGTATCATTAATTATAATCTCCAATTGACTCTTTACATTATTAAGCATTTGCTTCTGCTCTCGATTGATAGATTGATGGGTATTATCTATGACCCTCTTTATAATAATAGAATTTGTAATCAATAATGGTAATAGCATCACTATTACTATTATTAAGTTCAACTTTAATTTTAAACTTTTTTGTAAGAACATATTATTTTCCTCCTTATAGCACAAAATATTAAAATCATTAACTTCTTCTTGCTATAAGATTAATATGTATTGGTGATTTTCTATATTCTAATCGATAAATTATACATAATATTGCCATAATAATCTTTATCAGTAAGCTAAAAATAAAGGCTTATTTAGACAAAAACAAAAAGAAGCCACATTGTTGTGACTTCTCTTGTCTAGGATAATGTTTTTTTACTTGGAGATGCAAGCTATCACCCATTTGCGTGCGTCCACTAAATATTATCACCTGTAATAATTTATTTATACACTATTAAATCAAATTTTCAATTAAATTCTAAAGATATAATTTATTTCTCTCTAATAAAGGCTTATTCTGGAATCAATAGTTCTTGACCTACCTGTAAGCTAGATGGATCACTTATATTATTTAAAGCTATTAAGGCTTCTACAGTTGTATTAAACTTTCTGGCAATTAACCATAAGGAATCTCCACTTTTAACTACATATCTAAGATTACCTTCTCCTAATTCTCCACTATCTACCTCTTCTTCATCACTCACATCTACAACAACAGGTACTCGCACTAGCTCTGTAACCATTATCTTAGCTTCTATAATTATGCTATTATTGATAGTTCTATTATTTTCTAAGGTTGCTCTTATTCTGTCTACCCTTGCCTCTACATATACTCTATTATCTTCATCTAATTGAGGAATATCGATAAATTGGCTAAAGGAAAAGCTATCTCTAACTGCATACACAGGTTGCTCAGGAGCAGTAGAAACATATAAATGATTAATCTCTCCTTGCCCATCTATAATAACCCCATCATCTAATCTATCAACATCTACCTGATTGATCTGTGCTGAGCTTCTAATCACCTTAGCAGCCTCAGGTTGATTTTCAGGAATAACCGTCTCTTTATTAACTAAAAACTTGGTCTTCTCTTCTTTGATTGACCTCTCTACCAAGATATACTCTCTTCTAGGGTATAAATCTGTCTCTATAATCTCAACAGGTAACTCTACTTGTTCTTCAGTAATTACTAATATATTAAATTGTACTGTATAGTTAAATCTAACCCTGTTTGCCCCTTGGAAGATATTATTTTCTTGGAGAATAATACCTTCTACATAAGCTTCCATCTCATCTCTGACACCATCTACCTCTAATCTCTCCTCAAAATAATTCCTTAACTCTCTACTAATAATCTCTCCATTATCACTTATATAAAGAACCGTCGTTATAACCTCACCTCTAACAATGACTCTATTCCTTCTAGTATCTACAGTATTGATTATTAGCTCCGATTCCATCGCTAATATATCCCTAGAACTCTCTATAGTCTCAGCTAAGGTCTCTGTTCTACTAATAGTTAACTCCCTTTCTGTCTCAATAACCCCTCTCTGTACCTGATAGGGCTGAGTAATTATCTTATAGCCATCCTCCTTAACTATATAACTTAAATTGTCCTGTCTATAGATTGTAACCTCATATCTTACAGGAAAGATTAATCTCACCCTCCTGTCACCAACCTGTGTTGCATCTACTTGGCTTGGAATTATATCTACATCTACCTCCATCGTTGATCTTGCTCCTTCAAAGGTTACTATCTCATCAAATTGCACAGTACGTTGATAAGTTATAACTCTACTTCTATCATCTAGTGGGCGATAAGTAATAAACCACTGCAATACTCCATCTATCTTAACCTCTCCACTTCTTGGAGTAGCCCTAATCACCTCTAGCCTTGCTCCACTATCTATAATCTCATCTATGTCTGGTAAATCTGATGGTATATTTATAGTCCTTTCAATCTCACGACTATACTCATTAATCTCTACCAACTTCTCAATTGGAATCCTGTTTGGCATCTCTCTTATCCCTCTCTTCCCTTTGGAGATGAATCACCCTTTTGATCAGTCTAGGTCTAAAGTTCATTCTGCTTTTTGCCATATTAGCTCCTCCTTTCTTTCCTTATTAGCATTATATGCAGAAAGATTAGATAGTGATAAAAAGAAAAGATGACCGACTATGGTCACCTTGATAACTTTATTTAATATTATATTGTTGTTTATGATAGTATAGAAATTGAGATAATTGAATAATATTGCGATATTTTTATAGTTAAAAATTAAGAGTTAAAAGTTAATATTTAAAAGACCTTAAACGCGAAGGAAATTAATGTTTGAGCGAAGCAAGTATTCTAAAAAAATAATAGTTAATAAGATAATCTTTGAAGTAGGACTCTTAGCTATCTTATTTTCAATTAATGTTGATTGCGTAGCGAGTTTAATTTTCTTCTTGATTGGGCTGTTTTTGCCACGGAAGGTTCTATGAACCTGTAGGTTTGGTTACTTTTTCATCAAGGAAAAACGCAACCCGCCCTTAGGCGGAACCTAAGATTTTTACTTGCTTTTTAAAAAGTAAAACTGTCGCAATATCCCCATTAATCATAAAGAACATCTAACATAAAACTATTAATAATACTTAAAATAATAGAACCAAAAATAGCTGCCAATAAACCTGATACATGAAAATTAGCCACTAAACTTGCTGTAATTAATAACATAAGTCCATTGATTACAAATAAAAATAGTCCAAAACTTAAAATAGTTAATGGAAGAGTAAGTAAGGTAAATACAGGTTTAATAAAGGTATTTACAAGACCTAAAATTAAAGCTGCCCAAAAACCTGCACCTAAACTCCCGATAACAATCCCTGGAACTATCTTCGCTGTCAATATCAAAGCCAACATAGTAATTAACAATCTAGCTATTGCCTTCAAAATAATCACTCCTTTTAATTTCAGTGACGAGTGATGGAGTGACAGGTAACGAGTTAACTTCTTAGTTTAATATCATTACTCTTTACTCACACAGACCACTCACACTATTATTAAGGTTCAATATGCTTATCTAAATACTCTCTAATCTGACTAGCAGTCTTATCACTAATTCCTTCAACCTCTGATAACTCTTCTATTGTTGCCTGCTTAATCTTTCCTAGAGATCCAAAGTACTTTAATAATGACTCTCTTCGCTTTGGTCCTACCCCTGGGATTTCATCTATCATCGAATGGGTTAGACGGCGTGAACGTAACTTACGATGATAACTGACAGCAAAACGATGAGCCTCATCACGTACCCGTTGAATTAGGTATAATGCCTGAGAATTTCTAGGCAAAATAATCGGTTCACTCTGACCTGGTAAAAAGACCTCTTCTTCTCTTTTAGCCAGACCAATTATCTGTTCTCCTGGTCTACCTAGGTTATTTAATATTTCTACAGCAGCAGCCAATTGACCTTTTCCACCATCAATCAAAATCAAGTCAGGAAACTTCTTACCTCCCTCTAATAGTCTAGAATAACGACGGGTAACAACCTCACTCATCGAGAGAAAATCATTATTTCCCTGCCCATGCTTGATCTTAAAGCGGCGATAATCACTCTTTTTAGGTTCACCATTCTCAAAAACCACCATCGAAGCTACAGTATCGGTTCCTTGTACATGAGAGATATCAAAGCCTTCAATTCGATAAGGCATCTCTTCTAACCCTAAATACTCCTGCAATTCTACAACTCCTGTACTTGCCTTGAGGGATTGAAACTTCTGCTTAAAACGATACTCCTTAAGATTATAACGAGCATTACGATAAGCCATCTGTACTAGCTCTTTCTTCTCTCCAATCTTTGGAACCTTTAATTCGACTTTACTCCCTTTACGTTCCGTTAACCATTGATTAATCAATTCTAGATCTTCAATCTCAATCTCTAAGAGAATCTCCTCAGGGATATAATAAGCATTATCATAGTATTGTTGCAAGAAAGCAGTTAAGGTCTCTTTTAAATCATCACTCTCTTTAAAGATAAAGTCCTCTTTGCCAATCAATCTACCACTTCTAACTATCAATAATTGTACACAGATATCATTATCAGCCTGAGCCAATGCTATAATATCTTGGTTGATTAATTTATCAGAGACTATCTTCTGCTTTTGGGTAACCTTATCTATTGCCCTAATCTGATCCCTCAATTTAGCAGCAGCCTCAAAGTTCAAATCTGCTGCTGCCTTCTCCATCTGACTTTCTAATTCCTTGACTAAATTACCCTCTTTTCCTTCTAAAATCATGATAGATTTCTCTATCAATCTATTATATTCCTCAACACTGATTTCGTTAATACAAGGTGCTACACATTTTTTAATATGAAAGTTAAGACAGGCTCTCTTTTCTTTCTTTTCTGTCAAACTCCTTTTACAGGTCCGTAGCTTAAACATATCATGTAACAGCTCTAAAATATCATTGACAGCCTTAGCATCAGTATAGGGTCCAAAATATCTGGCACCATCACTTTTGACTATTCTAGTCTTAAAGATTCTAGGATAGACCTCATCTAAGGTTACTTTAATATAAGGATAAGTCTTATCATCCTTGAGTTGAATGTTATATTTGGGATGATATTTCTTGATTAGATTATTCTCTAAGATTAAAGCTTCTACTTCAGTATCTGTGATGATATAATCGAAGTCAATAATATTCTCTACCAATACCTTGGTCTTAAATCTCTGATGCTTAGAGCTTTGAAAGTAAGAACCAACTCTATTTTTTAAAGATTTTGCCTTACCAACATAGATAATCTTGCCTAGATTATCCTTCATCAAATAAACACCAGGTTCTTTAGGGAGGTTCTTTACTTTTTCTTTTAGTTTCATATAAATCATCCTTTGAGTTCAGTAATTATTGATGATTTTATCAAAATTTTTACTTAACCATAGTTCAGGTTTCACCCCAAGAGTACTTCCTCAGGAAAACCACCTTCAGGGCGCGCCTAAAAGGTGACTTACCTTTTTTCCATAGATAAAAAAGTAAGCAAACCTACGAGTTTTAAAAAGAGAAAACTCTTCGTGGCAAAACTAGCCCAATCATTTAAAAAATTAAACTCAATAAGCAATTATAATTGTATAATAAATAGTTAAATTAAAGCTCTGCTCAGAGCTTTAATTTAACTCAAAATTTAGATTAAGATTTACTTATTTCAAACAGTAATTTTTTATTTAAAGTTCAAAAGACTTAAGAATTCTCAATTCTACATTCTCAATTTTCAATTATTAAAGTATCTTTTTAAGAAACTGTCCTGTATACGACCCTTCTACCTCTGCTACTTCCTCTGGACTTCCTGTAGCAATCACCTCTCCACCATTGACTCCACCTTCAGGACCTAAATCAATGATATAGTCGGCAGATTTAATTACATCTAGATTATGCTCGATTACTAGGATAGTATTGCCACCTTCTTTTAATCTCTGTAATACTTGTAACAGTTTATTTACATCTTCAAAGTGAAGTCCTGTTGTCGGCTCATCTAAGATATAGATAGTATTTCCTGTATTCATCTTACTCAATTCAGTAGCTAACTTGATTCTTTGGGCTTCTCCTCCTGATAAGGTAGTAGAAGGTTGTCCCAATCTGATATAGCTTAATCCTACATCATATAATGTTTGGAGTCTGCGTTTAATAGTAGGAATATTCTCAAAGAATTCTAAGGCTTCTTCTACTGTCATATCCAATACATCAGCAATGGTCTTACCTTTATATTTAATATCTAGAGTCTCTCGATTATAACGCTCTCCCTTACATACTTCACAAGGAACATAGACATCAGCTAAGAAGTGCATCTCAATCTTAATAATTCCATCACCTTTACAGGCTTCACAGCGTCCCCCTTTAACATTGAAGCTAAAACGCCCTTTCTTATAACCACGTTCTTGTGATAAAGGTACCTTGGTAAAGACATCACGGATATAATCAAAGACCTTGGTATAAGTTGCAGGATTAGAACGAGGTGTTCTACCTATCGGTGACTGGTCGATATTGATTACCTTATCCACTTGATCTATACCTAGAATTTCATCATGTTTACCAGGTCTTAATTTAGATTTATAGAATTCCTGCATCAATTTACGATTTAAAATCTTATTGACCAAGGTACTCTTACCAGATCCTGAAACTCCAGTTACACAAGTAAAGGTTCCTAAAGGTATTTTTATATCTATATCTTTTAAGTTATGCTCCTTAGCCCCTTTAACTTCAAGATATTTGCCATTGGGCTTCAATCTCTCTACAGGTACCTCAATCTTCTTCTTCCCAGATAGATATTGCCCTGTAATAGACTCTTCTACCTCCATGATCTCCTTAGCAGTACCTGCTGCTACTACCTTTCCTCCATGGCGACCAGCCTTAGGACCGATATCAAGAATATGGTCTGCTGTCCTAATAGTATCCTCATCATGCTCTACAACTATTACTGTATTTCCTACATCACGAAGATGCTCTAAAGTATTGATTAAACGCTCATTGTCCCGTTGATGCAACCCAATACTTGGTTCATCTAAGATATAAATAACTCCTACCAAACTAGAACCAATCTGAGTAGCCAATCTAATCCGTTGAGCTTCACCACCAGATAATGTTCCAGAATTACGGCTAAGGTTTAAGTATCCTAAACCTACATTGAATAAGAAACTCAACCTTGCTCTAATCTCCTTTAAGATTTCAGTAGCGATAACCTTCTTAGAACCTACTAATTCAAGGTCAGTAAAAAAATTATAAGCATCTTCAATAGATAGATTACTAATTTCAGCAATAGACTTATCACTAACAGTAACAGCTAAACTCTCTGGTCTTAAGCGATTCCCTCCACAATCAGGGCAAGGTCTAATACTCATATAGTTCTCCAACCTCTTACGGGCACTCTCTGACTTACTCTCTCTTGCTCTCCTATGAAACAGACCAATTAAACCTTCAAATTCTGTTTCATGGGTTCTAGTTCTACCTCGCCGATTGGTATATTCAAATTCTACATAGCCTGTATCTCCATAGAGTAGGATATTTATAAATTTACTATCAACCTCTTTTAGAGGAGCATCAGGGTCAACATCATACTTGTGAGCTAAAGCATTGATAATCTGTGGATAATAGGTACTACTTGAACCTTGCCAAGGGATAATAGCTCCTCCATTGAGTGACTTATCATAGTCTAAGATTAAATCAGGATCAAATTCCCGTTTATTTCCCAAGCCATCACAAGTGTCACAGGCCCCATAAGGGCTATTAAAGGAGAACATTCTCGGTGATAACTCTTCTAAACTGATTCCACAATCAGGACAAGCAAAGTTCTCACTAAATAACTGCTCCTCTCCATCAATAACATCTATAACTACTAACCCTTCTGCTAACTCCAAAGCCCTCTCCAAAGATTCAGCAAGCCTTGCCTCTAAATCTGCTTTCATGATCAAACGATCTACTACAACCTCAATAGAGTGCTTCTTATTCTTATCCAATTCAATCTCTTCTGCTATATCTCTTATTTCACCATCAACTCTAACTCTTACAAAACCTTCGCGCTGTATCCTAGCTAAAAGCTCTTTATATTCACCCTTCCTTCCCCTAACAATAGGAGCTAAAATCTGAAACTTAGTCCTCTCTGGCAACTCCATTACCTGATCAACAATCTCCTGAACTGTCTGGGATGTGATTTCTTGTCCACAGCTTGGACAATGAGGAGTACCGATACGGGCATATAATAACCTCAAGTAATCATGAATCTCTGTTACTGTTCCCACTGTTGACCTTGGATTCTTACTGGTAGTCTTTTGATCTATCGAGATTGATGGTGATAAACCTTCTATATACTCCACCTTAGGCTTCTCCATCTGTCCTAAGAATTGGCGAGCATAAGCAGATAAGCTCTCTACATACCTTCTCTGCCCTTCAGCATAAATAGTATCAAAGGCCAGAGAAGACTTACCTGAACCACTCAACCCAGTAATAACCACCAGCTTATCACGGGGGATCTCCACATCTATATTCTGCAAATTATGTTCCTTTGCTCCTTTGATTATAATCTTATCTTTAGCCATTCATCTTCACCTCTTTTGAGTTTATTAATTCTTTTTTATAATTAGTAGACATTTTAATCCTTTATATATTAATTATTATTTTAATCTAAAATAATACACTCAATAAATATATCTCTATAGGTACCCAATAATAAAGTGAAACTTAATGAGTATATTGCGACAGTTTTTTATTAGATAGTTAGGGGTTGGGTGGTTAGGTAGTTGGATTTTCCTACCTCCTACCCACCTATCGCCTAAACGTCGCTTTTTCTCTATAAAGTTTAATTTTAAATTCATGCATCTATATAGATCTCCAAGTCTAAAGTGTAATTTATAGTGTTTTTATGTTTTGGATTTTAACTTGTCACTCATTACTTGTTACTCATCCTACGAGTTCTTTGAACTCTTTGTGATGGAAAAATACCCAAACGAATTTTTCCTATCCACTGTTATCCAACTTTACTTTAATTTTAATTTCATTCTAAAGTTGGATAACTATATCTATCGTTCTCTGAGAATCAATTAGCAATTACTTAATCATTATATCAGTAATTATTACTGATTACAACTTATCAATTGATCTAACTATATGAGTTATCTTATCCAACTAATTAAAATCATTGTGTCAGATAGGATAAGAAACTCAATTCTTTCAAGTATTCTATTTAGAAACCCAAAACTCTTTTTTCTAATGATAAAAATCAAAAAACTAACCATTGCTCAATGGTCAGTTTTTCACCTTTTAATCACCATCTCCTCTGTACTTGTCATCTTCTGAGCATAATTCTCATATCCCTTCTCCCTTATTAAATCAATACAAGCCTGTCTATCAGAACGAAAAATCAAAGCAAATACTTTAGATATAAAATTATTAAACCTCCTACATTTACTCTGATCAGAAAATTCTTTACAATCAGCACAACTTAAGTAACTATTCTCTATACAACAATTTCTAACCTTACACCAAGTAGCTCCTTCATTCTTATGACAACCTGAACATCTTCCCTTTAAGTATTTCTTACAAGCCCCACAATACAGACCACAGTAAGCTATCAAGCTTTTATCAGCAGCTATCTTCTTCAAAACCATCATCCCCCTATTATACCTAACTTATCTAAATTATAACAGAGGAAATTAGACATCAGTATGTCATATTTAAAAATATTTTTTTAAGGTTTTTTCTAACTTAGCCTTTATTATATCTCTTATTCTCATCGGTTCTATAACTTCAATATATTCTCCAAGACCAAGTAAAAACTCATACAACCATTCATTCTCCCAAATTTCTGTTTTAATTATCGCTGAGTCATCTTCCAATATTTCGAAGGATCCCCTTGGAAAATATTCATAAGATCTTTCAATATACTCTTTATCTACCTTTAAGACCAGTTTTACTTTATCAGTTATATTATTGGAATCTAAACATTCTTGAGGAGTTCCTTTCTTTCTAATGAATTTTTCCTGATTAATAGTCAAATCTCTTATTCTAGAGACCCTAAAAATTCTAAAGTCCTTCCTCAATCTACAATAACCATAAATATACCATGAATGTCCTTTTAAAATTATAGTCAATGGCTCTAATTTTCTTGAAGTTCTTTGATTTTTATTACTTAGGTAAGAAAATTCTATTAAAAAATTATTTTTAATTGCGTTTTTAATTAAATTAACCTTTTCTGTTAATTCTTCATCATTACCCCAAGGACTATAATCAATAATGAAAGTCTCTTCTTTCTCCTCTAAATCTGGATTAAATCCTTTCAATTTTTCTAAAGTATTTTCTAAATCAGAATCAGGTAAAACTTTACTAACTCCTTCTAAAGCCTTTATAATTGTTTCTAGCTCTTCTATCTTAAATATATTTTTATCCATTTTATAATTATCTAAGATACTAATCCCACCATCTACCCCTTTAGTCGTTACAACTGGTATACCCGCTTTATTTAATGTTTCTACATCTCTATAAATCGTTCTTCTAGAAACCTCAAAATTATCTGCTAACTCTTTAGCAGTCATCTTTTCTTTATTAATTAATAAGATTATAATTGCTAACAATCTATCTATTTTCATAACTTGCCCCCTACTAATTAAAATTATAAGCTCCTCTATCCCTTCCCACTACAATTGACAAAATAAAAAAACCGAGGAAGTAAGTCCCCAGTTTAAGGTATAGATATTAGCGTAAGAGATTATAATCTTTTTTGATATTATTCTGCCCCAACTCTCGTATATTATCTATTAGATCATAATTCTCCATTACCTTTGCTACTATATTTCCATCTATAGCATTCTCCTTAGCCATAGAGTCTAGAATTAATAAGGTCTTATCCTTATCCATTCCTGCTCGATAAGGTCGGTCTTCAGTAAGAGCTGTAAAGATATCAGCAACTGATAAAACCCTACTACCAACCGATAACCTCTTTTCATCATGTTTGAAAGGATAACCAGTACCATCTAAGCGCTCATGGTGAAAAGCTGCCCATTCTTTAATCTCTCCCAGTCCTTCTATTGAATCTAGTGCATGGTAAGTATAAAAGGTATGGCTTTTAATAATATTCATCTCATCAGCAGTTAATTTGCCTGGTTTCTCTAAAATTTCAGCAGGTACTGCTAACTTACCTAAATCATGTAGATAACCAGCTATCTCTAATTTTATAGCCTTCGTTTGAGACCACCCCAATAAATTAGCTATCTCTCTTGCTGTTACAGCCACCCCTTTAGAATGTGTTGCTGTAAAATTACTCCTAAAATCTATAATTCTACTATAAAACTTACTCAAATCTAATAAATCAGCAAGGTTTAACTCCAATCCCCAATTCTTGAATATTTTCTTTAAATCCTTCCTAATTATATCAGTATTTATAACTGAAAACCAGAAATCATCTTTATAAGATAATTTTTCAAAGACTTTAACTAAATTAGGGTGGAGCATATTTTCAGAATAATCCTTAATAATCTTTACTATGCTATTTCTCTGACTTAATATATTCTCTCTTTTATTAATTAAAATTGCTACTCTATCTGCTAAATGAAGTAGATGGCTAGCTAAAGGAACAGCTTCACCCTTAAATTTATTTCCTCTACCATAATTCCATTCCAAATGATGATATCTGATTATAGGTACCAGATTAGCAAAAGAATCAAAAGTACTTACTAAGTAAGCCCCTGCTTCAGCATGCTCAAAACCATTATTGGTTTCAAAGGTCAAGGTCTCTAATCTACGCTTCATTGAAAAAGCTCCAATATCATGAAGTGCTGCTGATAGGATCAAATCCTTCTTTTGATGTTCTTCTAAACTAAGTTCTTGGGCTAATCTAAAACTTATATAAGCAACTTGCTCATGGTGACTATTTAAATTTGTATCAACCATATCTATAACATGAGAGAGGCTGAACAATAATTCATATAAAGAGATATTGGTTTTTTCTATCAATTTAATTCAACTCCAAATAAACTTCTTTTTTCATTACTTGGTTACAGTATAGCACTTTAAGGTTTAAGATACAATACCATTACTGTATATATTAGTATAATACCTTTTGTAATATTATACAGTATTTTTTAAACTACTATCTCATCTATTATTATCTCTTATTCTTATTATATTTTCTCTGTTTATAACAATAAAGATCAAAGGGATACCATAATAGATTAAAGAACATATGGGCTATCATTGCTGAGACCAATCCTCTCCACCAGAATAATATTCCAAAGATTAAAGTTGTCATGAGATTAGAAAAGTAAACTATAGCTATAAAGGGCTTAGTCAGCTCACAACCTTCTTTAAAATATAATAATAACCTTTTCAGCCCCGACATAATCCCTAAAGTAATTATAGAAATAAAGACTATATAGTTATCTATCTTTCCTAAACAAATATTGAAAGCCCAAATAATTGTGCTTAAAAGCCCCCACCTCATTATAATCTCTGCTATCATCCCATCATAAATCACTCTGCCAAATAGATACCTCTTTAACCGCAAATTCTCCATAATAGCTACACTCTCTTTATTGACCCTTAATCTAAAAAATATATAGTAAAAATAGATAAAGATTATTGCTCCTATAATCCCAAAAACAGAAGCATAAAATAGCTCTATTCTTAATATCTGCCATAAATTCTCCTTCTTTATTGCAGCCATAAAGACTGGTACATCGCTTTTAATAATGGGATTCAACAATACACCTATTACTATAAAGATGCTAACTATAAGCAGATTCTTCAAAATAGAATATATAATTGAAAAGAAACTGATTAGAAACCTCTTTAGCCAAGAGATCTGCTTATTAACTAGTTTCCTTCTTAAAAATATTGGTGTATTAAGAAGAACTCCAGGAATAGATACAAATAAAATAACCAAAAACAGATACCAATTAAACATAATATTCTCCTTTCAGCTAAAATGGTTCAACTTTATAAATAAAATCATTAGTACTTCTAAAGATATAGCTTCTCTCTTCATATATACTTAAGCGAATAAAATATTAAAACTAAATATAAAGATTTCCAAAAAATAAAAATTTCTATGGCTATTAAGCCATAGAAATTTAATAATCTTTAACCCTTAAATCCTGCTACTAACCCTATGATTTTTTGAATAGAAACTATTGTTTCATCAGAAATAACAGTTAAATTTTAAGAGAAAGTTGAAATAAAATCCCTCAATTAAAATATCACCCTTTTACTACCAATACATATAATATTGTAATGATAATTAAGAAAGGAGTAATAATAATGTATCATGAACCTTATTATTTAATCAATGAAAATAATGCTCAAGCTTATATCAGAATCTTACATGCTGCTCCAAAAGCACCTGCTGTTGATATTTATGCTAATGATAATTTAATCGCTGAAAATTTAAAATATAGAAATTTTACTGAGTATATTTCTGTTATGGCTGGTCGCTATAATATCAAAGTATATCCAGCAGGTAAGAAGACAGCTCCAGTTATAGATACCTCTGTTAATATTATCTCCAATACAATCTCTACTATAGCTGCTATTGGGGAATTTCCTAAATTAAGCCTATTGCCTGTTGAAGAGCCTCGCATACCTATCCGTCCTAATAGAGCCTATATTAGAGTAGCACATCTCTCTCCAAATGCCCCCAATGTAAATATTAGTCAAGAAAATGGCATACTCTTATTTGAAAACATTGCCTATAAGGAGGTTACCGATTATCTCTCCTTAAGACCAGAAACTTATACCTTTGAAGTAAAATCTCTAGGCAGTGATAAGACTATCCTTTATGTTCCTAATGCCAGGTTGACAAGAGACCGCTTCTATACCCTTTATATTATTGGTTTATTAAGAGATACTCCACCATTACAGATGCTAATTCCGTTGGATGGTAATTCTTATTTGAGATTCTAAAGTTTATTCATCTTAATGTGGGAATATTGCAACACTTTTACTTTTTGAGTTTTTATAAAAAACTCTGCTTTACCATAGTTTAGGTTTCGCCTAAAAGGCGACCTACCTTTTTTCCATAGATAAAAAAGTAGGCAAA
>Ga0163219_100210_pt1 | contig 16395 bp, 12 predicted proteins | sample MSEWel2016_04_06_FD_113150 | JGI IMG/M metagenome (GOLD analysis project Ga0163219, IMG submission 113150) | Subsurface microbial communities from deep shales in West Virginia, USA - MSEEL Well Study Marcellus 3H_2016_04_06 ...
ATATCAATCTGTACAATTCCCGGACCATACTATTATCATCATTATGATGAGTGGCGAAACAATTAAATACCAACAATACTATCTATAAATTAGATGAGCGGGTTATCCTCTTTTTGACAATAACCCCCACTCCCCAACCCGCTCATACTCCACTATAAAATCATACAAATTCTCAGAGTCAGTCACAGTTTAATAGCAGAGCTTGTATCCGTATTTCAGATCGGGATTTTTCACACAATTATGATTATTTTGCCGGAGACCAGATAAAAACAGTTACAACAAAGAGTTCATATCATCGCATAAAGGATATTTCCGCAAAGCATGCATAAAAATATACTGAGTCTTTTTTGCACATCCTGAACCTAAATGACCAGTATAACACAAGTTTGTTCCAGAAAGCCCGGAAACAGTTTAGAGGAAAAATAAGTCTTAACCAGAAATAATGAAAAAACTGAAATAGAAAAGAAACTAGAAGTCGAACAATGTCTTCTGAGGTTTCTTTTGAATTTGTTTTTTGGCAGGCGCATCTTTCCCGGAAGCCACGGTCCTGTCCCCCGACCTCGGAGTGGAGACTGGTTTCTCACCGGATGCAGTTTCAACTTCTGCTTTAGATTCTGTTTTCTTTTCAGGGGATTTGATCGAATCCAGACTTAACTGGTCAGGTCTCTTTTTTGGAGCCTTTTCCACTGGTCTGCCTGAGAACTCAATACCCGGAACGGTTTCAGGTCGGAGTTGCTGAGCAGCGTCATATATCTTCTGGATCTTTTTTGTGACCTTCTTACTTCCCTTTAGTTGCACAAGTTCATCGACACTAAGATTCAGTGCTGCGACCACTTCAACAGCATAATCATCATCGTCAAGAAGACTTGCATAGATCGGGGTCAATCCCATACGGGAGTACTTCATGGACTCATTACAATGCGAGCCCACCTTGGCAGCGATATTATCCCTCATATTCCGTTTTGAGCGTATCTGGCCCATTCTCCTCCACAGAGAAGGAGACTGGTATCTTACAAAACCGCCCCTGAGCTTGGATTTGGATACCACCGTACCTCCCGTCATTAGAGTGCTTGCATATCTCCACATACGGTAGTTCTGACGTCTGCGTACACGCCCGAGGAATCTGTCAGCTTTTGAAATATATGAATAGGCATCCACTATATCAGAGGTAATAGCTTCCTCATCTTTGTCGCTATACTGATGCGGCAGGTTTTCATCTATCCAGTGGATAAAGTCTTCAGGAGTTTCATCAAGGCTATAGCTTGCCTCAAGTGCGGATCTGACACTCTTGCCCTTGAATACCTTCCCTACCACCTTGAAAATAGATTCCTTGTTATCACGTTCTGCGGTGGATATATCCTCGATGTTTATCTCCGAGCGTCCCATTGCCACTGCCTGCAGATCGTTGACAGCACTCCTGAAATCACCGTCGGCACTTTCGGCAATCTTTTCAATAACACCGATACCACACATAATACCTTCTTTACATGCTATCTCTTTCAGGGCCGGGACCATGGAACGGGTCTGTATGGAGTTGAACTTAATCTCAAGACAGAGTGAGCGCAGTGATGAGGATATGCCGTAGAGATCGTTTGCTATCAGCACAATGGGCTGGCTGGTATTCTTGATTACGTTGATGATCGCACGTGAACCTCCGCGGTCACTGTTGCCGTGCAGGTTGTCGGCCTCATCGAGGATGACCAGTCTCTTACCCGTTACCCCGGTCAGCGTGCGCATCTGGGAAGCTGAACCCGCAACCTTTTCGATCACACCGGCAGTTCTCTGGTCACTTGCATTGAGTTCAATTGCCTCCCATCCGAAATCCCTTGCAAGAGCATGGGCAGAAGATGTTTTACCAATACCGGCCTGGCCCTGTAGAATAACGGCCCTCTTCTCAGGCATACCGTGTACCCACTGTTCAGCCCATTCGCGCAGTTGTTCAATCGGTTTTTTGTGACCCACCACATCGGCAAGTGTCCCTGGTCGATACTTTTCTGCCCATTCCATACTAACAGTCATAAGAGATCATTATCCGATATTCAGGAAAAGTAATTAATGTTTGCACAACTTTGTCTGTTCTGATTGATATTACTAATGGTAGGTATTAGCACATGGGATCAAAAAACACCGAGGGCCTGCTTGAGATAATAGAGAAAAAAGCACTGGAAAACAAAGCACGGGTTGCCATAGGGGTCAGGAATCCCACTCCGAAAATGCTAAAGAGTGCAAAGGATGCCCAGGATGCAGGATACGCCCATGTTGTCCTGATCGGGGATAAACAAAAGATCGAAGCAATCGGTACGGACCTTGAGGTGATAGGTACAAATGATCCCGAGAAAGTACTTGGCGAACTTTTGAGATCCAAGTACGTTGATGCTGCTGTTAGAGGTACCGCAAGGGCATCAGGAACCCTTTCAAACCTCAAGCGTGCGCTCAATCAGGATCAGCTTCATCGTATTGCTCTGCTTTTAACAGCTGAAGGAAAACCATTCTTCATTGCACCTGTGGGTATAGACGAGGGAGATGAGCTTGCTGACAAGATAAACTTCATCAAGCTTGGTGTCGAACATATTCGCAGATTCGGGATTGAGCCCGTAGTAGGAGTACTCTCAGGAGGAAGACTTGGAGATCTGGGAAGAAACAGGCGTGTTGACAGGACACTTGCGGATGGGGATTTCATCGTAAACCGGATAAGTGAGATGGGAATCGAGGCAAAGCACCATACAATACTCATAGAGGATGCCATAAGGGAATCAAACTTCATCCTCGCTCCGGATGGCATATCCGGAAACCTGATATTCAGAACACTTGTATTCCTTGGTGGTGGCGACGGAATGGGTGCACCCGTCCTGATGGATGACTATGTTTTTGTGGATACATCCCGCGTAGGGGGACACTACACAAAGGCCATAATGCTTGCGAGCGCCCTTGTTGACAAGAACATACCCGGCAGCAGCACCTATCAGACACCTGTTTAAGCATGCAGATGAATACAGGTATACTAATTAATTATATTAAGCAAAAATACGTTCATTTTCAATGACGAGACTTTAAAGGAGCTCCAGCAAAGCAGCTTAAGACACTGCCAGATAAAAAGGGAATGATGGAAATGGAAGCTGTACTGATAAAAGCAAAGAATATTTCTTCGGCATGGTCGCAACTGATCTATGAGATATACAAAAAAGGAGAGGAGCACAAACCCGACTACAACACAATGACAAAAAGGGTTCATGCAACTATCCAGATAGAGGACGTGAATTCGAATCAGGTTAATCCTGCGGTTCCCTTCGGTGAGAATCTCATCAAAAAATACAAAGAGGAACTCACTGAGGAGTATGCTGACTGGTATATATCCCTCCCCGAGGATGATAAAAGAAAGTTTGACTACTGCTATGCAAAGCAGCTATTCAGATATGGAGAGACAGCCTACAATACCCTGAAGGAGAATGTGGAAAATCTGCGACCGGGTTCAAGAAGGCATGTGGGAGTCCTGTGGGAAAATGAAGTACATATCCCGAAATTCGAGGATCAGCCCTGCTGGATAGCCTATAAGATAGAACTTATCAATGATACGCAGACAAGGGTCTACATCCTATATCGTTCCTGGGATGCATTCGGAGGCTTCCCTGCAAACATTCCTGCGATCGTGGAAGGGATCAAGAAGGTTTTCAGGGAACAGAACCTGCCCTATGAGATCGAGTCCCTCATAGCTACCGGATGGGATACGCACATCTATGATGCCGACCTTCAGGCCGTTGAGAAGATCTTCAAGTCCAACGAACTCTGTCCCCTCTGTAAATGCATCACGCCAAAACATTCGTTCATACCCACCACAAAAGGGCGTGCATGCCCGGAGTGTAAAAAGTCAATGTGACTTCCCCTTGGACATATACATTATTAAATATGCATTCAAAAGAATGTATTAAAACATATTCTTTTTAAGCTGCATAACAAAGGCTATAGATATTGGTTGTAACTGTTTGTCTTTTTAAATATATTTCCATTAATTATATATGTATGATGTATGCATACATAGGTATGTTCCCGAACATATTCAATACCCGGTGAGAGATTGCAATGAAACGCCTGACTATCAGCATGTCCGATGAGCTTTTCAGTAAGCTGGAAAGCGTGGAGAACAAAAGTCTGTTCATACGAAAACTGATCGAAAGAGAACTCGATATGCTTGACAGCATAAGCGATATTGACAGTAATACACCATGGGAACGGGATATTGCATCTCTCAAAGGAAATATTGACGAGCTTTTTACAAGATTGTCAGACATGGAAGTGCAGTTAAACTCCGGTTTAATGCAGGATATCCCAAAACCTGAAACCATACCGGGAACAGATCTCAGCGGTGCCGGAGAACAGGCAGCAGTTTCAGGAACGGATAATCAGGAACTTACGGAAACGCTTCACCCTGAACAGATTAGTGCGCCGGTGGCTCCAGACATAATTAATAAGAATCAGGAACCTGAACTCACCATAACAAAAGAGCCGGAGATTACCGAAGAGGTTCCGAAAGACACAAACCCATTTTTAACACATGCTGAAGCTCCCGCAGAGGTACAAGCAGAGAACGGGACCCAACCTTTAGCTAATAACACAGAAATTACACCTGCTGTTGAAGCCAGTCCTGAAACAAATACAGCTGACGTCGCTACCTTTACTCAACCGACACCGGAACATGAGGTCCCAACAACCGCGAACCAGGAACAAGAGCCAACATTCAAATTACCGGAGCTCGAAACAGATACTGAAAGCCGTGAGGACAATGGATTTAAACTACCTGACATGGGACCAGAGATTGAGAACCAACAGGAACCTGCGTTTAAAGTTCCTGAGTTTGAGAAAGCTGAGGGATCTCACCATGATACAGGAACACAAATACCAGACCTGAAACCACAGGAAGAAGCTCTGCAGGAAAGTACATTCTCAATGCCGGACCTGGGGCCGCAACAGGAGGAACAGCAGATATGGGCAATGCCGGAACTTAAAGCGTCACCGGATGTCCAACAGGTTTCCGAAACTGCTAAAATGCCAGGTTCTGAACCACCTGTTGAAACCCATCAGGAACCAGGATTTGTAATGCCTGAATTAAAAGCCCCTGCAGAGAATCAGCAGAAACGGGAAACAGCAGCTCCGGAAATGGATGCAAGTAAAGCCCAACAGGAACCTGCATTTTCAATGCCTGAACTCAAAACCCCAATGGAGGAACAACAAGATCAGGCTGTGGAGATACCGGACTTGAAACCTTCGACAGAACCACAATCAGAAACCCCATTCACCATGCCGGATCTGAAAGCACCGGAAACTGATCAACAGGAACTACCATTCCAGATGCCTGACCTGAAACCTCCCGTGGAAGCACCCGGAAGTGAAGCAGCAGGCATGCCGGGTATGGAACCACCTTTTGAGAATGCAGGTGACGAATCATTTGTAATGCCTGATCTCAGCTCTCCTGAACCGGATGCACAGGCACCTCCATTCATGTCGGAAACAAAGCCACCCTTTGAGAACAATGACCAGGGATTTGCAATACCTGATCTGAAACCACCAGAAGGAATGGAAGAAGCTACAAACCCCGGCATACCAGACCTGCAGCAGACAGCTGCACCACCGTTTGAGGCAATGCAGCAGGTACAGCCGGAGGAAAAACAGCCTCTTTTCAAAATACACAATATAGATTCGGGCCAGCCAGATGAGGAGCAGCCACCATTTGTGGCGCCTGCTTTCCCGGACTCACAGCCACAGGAGAATACACAGTTACCACCGTTTGAAAATCCCGGCCAGAATATGAATCCACCGGCGGCTCAGCCTCCAGCACAGCCAGTCAATGAAAAACCACCAGTACCACCCACCGGAAATAGAAGTTCAAAGCCTGACAAGCTGGGAAGTAATATCCTGATGTACATGCCGCATGGTGCAAAGGTCAAGAAGGATATCATTAAAAGCCTGATATCAAAGCAGTTCACGGAGAATGAAATAGAAGCAAAGTTATCAGAAATGATCTCCTCCGGCATGCTGAAGCTTTCTGATGAGAATGGAAACGCATACCTGATCCGTCCGTGAATTAAAAGGTTAGATGTTCAGGGGATTTTTCCGAAGGTGCGGATGTTGCGGAGCACCTGATGCAAACATTTCTGGAGAGATCATAGCATCTTTCACAAACCAGCCTGCCACACAACATACATGTATTCATTTTTGACGCTCTGCCGCATATAGAGCAAAGACCTGTACGTTCCATACATCTATTTTGTAAGCTTTAAGTTTAAAATAGTTAATGCACCAGGAAATAAATCAAAGATCAGGAAAAAAAGTGAAGTTGAAGAGGGATAAGATCATATGAGATCATATCCCAAAGACATTCTTATTCTATAATTGCACCCTTGCTTGCAGAGCTGACAAACCTTCTGTATCTTGCAAGATAGCCTCTGACAGGCTTTTCAAGCGGTACGAATGTAGCCCTTCGCTTTTCCAGTTCTTCTTCAGATACCTTCAGGTCAAGTTTTCTGGCAGGTATATCTATATCGATGATATCCCCCTCTTCCACAAGACCGATTGGGCCGCCTTCCTGTGCCTCGGGAGAGATGTGTCCGATGCACGGACCCCTTGTCCCACCGGAAAATCGGCCGTCAGTCACAAGAGCAACTGAGTCTATCAGGCCCATGCCGGCTATTGCCGAGGTGGGTGAAAGCATCTCACGCATACCGGGACCTCCTTTGGGACCTTCATAACGGATTACAACAACATCCCCGGCAACTACCTTGCCGTCAAGGATTGCACGCATTGCGTCCTCCTCACTGTTGAATACACGGGCGGGACCGCTGTGTTTGAGCATCTTTGAATCTACAGCCGCCTGCTTGACAACTGATCCGTCAGGTGCAAGGCTGCCCTTGAGTATGGCAATCCCGCCCTGTTCATGGACCGGATCATCAACTGTTTTTATGACCTCTGCATTGAGTTTCGGGTTAATGATCACAAGTTCGTCAAGATTCTCGGCAACTGTCTTACCATTGACATTTATCTGGTCGAGATTGAGATTGTCTCTAAGGCGCTCCATTATAGCCGGTATACCACCTGATCTTTCGAAATCGAGCATATAATGGGTACCGCCCGGTTTCAGAGAGATGATGTGAGGAGTGTTCCTGCTGAGCCTGTCAAAGGTGTCGAGGGTCAACTCCAGACCAAAGGCATGTGCAACTGCAGGCAGGTGAAGGGTAGTGTTGGTGCTGCCACCTATTGCCATATCCACCATGATTGCATTCTCGAATGATTTCAGTGTAACAACCTTACGCGGGTTGAGGTCTTCATGGACCATTGAAACTATACGCTCACCTGAATGTTTCGCAATTCGCATTTTCTTCGCGTCCACCGCATGAGCCGTGGCACATCCGGGAAGACTCAGACCAAGAGCCTCGGTCATGCAGGCCATGGTATTTGCAGTATACATACCTGCACATGAACCCGCACCGGTACATGAGCAATCTTCAAGAATCTTCAGTTTATCTGCGGAAACCTTTTCTGCCTGACATTCGCCTACTCCTTCAAAAACTGAGATCAGGTCCCGATATTCGTCATCCACATAGCCTGGTACCATGGGACCTCCTGTGACAACCACTGTCGGGATGTCAAGATTTCCTGCAGCCATAAGGTGCCCCGGTGTAATCTTATCACATGCTGTGATCATTACCATCCCGTCAAGCTGGTGTCCCTGCAGGACAAGTTCTATGGAATCTTCAATGGCCTCACGGCTCGGAAGAGAATATTTCATACCCTCATGACCCATTGCTATACCGTCACAGATACCAATGGTATGGAATTCAAAGGGAACACCTCCGGCACTGCGGATGCCGGCCTTTACCGACTCTGCAATCTTATCAAGGTGAATGTGGCCGGGAATCAGCTCATTCCATGAGTTTACGACTGCTATGAACGGTTTTTCCATTTCTGAATCTGTCAATCCGGTTGCTTTCAAAAGTGAACGGTTCGGTGCCCGTTCGAATCCTTTTTTGGTCTTGTCACTTCTCATTGAAGAACCTCTTTACTTTATGTCTAATTCTACTACTAGTAATAGAAAAGGGAATATATAATAAGTGGGTGCGGTTTCGTGCACATACTCTGCATACATGTAGGAAACCCACCACTTCATACGAGTTACTACAATTCATACATGGAGTATGCAAGGTTCATACACATATTAATCGATGAACAGAGTAAGAATATATCCTATTTTGTACGATTTGGTGGAAAACTTCCTTTCAGTAATCATCTTTGTCTCAAGAATGCATTTGCAGTCACAAAGAACAAATATCTGATCGACCAAGAGGACCAGGTACAAAGCAAACAGGAATAAGTATATGGCTTATCCGATAGCAAGACAGGGAATGAAACGCCTTTCTGAAAGGCAAGCCAATATTACCAGATACCCCCTGACTGTCGATCTGCCAGATAAACAAAGGATGCAGCATATACTATATATTACGATATATACAATAAATTGGCTGTTTCTGAATATAGATAAAATTAAAAATACAACATGATGAATGAACACGCTATAATCGTTGACGGATACGTGGATGAGCCCGCATGTTTCGGAGTTCCGCCATATATCTCGCCATACATAAGATACATTGCAGGATCACTCAGAAATAGTGGATTCTCTGAAGACAGCATACATTACTCTACCATCGATTCGATCCGCGAATCACCATCCAGTGTAGCCGGGCTGATAGAAAAAGCGAAAATCGTAATTGTTGTTTCAGGAATGACAGTTCCCGGAAAATACCTCCGGTCAACACCCATCAGCCCCGACGAGATTGATAGTATCTTCAGTGCAGCTTCAGGTATCAAAATACTGGGAGGACCTATACGCCTCGGATTCAGCAAGGAAGGTGGAAAGACTGCAAGTGCAATTGGAATCCGGGACGAGGATGTCCTGATATCCCGGGCAGATATCGAGGCTTTTGTATACGACATAATGGAGAACAATAAAGCCGGCAAAGATCGCAATACTCCCGAGCACAGGTACAGGTCCGTTGAAGAGATAAGGCGCTGGGGCGAAATGGGAGCATTCATCATAAGAAAACATCCGGACTATCCCAGAGTGATGTGCGAGATCGAGACCTACCGGGGATGCGGGCGTAAAACACACTGTTCTTTCTGTACCGAACCATTCTACGGAGCTTCTGATTACAGGCCGGTGAAAGATGTTGTCTCGGAGGTATCTGTTCTTTATGAGAGTGGAGCAAGATATTTCAGGATAGGCAGACAGCCGGACATCCTGAGTTTCCACGCAATAGACACAGGTGGCGACATACCTAGGCCCCAGCCGGATACTATTTCTGAACTCTACAGAGGTATACGTAAGGAAGCACCGGATCTGAAGGTACTTCATATGGATAATGCCAACCCGGCAACCATAGGGACATATCCTGACGAATGCATGGAGATATTCAGAACCATAGTAAAATACCATACACCAGGGGATGTTGCCGCGCTCGGAATGGAAAGCGCTGACCCGGATGTTATCAGGGCCAACGACCTCAAGGCCATGCCTGATGAAGTGTTCCAGGCAATTGAGATCATAAATGATATCGGCAGAAGAAGAGGTACGAATGGTATGCCGGAATTGCTTCCCGGGATCAATTTCGTACATGGTCTGAAAGGAGAGACAAAGAAGACCTTTGAGCTGAACTATGATTTCCTCAAAGACGTTCTCGATGCAGACCTGCTTGTCAGGAGAATAAATATCCGACAGGTGATGGCATTTCCCGGAACCCGGATGTATGGCCAGGATGAGCTTGTTTCAAAGAACAAGAAACTGTTCCTGAAGTACAAGGAAAGGATAAGAAAGGACATTGACCTTCCTATGCTCAGGAAACTCGTGCCCCAGGGTACCATACTAAAGGATGTGCTCTGCGAGATCAATGATAAAAATATCTGCTTCGGCCGGCAGATGGGATCCTATCCTTTGCTTATCGGAATCCCCGCAAACATGCCTTTAGGAGAGTTCGTTGATATAACCGTAACAGGGCATGGCCAGCGTTCGATCACGGGAATACCCTACCCCCTGAACATAAATGAAGCACCCGTCCAGCTAATACGGGAATTGCCCGGCATCGGGAAGAAGCAGGCAGTAAAGATACTCAGTAAGGTACCTTTTGCTGATGAAGCAGATTTCTTAGAAAGAATTGAGAACGCAGAGCAGTTGTTGAGTTATTTGCAAATTAAACCTGCAGATCATGTATAAAAAAGGCTACCGGAGATATTTCTTCATGAATTCGGTATCCTTTAGTATCCTGAAACTGACAAAACTGCCCACGATCAGGTTCATGTAGAATGTCAGTGCTCTCCAGGCAACGACCGTGATTCCCAGCAAAGAGGAACTCACAAATACGGAGAAAATGGTAGTAGCACCGAATTCTGCCATACCGCTTGCCCCTGGAGTTGCAGGGATTGCCATAAGCACCATTACCAGCACCTGGGAAGCAAAGACTACCAGTATATCCGGATACTGGTTAAGACCCAGGAGAATAACATAGAGCAGGGAGAATTCGACCAGCCAGAATAGGAGTGTATAGAACACACCGATAAGAAGACCTTTTCTGTCCTCTTTTACAAAAAAGGCAACACTATTGTGGAAGTTCTCAAGTTCCGAGTCCACCCTCTCAAGTATACCTTCCAGTTTTGCATCTGTTTTGGTACCAACAAGGGGAGCTATTTTCCTGACGACCAGGTGAGCAAGCTTTTTTGTCTGCTCCGGGCGCCATATGGCATACAATGAAAGGAAAAGTATCCCGAGCAGGAATATCTCTGCCAGTGACACCAGAACATCAAACGTGGGATTATCCAGTATCCTGCTGAACACATACATCGAAAACGGGGCAAGGGACAGTATGAATATACCATCCAGTACCCTCTCACCGATGACAACCGCAGATGCCTTTCCAAGAGGTACCCTGTCGAGGTGCAGAAGGTGAATCCTTACGGGCTCGCCCCCAAGGGAAGATGGTGTTATTGACGCTGCAAAACTACCGGAGGTGACAATCTCCACAGACCTCAGGACTCCTATTCTGTGACCAAGTGACTGGCAGAGAGCCCTGATCCGCATACCCCATACAAGATAGGAGAGAGCATGAAGAAGGATACCGGCAAGTATGAACTCCGGCCTGATACTCAGGAGCGCATCGATGGTGCCGGCATCAAAGGTGACTAGTACGACTATGAGTCCTGAAACAAGACTTATGAGCAAGGATATGAATAACCATTTTTTCACCTTGTTCATAAGAATCAGACCTTCGAGGAATACAGGTTTAAACGTAAGATTCGTTTAGAATATCCTCTTTAACGCTTGTGCCTTCCTCTACTTTGATCTCAGGCCATATACGTATATCGGAATGAATCGTTGAGTTCCTGCCTACTACAGCAGCAGGTCCGATAACGGTACCATTCTCAAGACTGCAATTATCACTGATCTTCGCTCCGTTATCGATTATCGAACCGGAAACATTGCAATTGCTACCAATTGTGACATCATTGAAGATATAGGATGAGAGTATCCTTGATTCATCCTCGATCACACAATTGGAACCGATCGTTGTGTAAGGGCCTATCAGCACATTGTCCCCGATGACCGTATTTTCACCTATTACGATGGGACCGACAATAGCTGAGTTGGAACCCACGGAAACATTATGCCCTAACTGAAGCGGCCCTGTGATACGTGAATCCTTTGTGCTGAACTGACCGACAATGGTGGTACCAGGCAGTTCCTCAAGCATCCAGCGCTGTGCCTGCCTGTAAGCAGCGGCATTTCCCACGTCTGTCCATTTACCACGTGCAAGAAGGCCGTTAATCTCCATACCCCTGCCGAGCATATCCGGGAACAGATCCTTGGCAAAATCATATTTGGTGTCTGCAGGTATCATATCGAATATAGAAGGATCACATACGTAGATACCCGTACTTGCAAGATTACTGAATATCTCACCTGAGCCTGGTTTTTCAAGGAAGCGGTGTATCCTGTTATTCACATCCATATCTGCAATACCGAATTCCCTAGGATCGTCTATCGAAAGAAGGCCAATGGTCACAAGGGAATCTGTCATTTCGTGGAATCTGTACATTTCCCTGAGGTTCAGATTGAGCACATGGTCCCCTCCGAGAACCATAAAGGGCTCATCCCGCAGATATTTTTCCGCATTCTTTACCCCACCTGCGGTACCTAGTTTCTCATCCTCATAAACATAATCGATATGCACCCCGAAGATACGACCGTCCCCAAGCTCTTCTTCAATCTTATCAGCCATATATCCAAGGGTTATCACAATGTCATTGAATCCTTCCTTAGAAAGGTGTTCTATCAGATGCACAACCGATGATTTATTCAATATAGGGATACTGGGCTTTGGTCTTGCGAATGTTAAAGGACGCAGCCTTGTGCCCTCCCCTCCACACATAATACAGGCTTTCATGCTTGTTTATGACGCACTGTTCGTTTAAATCTTTAGCGATTAATTGATTTTGTTATCAAGTAGCTGAGGAAACAACAGTGATATCATTTTCATCCCGGATAACAATCTCGATCTCACCATTGTATTCATCAACGATACCTGTCAGGCTTACCGTATCATCTTCATTTATCCTTGATCCCACATTTTGGGCACCATTATCAGAAGGAATGAAGACACTTACGATATCAGACCCGGAATCCACGGTAAGTAAAAGATGATCACCAGTATAGGTAAAGCGTTTGGATACTACGGTTCCTTCAAGCATGACCTTATCACCGATCTGAGAAGACTCTGAGAACTCTGCCGTATCCGGAATACTTTCAGAAAAGAAAAATACATAGGCAATGGAAAGTGAAAGAAAGACCATTGTCAGAAGAATTACCACGACCTTTTCTTCCCTTTCCATATCAATCCCTGCTTTATCAGGCAATACTGCTACTGTTCTCTTCGGCATCCCCTATGGACACAAGTTCTATTGTGAATACCAGTGTCTCACCGGCCAGCTGGTGATTGCAGTCAAGTGTTACATTCTCTTCTGAGACCTCGACAATTGTACAGGGGCGACCCTGGATAGCAATGGATTCACCTGCCACAGGAGTTATATTTGCACTTTCAAACTGTTCCATCGGAACATCGAAAACCAGCTCAGAACTGTATTCTCCGTAAGCCTCTTCAGGCGGTATCTCCACGGTCGTTTCTTCTCCCACGGACATGCCGATAACAGCCTCATCGAATCCCGAGATCATCTGACCGGAACCTACTACAAATCCCAGAGGTTCATAGCTACGACCAGGGTTGTAAATACCCTCATCCTGTGCCACCTGCTCAATGGAAGTATCAAAGACAGTGCCGTTCTCAAGTTCCCCTACATAATTGACAGTTACAAAGTCACCGGACTCTACAACCGCGCTGCTATCCGTATCTCCACCTTCCGGAGAGGTACAACCACTTACAAGAACTGAAATAAGTAAAAGCAATAACAATGTTCGTTTCATAGACTCACCCGTATTTATATTGAAGGAACCGCCTTATTGGCATATCCCCTGAATGTAAAGTTTTCTGGTATGAGCTGCAACTTTGATCTGAAGGTATAAAAGTCTGTTCAAAAGTTTTCTGAAGAATTTTAACAAAAAATTTAAACCATGGACTCAATAGACAATATTGAGGATACACACGGATATTGGGTACAGGCAAATTATCCATTCAATTGCTTTTATACAGGTTTATTTTTTGCTGTATGGAACATTATCTCTAACCGCAGGGATGAAACCAATGCTTGGAAAAAGACTTTTCCAGACTTTGAGCAAGATAGTCGTAACTTACGCCGGCATGGCATTGATCTCAGTTTCACATTCATCTTCTTTTGATCCATCAGGGAAGCGGGAGATTAAAAATGGAGATATAAACAAAGAAACAGAGAGAAAAAAGAAAATACAGGAAACGTTGTCCAGAATAGCTTCGATCTTTGCATACCCGGATAATATCGACGCAGCAATCAATGAAGCGCTCAGGGAAATTGGCCAGTTGTGTAAAGCAAGCAGAAGTTATCTTTTCCTTTTCCATGAAAAACAGGCCACAATGGACAATACGCATGAATGGTGCGCTGTGGGTGTAAAACCCCAGAAAGAAAGACTCCAGAACCTGTCCATCAATATGTTTCCCTGGTGGTACAGCAGCCTGAAGAAAGGAGAGATGATCCACATAAAAGATCTTGCATCCCTTCCGGCTGAGGCATCTGCAGAGAAAAATATCATGGAAGAGCAGGATATAAAATCAGTTCTGTCATTGCCTGTTTTCATAGACGGAGAGCTGAAGGGATTTATCGGGATTGATAATGTCAGTGAGACCGGAGAATGGAAACCTGAAGACATAGACAGCCTGTTCACTTTGAGCACTCTCATGACCATGGCCCTGAAGAATAATCGGATGCAAACGCAAATAGAGCAGCGGGCAAACCATCTCAAAAAGATCCTTGATCTCTCACCAGTACCTATTCTGATCGCATCCGAAGATGGGACAATCAAATCCCTGAACAGGAGATTCACTGATACCTTTAAATATGAACATACAGACATACCGGACCTTGAGCACTTTTTCAGATTAACGATACCGGACACCAGGTTAAGAAAAATTGCCTTCAGCGCATGTAAAACTAAAATGGAAGACACATTGCCGGGTACGCACCCAGAAGAATGGGAGATCCTATGTAAAGATGGAAGTACCCGTATAGTCAACATAAACCACACCATTGTAGATAGGGACAGTATTTTCATTTTCATCGATCTGACCGAAAGAAAAAGATCAGAAGAAATGCTGCACCTTAACGAATCAAGGCTTGAAGCACTTCTTGACCTTAACAGGAAAAAAGACCTTTCTGTAAAAGAAATAGCTGATTTTGCTCTCGAAAAAGGTGTACAGCTCACAAGTAGTAAGGTAGGGTATATTGCATTCCTGGACAGGGACAGAAGCACACTTACTATAGATTCTTGGTCAAGTGAAGTTGGCAAAATGTGTAAAACTGCAAAACGCCCCAGGGCATTCCCACTGGATAATACAGGTCTCTGGGGAGAGGTGATAAGGCAGGAAAAGCCAATTGTCCTCAATGATTACGGTTCCCCTTCTTCCCTGAAGAAAGGATACCCTCAGGGGCACATCAAACTGGAGCGCACTCTTAACGTACCCATATTTGATGGAAAGAAGCTGGTTGGTGTCGCAGGTGTTGCCAATAAGGAGAGTGATTACGACCAGTCAGACATACACCAGCTCATGCTACTGATGGAAGGAATGTGGGAAATAATTGAGCACATAAAGGCAGATGAGAAACTCAGAAATTATGCAGAAGAACTTACAAAACTCAATGTTGAATTGCAGCAGCTAAATAGTGAAATGAAATATGTGGAAGAGATAAAGAGGAATTTCCTTGCAAATGTAAGCCACGAACTAAGAACTCCGCTTATGCCGATCGTCGGATACAGCGGATTGTTGTCCGAGGAATATTTCGGGGAGCTGAATAACAAGCAGAAAGAAATACTCAGCATTGTGATCAAGAACGGTGAACACCTGAGGCGACTGATAGACTCTTTACTTTACCTGAGCTCTCTGCAAACAAAAGAGTTCAATTACGAGCGTGACTTCCTGCAACTAACAGATGTGATAAATAAGGCAATATCCATTACATCCGTGGAGAACAGCGATTCACAGAAGAAAATCGCATTCGAGCCAGCAGGACCACTTCCTTTGATATATGCTGATAAGGACTATATCAGCGAGCTTTTCATACACCTGCTTAACAATGCATACAAATTCACAAACAACGGCGGAGCAATAAGCATAACCGCAGAGTCTGATAACAGGTATGTCCGCATAAGCATTGCAGACGACGGCGTGGGCATCAGTGAAGAAAAGCTTGAAAAGATCTTTGATGTGTTCTATCAGGGAGATGGTTCGAAAACGCGTAAATTCAGTGGAACCGGAATAGGTCTTCACATGTGTAAGAAAATATGCGAGGACCACGGAGGAGACATCAGAATCGAAAGTAAAGAGAATTCAGGTACGACAGTTCGTCTGAGATTTCCGATTTACACGGAAGAATGAACCAAATAATGGATTTACATGAAAAAGATGATGGACTGGTCGGGAATTGAACCCGAGGCCTCTACCATGCCAAGGTAGCGATCTTCCCCTGATCTACCAGCCCAGTATCAGTATTTTAGCACATAAAACCATTATCTCAAATAAAGCTGTCGCTATAGAATAATACTCGTGCAGCAACATCCAAAATAATATTATAACTGATCGTGCATGCAAGCGAAATGTTAAAGTATCTGTATGCGTATTTGGAGTGTCGCGTGATGAATAGCATCATCGACTGACATTA
>Ga0163219_100211_pt1 | contig 16282 bp, 6 predicted proteins | sample MSEWel2016_04_06_FD_113150 | JGI IMG/M metagenome (GOLD analysis project Ga0163219, IMG submission 113150) | Subsurface microbial communities from deep shales in West Virginia, USA - MSEEL Well Study Marcellus 3H_2016_04_06 ...
AAAAACATGTTTCTCCGGACATTAGTGTTAAAATTAAATAAATTTTTAATATGCTACAAGAAGACCCTGCAAGTATTTGACTAATTACCAGTTGTGTACGATAATGAACACCATTCTGTTTGATATCGTACAATTTTATGTCAAGCTAATTTGCTTTAAGATTTTGATTTTGTTTAATTTGCCATTTCTGGTTCAGTTGTTGATGAAAAATCAATTAGTTAAGAAATTATTGAGTCTTGGAACTACAAATAAAAAATCTGAGTAAGATTTACGACAATGGCCATCAGGCTTTGAAGGATGTAAACCTCACCATACAGGAAGGTATGTTTGGTCTGCTGGGGCCCAATGGTGCCGGAAAATCTACTTTGATGCGGATACTGGTAACGCTTCAGGAACCAAGCCAGGGAGAAGTGACCATTGATGGTTATTCCCTCTCGCAGCATCGCCGGGAAATCAGACAGATGATTGGGTATCTTCCTCAGGATTTTCGGTTTTTCCCAAAATTAAAGGAATGGGAATTTCTGGATTATGCTGCTTCACTAGCAGGTATTAAATCCAAAAAGGAACGAGCCAAAGAAGTGGACAGACTATTGGAACAGGTTGGATTATTGGAGGCTCGCGACCGGTTTGCGAATAAACTGTCGGGAGGTATGAAACGACGTTTGGGAATTGCTCAGGCTTTGATAGGAAATCCACGTTTGATAATTGTTGATGAACCAACCACCGGACTGGATCCTCAGGAGCGGATCCGCTTCCGGAATATATTGAGTAATCTGAGTCAACAGGGCGTTATTATCATTCTTTCTACACACATTGTGGCTGATATTTCCAGTACATGTGGTGCTATGGCACTTCTCGATAATGGGGTGGTGAAATATCAGGGCAGTCCGGATGATTTTGTCTCACAATCCAAAGGACAGGTTTGGCGCGTGTCTGTTGGGTTTGATGAACTTAAAACTCTGAAAGATCAATATCCTGTAATCACAACCATTCCATCAGTGGATGGCTATGAGGTGGAACTGATAGCTCCGCACAAACCGTTGGAGGGCGCCTGGAATATTGAGCCCGGACTGGAGCATGCTTATGTTTGTTTTATGGAGAATAATGCCTGAAAATACACTCCATTTTACTGTGTGGTAGTATTTTCAGGTACCTGAAAGAGGCTCATTTTAATAACTCAGGGGGCAACCCGGGAGGATTTTTGAATCCCGACGATTCGGAGCAGCAATTACCAATTTATTAAACGGATTAAAATGAAAATTGTCATATAATAGAAAATGAAAACCAGCCCCTCAAATAAGCCCAAGTCCGTTGACCCTGAAAGTATTTCCCGTGAATCTTTTTCAGAGAGGTTTCTTTCCTTCTTTTATTACATTTCCAAAGTCGGACAATTTGAAGCCCGTATTCTATGGCGGAGCTGGTTGTTTCGGATTTTCTCAGTGCTTATATTGGCCATTCTGATTTTGTTTGATTTATTTGGCGTTCTGGGACTTGCTGATTCAGAAGCATGGGGTGGGCGCTACATCCCGGGCGGAGTTTTTTATATGAATTTTTATCTTTTTACGGTTGGTCAGGTCGTGATTGCCGCTTTCCTGTCGGCCGATTTTCTGGGACGTGAGCGAAAGATGGACACAACGGAAGTGTTTTATACAAGGCCCATGTCCAATCTGCAATATGTACTGGGTAAGACATGGGGAGCTCTCATGGTATTTATGGGCCTCAATTTGGTGGTTGCATTACTGGCTTTGGTGGTTACTCTTATTTCGCCCGATGCGGTATTTTCACTGCAGGCGTTGCTTTTTTATCTTTTCGGTTTTTCCCTTCCTTCCCTGGTTTTTATTTTGGGTTTTTCTTTTATTCTGATGATTTTAATTCGAAATCAGGCTGTTACATTTGTTTTGATTTTGGGTTTTGGGGGCATGGTTCTTTTTTACCTTCAAAACATGCATTGGGGAGTCTGGGATTTTATTGGTTTTTATTTGCCTGCATATTATTCCGGATATAGTGGGTTTCCAGAAATGGAAAGTCTGCTTGCTCAACGAATCGGATATCTCTTTTTCGGCTTGTTTGGGATTTTATTAACTGCATTTTTCCTGCCGCGTCTGCCTGGAACTAAAAACCGCTCCCGTACCCTGGCAGTTTTTGGATTGACCATTTTTGCGGTAGCTGCTTTGTTGTTTTACGGAATCATTTCTCATGGCCTTGAAGGGCGTGAGTTAAGAGCAAAAATCCGGAACACAGAAAGTTTACTGCCGATTTTGCCTGACCATCACATAGATTCCTGCAATTTGAATGTTCATCACAACAATTCTGAACTTCAATTTGAAGCTTTGTTTGCCGTAAAAGAATTGAGGAAGACCGATACCTTGCATCTTCATCTTAATCCCGGGTTTATGGTCAATTCAGTTATGTTGAATAAGAAACAGGCTGAGTTTGTTTTCTCAGAGGGCGTTTTATCTGTTGAAAAAGTAAATTTAGAGCCATCAGAATCTTCTTTTTTCGAATGTCAGGTGAGTTATTCGGGGGCTCCGGATAACGAAAGCATCTATCCATATATCAATGAACCGGAAAGGGAACGTTTGAGCCGTTTTGACCCATTGATTGGGGGTAAAGAACACTCCTTTGTTCAGTCAGAATTTGTATTGTTGACAAGAGAAGCCGGGTGGTATCCCCAGGTGGCCTGGAAAAACTTCCGTCAGCAGCCTGACTTTACAAAATATTCACTTCAGTTTTCGTCTTCCAATAATCTGACGGTTATCTCTCAGGGGGTGGGATCTTCTGCCGATGGCAAGACTTCTTTTATCAGCGAAAAACCATTAAATGCCTTAACCCTGGTTGCAGGAAATTACAAAACCGATTCAATTTCTGTTGACAATGTGGATTATCAGTTGTCCGTTCAGGAGAGTAATGATTTGTATTCCAGGGCTTTTGACCAGCTTGGGGATACGCTTCCGGCAGTTATCAGGGATTTAAAGAATCAGTATGAAAGAAGAATTGGTCTGGAGTATCCATTTCAAAGATTTAAGGTGGTGGAAGTTCCTTTGCACTTTTATACCTACCTGCAGTCGTGGCGAACCGGAACAGATCATGTTCAGCCTGAGATTATTTTGCTGCCTGAATATGGTGGCGGAAGCTGGTTTCTGGACATTGCCCGTACCCGGAATGATTTTACGGAAGAAGCCGAAGCGCAAGGGGAGGGGATAGATGAAACAGAGGTTCAGACGAAGATGTTTGTAACTCTAACCGGTAATCTGTTTTTGTTTCCCCGATGGACTATTTTTTCAAATTATGAAGAGTCCGGAAGGGTAATGAACGAATGGAACCGGACGCAGATTTTCCCACTCTATTTTTACTATTCCTGTCAAATTAGGGAGAAAGGCTGGCCGGTATTTCAGATTATGATGGATGAGGCTTTACGTCAGAAGGGGCAAAGAGAAAAGACTGATGAGTGGCGTCTGGAGCGTGACCAGTACAAAGGATTACTGGCATTGAGAGAGCATAGTGTTTCCGGGTGGCTGGAAAGAGAGAATGCTGGTGATACTATTGCCCGGATACTAAATCTCAGAGGGATTCATTTTTTTTCCGAAATATCTGCTCAAAGCGGGCAGGATGATTTTGTGCAGGTTTTCCGAACTCCGTTGAGCCAATTTCGGTTTAGAAATGAAGAGCCGTCATTATGGATGGAGCGTGTTGGCACCCAATGGGAATTGGAAGAAAAATACCGTTTACTGGTAACCGGGAATGAGCTTCCTGCCTTCCGTTTTGGGAATGTTAAAGCTTCGTCTTTCCACCGGGACGGGAAAAAACAGTTTCTGATTTCTGTGGAGGTGGTGAACGAAGGAAGTATGGACGGTATTTTAAATACGGAAACCTCCTTTCTTGATTTATCCGAAAATCGCAATCGCTCCTTTTCGCAATGGATGTATCAGAATATGGAGGAAGACCAAAACCTGATGAAGAAACTTTTTGTGGTGCCTGCAGAGGAAAGTGTGCGCATAAAAATGGTATTTGGTCAGCAACCCCGCGAGTTGAAGATTTTTACCGGAGTTGCCCTGAATATTCCTCCTGTTTATACTTTTTCGTTTGCCAACATAGAAGAGGAATCGTTGGATAGAAATCCTGTGGCCGGCCTGGAGAAATTCGAGTTTGTTGATGCGGGAGAAGATGCTTCGAAGGTGTTTGTGGTGGAGAACGAAGATGAGGCATTCCGTATTTCCAGTCGCGATGAGGTAAAGACTTTGAAAGACTGGTGGCTGAAGAGGGAACGGAAGCAGACTGAAACTTATGAGCCTTTTAATTATTGGAGGCCACAACCTGTTTGGACAAGCTCGCTGGCTCAATCCTATCAGGGGAAATTTTTACGCTCAGCTGTTCTGAAAGCATCCGGAAATGGTCATGACAGGGCTCTTTGGAAGTGCGATCTGCCCGAGGCAGGTCGCTATGAAGTGCAGGTGTTTATTCCGGGGGATCTTAATACCGGTTGGAGAAACCGGAATTCCAGAGGGTGTTTTCATTATCAGATACATCATGCCAACGGATTAGAGAAAGTGGAGACGCTGCCGGTTAAGGAACGCAACGGATGGGTCTCTCTGGGTCGTTTCTTTTTTGACAAAGGAGAAGCAATTGTTGAATTGTCCGATGAGTCCGAATTTCCCTATGTGGTGGCGGATGCGGTAAAATGGATAAGATTAAAATAATAAGTGTAGTATCAATAGGCCGTTAAAAAAAACATAAACGCAAAGACGCAATGACGCAAATTTTTTATTATGAGAGAGTTATGTGCTTCGTAGCAAATCGTGTAAACCATTAATTATCAAATACTTCTAATCCCGAAGCTTCGGGATAACGAAGTATTGTAGTATATAATGGTATGTTTATACTAAAATCAAAGCTTTAAAGATTTTTACGCCGGAGTTAACTTGTTGTTAGTGAGGATTCAAAAAGTTGAAATGGCTATAGTTTAAAGTAACGTTTTTGCAACTAGAGATTGCTTCGGGCAAGGCCCTCGCAATGACAGGGCCCCTGGTAGATGGAGAAGAGGTTTGCAGAGGGCAGGGCGGTAACGCCGCCCTGCCCTCTGTAAACCTCCTCCATATTAAAGTAAAAGTACGTCATTGCGAGGGCTCAGGCCGAAGCAATCTATAGACAGACACACGCGACTATAAACTTAAGCCATTGCGATAACGAAGAGTTTGGTAAAAAAGTTTTTTTAGACACTACTCAATAATAAATTGAAATATAATGAACCTAACGCTAAGATTTTTAAAGCTTTTAATGCTTTTTGCGGTGTTGATGTTTTCTGCCGGTTATCAGGCAAAAGCCCAACAGGTGCTGACCCTGGATAAGGCACTGGCTTATGCCCGTCAGGAGAGTCCGGACATTCAAAGAGCCAGGCTCAATCTGGAACAGAGCAGGGAGAATTTAATTGCTCGCAGGGCTTCTCTGAAATCCAGCTTTCGCCTGAATCTGACTCCTCTCGAGTACAGTCACAATCGTCAGTATAATGACCCGCTGTCGGAGTGGTACACTACCGAAAGTCTAAGTAGCTATGGGACTTTCAGTGTGCAACAACCGATAACGCTCACCGACGGGGTGCTTACTTTGAGCAACAACCTGAGATGGCAGGATTCTCAAAGTAACAGTTCCTTTAGTTCAGACCCTTTTCGTGGCTTCAGTAACAATCTTTCTTTGCATCTCGATCAGCCTTTGTTTACCTACAATCGTACCAAAATGGAGCTCAAAGAACTGGAATATGCACTGGAGAATTCTCAAATCAATTATGCTTTACAGGAATTGAATCTCGAACGCACTGTTTCTCAGGCTTTTTATCAGGTTTATGAAGCTCAGGTATCGGTTAATACAGCACGCGAAGAGTTTGAAAACAGGTCTCAGAGTGTTGATATTATCCGAAATAAGGTGGATGCCGGGCTCGTGGCCAGAGAGGAACTGTTACAGGCCGAACTGGATTTGATGACCAGTCGCTCGGGCTATCAAAACCGGCAGGTAGAACTGGAGAATATCAAAGACCAGTTTAAACAAATGCTTGGAATGCCACTGGAGGAAGAACTTCTTGTACTGGCCGAGGTGAATGTCATGGCAGTTGATGTGGATCTGGAAAATGCCATGAAACGGGCTGTTGAGAACCGGTTGGAAATCAGACAACGGAAAATTGATATTGAATCAGGGCAGTTTGACATCATTCGTACCAATGCTCAGAATGAATTCAAAGGTAATATTGGGGTTTCCATCGGCCTTTTCGGGGAGGATGAAAAACTGACAGGTGTTTTTGACCGTCCTACCGATAATCAGAATATTGGTTTTTCGCTGGAAATTCCGCTGTGGGACTGGGGAGAGAAAAAAGCCAGGATGAGAGCTGCCCAGGCGGCACAGCAAATCAGAGAAATCAATATGGAAGATGAGAAAATAAATATTTCGCTTACCATCAGGCAGGTACACCGAAACTTGAAAAACCTGCTTACACAGATTGATATTGCTCAGAAGAATTTGGAGAATGCCAACCTGACCTACGAGATTAACCTGGAAAAATATAAAAACGGCGACCTGACAAGTATGGATTTGAACCTTTATCAGAATCAGCTGACTCAGAAAAAAACCGATTTGACTAGTGCCCGCATCAGTTATTTGCTGGAACTGCTGAATATGAAAATTCAGACGCTTTATGATTTTGAACGGGGGGAAGGCATTGTGCCCGATTTGTCGAAATATTAAAAAATTAATCTTACAATTATGAAAAGGATAATCACTGCTTTACTCCTGATTCCGGTTATTGCCGGTTGTGGCAACCAGAATCAACGCTTTAATATGGATGTGGCTGTCGATGTAACAGTCCAAAATCTCACTCCCTGCACGGTCAGTGAAGAGGTGACGGTTACCGGAGATCTGCTTCCTGCTGGCTCGGTATCGCTGACCAATGAGATGTCGGGCGAGTATTTTTTGCAGAAGAATCCTTCCACCGGCGCTCCTTTCAAAATGGGTGATAAGGTGAGCAGGGGAACCGTCATCATCAGGTTGGAAGACAAAGCTTATCGCAATACCACCGACATTGAGGGAGAACGGCTTAATCTGGAAATATCGGAACAGGAATATGAGAAGCAAAAAGCCCTGTACGACAAAGGGGGCGTTACCCAGCGGGAGCTGGTGAATGCTGAACGGAACCTGGTGACTGCACGAAAAACCTATGAAAATGCCCGGATTAACCTGGCCAAAATGAGTATTGAAGCTCCTATTGAGGGAGTTATTACTTCTTTACCTTATTATTCGCAAGGAGTCAGGGTTCAACAAGGCGTTGAGATGGTCAGCATCATGAATTATGAACAGATGATTTTGAATGTTACCCTGCCTGCCGCTTCGTTTGGCAAAGTTGAAGCCGGCCAACTTACCTATATTACAAGCTATTCGTCTCCTAAAGATACTGTTACGGGTATCATATCTCAGCTTTCGCCGGCACTGGATGTTGCAACCCGTTCGTTTAAGGGCCGGATAAAAGTTCAAAATCGGAATGATTTGTTGCGACCCGGAATGTTTGTGAATGCCGGAATTGTTGTGGAGCAAAGAGATAGTACTCTGGCAGTTCCTCCGGGGGTTGTGTTGTCGCAGATGGGAGGAAAATTTGTGTATGTGATTGATGGTGAAACCGCCCGGAAGCGTATTGTGCAAACCGGATTAGAGAGTAAAGACCGTATTGAAATAGTGGATGGTCTGGAGAAAGGTGAGCAGGTTGTGGTGAAGGGATTTGAAACCTTACGTGACGGCTCAAAAGTGAAAATTGAGGATGAGGTGAAGTGATTGGCTGTTGGCTGTTGGCTGTTGGCTCTTAGCTCTTGGCTGTTGGCTCTTAGCTCTTAGCTGTTAGCTGTTGGCTGTTGGCTGTTGGCTCTTAGCTGTTGGCTGTTGGCTGTTGGCTGTTGGCTGTTGGCTCTTGGCTCTTAGCTGTTGGCTCTTGGCTGTTAGGTTGTGACTGTAAGGTAGAAGTAGTTGGAAGTACAAGGGGACTTAAAAGAATCTGTGGTACCAATGAATTAAAACTGGAAGGAAAGTTTGAGCACATATTAGCTATACTCAAAGGATTAAGTTGTGGTTATTCATGAGCACATTTAATCTTTGCCTCTTCGGTACAACATTGAGAGATAATTATTTATCCCGATTAACCCGGAAAGTTTTCAGACCGCGCTGAATGACTTTAACAATTAAAATATAATGAGAAGTTTACCTAGATTTTCTATAAAAAATCCTGTAACGGTGTCGATGATCGTTTTAGCGGTTCTGTTATTGGGATTTATCTCGTTTTCCCGTCTGGGAACCAATCTGATGCCGGAGATTGACAATCCACGCTTGTTTGTGGAGATGGATGCAGGAGAAAGACCTCCTGCCGAAATTGAAAAACAACTGGTGATACCTGTTGAGGCATTGGTTGTCCGGCAAAAAGGAGTGGTGAATGTGGGTTCCAGAATTATGGCGGGACGGGCACGTCTGACCATTTCTTATTCCTGGGATACAGATATGGATCAGGCATTTTTGGAGTTGCAGAAAGTGCTGTCTCCTTATTCCAATCGCGACGATGTGGAGGAACTGACCATCTCCCGTTTTAATCCCAATGCCGATCCGGTGGTGCAGATTGCTCTCTCAGATTCACTGGGACGAAACCTGAATCAGCTGCGTTTGCTGGTGGAGAATGTGTTGCGACCCGAGTTGGTTCGTCTGGAAGGAGTTGCAGATGTGGCCATTGCAGGCGAGCGTGAGTATGTGGTAGAGGTTCGGGTAAATACCGCGGCGCTTAGTGCTTTCGGAGTTACCCTGGAACAGGTAGCCGAAAAAATCAATAGTTTTAATCAGAATGTGAGTGGTGGCTACATCGAGGAGAAGGGACAGCGATATGTGGTGAGAGGAAGCAGTGCCATTTCAAAACCTTCTGACATTCAAAACCTGGTAATAACGATGGCCGGAACTGACCGGGAGGCTGGATATGCCGGCTCTCCCGTTTTGTTGAAAGACGTGGCGGATGTTTCCCTTCTTGAAAACCGGCCTGGCAGTATGGTCAGCATCAATGGTACCGATTGTCTGGGACTATACATCTACAAAGAGAATAGGTACAATACCGTAGAGATGACCGGGACGGTGTTTGAAACTCTGGAAAAATTTACTGCCAACCATTTGGGGATAAATATGGAAGTGGTGGAAAATCAGGGCGAATTTATTGAAGCATCGGTTGCTGAGGTCAGCGATAGTGCCCTGCTTGGAATTCTTTTTGCCGTGGTGGTGCTGTTTCTTTTTTTGCGGAACTGGGGCGCTACGCTGGTGGTGAGCATGGCCATTCCATTATCGGTGGTGGCCACTTTTGGATTGATGTACTTCAACGACTTAACCTTGAACCTCATGACACTTGGTGGACTGGCTTTGGGTGCCGGAATGTTGGTGGACAATGCCATTATCGTGTTGGAAAATATTTACCGGCTTTTGGAAAAAGGGAGACCGCTGAAAGATGCAGCAATAGAGGGAGCCGGGAGTGTAGGAGGTGCCATTGTTGCGTCCACACTCACCACCGTGGTGGTTTTTCTGCCCATAGTATATTTACAGGGTGTATCGGGCGAATTTTTCAAGGATCAGGCCTGGACGGTCGCTTTCAGTCTTTTTTGTTCACTGGGAGTAGCCCTGATGGTGGTTCCTTTGCTAAGTACCAAACTGATTCGAAAAAGCCGTAGTGTGGCGACTTCCAAACCTTTGAAATGGGGCTTTTACCATAAGATTCTGGAAAAGTCCCTGAATCACAAAGGATTTGTACTTATAGGGGCTGTTTTATTGATGGCCGCTAGTTATTCTTTGCTTCCCTTTGTGGGTTCTTCTTTTTTGCCCGATGCTTCATCCGATGAGTTGGAAATAGAAGTTACATTACCGGCAGGAACCCGACTGGAAACGACCAACCAAACCCTTTTGACTGTTTCGCAATCGGTACGTCGCATTATGCCCGAAGGAAGCCTCAAATGGATTTATGCACATTCAGGGCCTGCCGTAACCGAATCGGGACAATCATTCTCAAGAGGAGAAAATGAAGGGTTTCTAAAGATAGCTTTTACGGAAGTTTCCAAATCAGCATCCGGTGTCTTAACTACAGCTCTGGATAGTTTATTTGCAGGTGTCAGCGGACTGGATTTGCAATATGGCCAAACAGAGTCGGCATTGCAGTCACTGGCCGGCGATGATGAATCGCCCTTTGTGCTTGAGGTTCGGGGGCCAGATGCCGATGTGTTACAAGCAACCACCTCCAGAATTTCTGAAAGACTAAATGAATCCCCGGATTTGATCAATGTATCGACCTCATTTGAGGAAGAAGCACCTGAAGTGGATATCCGCATTGACCGTATGAAAGCCGGAATGCTTGGGATGAATATTCAGAGTATTATTTCGCAGGTGCAGGCCTCCCTGCAGGAGCAGGATGCCGGTTCGCTGGAAGAGAATGGGAACCGCACCGAAATTAAGGTGTCAGGGAAGGAATTAAATATTAGTGATTTGGCCATTTTGGAAATTGTGAATGGGGAGGAGGTCTATCGGTTGAATGAACTGGCCCGCATTGAAGTTGGACATGAACCTGGAGAGATTCTTCGGGATAACCAGAGTCGAGTGGGGAAAGTTTATGCCGGGGTGGTTCCTGATCAGCCGTTCGATAAAGTGGTGGAACGGGTGGAAGCATCCATTGCAGATATGGCTATTCCTCCGGGATACCAGGTATTGATAACCGGTGATGAACAACGCAGAAAAGAATCTTTTTCACAGCTTTTATTCGCATTGTTGCTTTCTGTTGTGCTGGTTTATATGGTGATGGCGGCTCAATTTGAATCTCTGATCCATCCATTTACCATTTTGCTGACCATTCCGCTGGCAGGGGTTGGAACCATTCTGACTTTTTGGATACTGGGGATCAACTTTAATATTATGGCTTTTATTGGCGTGGTGATGTTGGGGGGAATTGCGGTCAACGATTCCATTATTCTGGTAGATGCCATCAATCAATACAAAAGTCAGGGGGTACAGTTGCGCGAGGCTGTTCTGAATGCGGCCCGCGATCGTTTGCGCCCCATATTGATGACTTCCCTGACTACCATGCTGGCTTTATTTCCACTTGCTCTTTCAATAGGGCGAAGTGCTTCCTTGCGGTCGCCTTTGGCCATCGCTGTTATTGCAGGCCTTTTTACATCTACTTTACTTACGCTTGTGGTAATTCCGTGTGTTTATGAACTGTTCGACAGATCCGGACGCAAACAAAGGAGTGCCTCATGAAGCAGCTGATAAGCAGAAAAGTACTCGTAAGCATGTTTTTTGTGGCCCTTACCATGCTGGGTGTTATCAGTTACCGGTCTCTGTCGGTTGAACTGCTTCCCGCCATGGAGTTGCCGGTTCTTTTTATTCGTGTGATGGCCCCGGTGGAGCGTGATCTTCAATACGTGGAACGCGAAGCGATTATTCCTCTTGAGGGAGCTGCCGGGCGACTTGATAAAGTTGAGAAAATTGAATCGAGGGTGATGCCCGATGGGGGTATGGTCTCAGTTTTCTTTGCGCAACAGGCCGATATGAGATATGCATACCTGAAGCTGACTGAGCAGGTCGATGCAGTAAGGGGGCGTTTGCCCGAAGGGTTTATGGCCGAAGTGGTACGGGTGGACATGGAGCAGATTAACACCGAATTTATGCAAATTCAGGTGACCGGAGAGGGTGGCCCCGACCGGATTCGTACTTTGCTTGAGCAGGAAGTGAACGACCGTTTTATGGCTGTTGATGGCGTGGCTTCGGTGCAGGTGTTTGGTGGAAGGGAGAAAACAGTGACCGTAACGTTAAATCGCGACGAACTGGATAGTTACGGGCTGACCATGAACGATATTCGTCAGAAAATAAGTGCGGGTCAGCAATCCAAAACCTTCGTGGGAGAAGTGCATCAGCATGGCACCCGCTTCTTTGTCAATGCCGGTGCTGAATATAGTTCTCCATCCGACATCGGACAAATTGTTATCAATGAAGAGGGACCTTTGCTTCTTTCAGATATCGCCACCATCAGCTATGGCTTGCGCAATCCCGATTCCTTCAGCCGGGTAAACGGTCAGGATGTGGTGACGGTTTCATTGGTGCGGGAGTCACAGGTCAACCTGATTGAACTCTCGGATAAGGTAAAGGCGGAGGTGGCCTCCATCAATGAAGATTTTGCTCCTCGCGGGTTAAGTCTGGAAATCCAGTCGAACTCTGCCGAAGAAATAGAGGAAAACATTGACCAAATTATCAGGCTGGCCTTAATCGGGGGCTTGCTGGCCATCTTCATTCTGTGGATATTTCTCGAAAACCTCCCATTGGTGCTGGTGGTAATGGTGGCTATGCCTGTTTCGGTATTTGGGGCATTTAACTTTTTCTATGCTGCAGATATTACCATCAATATGCTTACGCTTATTGGTCTGGCGCTTGCCATGGGGATGCTGATAGACAACGGTGTGGTGGTGATGGAAAATATTTACCGGATGACTTCAATGGGAGGAAATTCGGAGGATATGGTGGTGAAAGGAACCTCCCAAATTTGGCGTTCGGTCACTGCGGCTACGTTTACTACTATTGTGGTTTTTCTTCCTTTCGTGTTTGCGACCAACCAGGTGTTGAGTGAGGTGGCCCGGCATGTGAGTGTTTCCATTGTATCTACGTTGCTGGTGTCTTTGCTGGTTGCCCTGATTCTGATTCCAACCATTATAAATGCTATTTTAAAACGTCAGCGCGGACATTCGTGGCGTCTTTCCAGACTCCCCCTGCACAATCATTTTGTACAGATTTACATTCAGTTACTGAAAGGTGGGTTGCGTCATCCGGCTCGTTTGGTGATGGGCGGACTGGGAATGTTTTTTATTGTGGCCTTAGTCAGTTTTGCTTTCAGTATTGCGGGTAGCAAACCTGTGGAAAAAACCAGTGTTGAAGTCAATGTGGAGATGAATGAGGGTTCCACACTTGAAAAATCCAATGAGCTTGTTCGTACCATGGAGGAACGCCTTGCCCGACTGAACCTCCCTGCTAATGTGATAAGTAAGATATATACCGACAGGGCAGTTCTTACGGTGGAAGTGGACAAAGATTCTATGGAATATCAGAAAATTTCGTTTCAGGAAATCAAATCAAAAGTGGAAAACGAACTTTTTGTGGAGTGGTCCGGAGCTTCGGTTAGTTTCGATACGGGAGGCGAAGGTGGCGGAGGCCCTGGAATGGGTGGTGGTGCCATGTCCATGCTTGGACTAACTGACGAGCAGCGGCAGGTAATTGTAAAAGGTGAGAATTTTAATGACATGGTGCTTACAGCCAGTAATCTGGTTGACCTGATGGAGGAGAATCTTACCAGTCTGGATGGTGTTTGGGTGGAGGGTAGCTGGGAGCGCCCGGAAGTAATGCTTGGTCTGGATCCTTACTGGATGGGAATCAACGGAGTACAACCATCTCAGGTGGTGTCTCAGTTGACCACGCTTTCTCCTCAAACCGAATCGGGAGGTATTTTTAAGGCCGATAATCAGGAATATGATATCATGCTGGCTTTTGAACATGCGGAAGTAGATTCCCTGGAAAAGACAAAGGCTGCTGATATGGAAACATTATCGGGCACCAAAATTTTGACTGCCAGTGGTGAGTGGGCCAAACTGGAGTCGTTTGCTGATATTTCGCTCCAGAATAGTGAATCGCAATATCACCGTGTGAATCAGGAGAAACAGATTGTGGTGCGATTTAATCTGAAAGAAGAGGTTGAAAGTTCGCGCGATTTGGAAGAGATAGCTCTGAAAGAGATTGAAGAATTATTGTTGATGGCCGGAGTTCCCGAAGGGGTAACTGCCACTTTACAACGGGACGAAAAGACCAAGGAGTACTATTTTCTTGCTGGGATGGCCATTTTGTTGATATTCATGATTTTGGCGTCTGTTTTTGAGTCGTTTACTGCACCTGTGGTTATGCTGTTTACCATTCCGCTTGCTGCGGTAGGCTCTATGCTTGCGCTCTTATTTACCGGAAATTCATTGATTAACTTTAACACCTTCATCGGTTTTCTGATTTTGCTGGGGGTTGTGGTAAACAATGGCATCATTCTCATCGATTATGCCATGCAAATGCGTCGATCAGGAGTGTCGGTGGTTCGTTCGTATATGGAGGCCGGTATGGCGCGCTTACGGCCCATTTTGATTACCGCCACCACTACAATTGTGGCCATGCTTCCGCTAAGTCTTGGGGAGGGTGAATATGTGGGTGCCCTGGGTGCTCCTTTTGCCATAACAGTTATTGGAGGTCTGATTTTTAGTTCGGTGCTCACTTTAGTTTTTGTTCCTGCCTTCGGATTGGGTCTTGAACGGGCACTAAGCTGGATTCGTTCGCTCAGTCGGTTACTGAGGACAGTATTGATTACGGTGTGGATTCTGCTGTTTGTTTGGATATGGTGGGGCAGTGATTTGTCTGTGCTTTGGCAGATGGTAACCACGGTGTTGGTGGTAGCAGGAGTTCCCTGGGTTCTTTGGTTTACATTGAACAGTCTTAAACGGGCCAATAGTAAACTGATTGGAGATGAAGAGCCTATTCGTATAAAAATCAGGAATATAGTAAAAGTCTATGGCCGTCCCAGTCGTTTCAAGAGAGAATGGGGTCAACGCAACAGACTCAGAAAGACACTTCTCCAAACTTCCTTGACACCGGGTGAATTCAGAGCCGGACTTATCTGGCAGGTTCCTTTGCTGGTTTTTCTCAGCTGGTTTTCAATGGCCTACCTCGACAATGGCTTTTGGCAGCTGGTTTTTTGGATAATCAATTATTTTGTGGTGGCCGGCTACTTTGAGGTTTTGCATCTTCGCTGGATTAAACCCCGGTATTCCGAAAAGAATATTTTCAATCGCCGTAAGTTTCTTACGATGGTTCGCTGGGTTTGGCGCATCGGTTATCCGCTTGCTTTGCTGATTTTGATGCTACAAAACTGGAAAAGCAAAGGTGGAGCGGTAACCATTATTGTGTTGTGGGTACTTGTAGGGTCTGTGGTGGTGGTTAGTAAAAAGACACGAGCCGGAGAGTTGAAACCTGAGCTGATTCGAGGTTGGTTTAAGGGAATCCGGCATCGTTTTGTGAAAGGGGTTATGCTGTTTCCTTTTGCCAAAGCAGCGAAAGAGCCGTTTAAGGCAGTCAAAGGAGTTTCCCTGGAGTTGTCGAGTGGAATGATTGGATTGCTGGGGCCCAATGGAGCGGGAAAAACAACCATTATGCGTACGCTGTGCGGAATTCTGGATCAGAGTTATGGAAAAATCTTCATCAATGGCTTTGATACTGCCGAATACCGGGAAGAGTTGCAGGGTTTAATTGGTTATTTGCCTCAGGAATTCGGAACCTATGAGAATATGACTGCCTGGGAATTTCTGAATTATCAGGCCATCCTGAAGAATATCGTTGACAAGAAAACCCGGGATGAACGTGTTCGTTATGTGCTGGAATCGGTGAATATGTGGGAGCGTCGCCACAGTAAAATCGGAGCCTATTCGGGCGGAATGAAACAACGAATAGGCATTGCTATGATTTTGCTGCATCTACCCAAAATTTTGGTGGTTGATGAACCTACTGCAGGTCTTGATCCACGTGAACGCATTCGTTTCCGTAATTTGCTGGTCGAGTTGAGTCGTGAGCGGGTGGTGGTCTTTTCGACCCACATTATAGAAGATATTTCCAGTTCGTGTAATCAGGTTGCTGTTATGTCGAGAGGGGCGTTGCGTTATTGGGGAGAACCCCGAAATATGGTTACGCTGGCGGCAGGAAAAGTCTGGCAGATAGAGGTTGCGGCGCATGAGGTGGAAGAGATGACCCGGAGGTTGACTGTTACGCATCACATGAACCAGGGTGAGAATGTAAGGCTTCGATGCCTCTCATCCGAAAAGCCTGATGAGCGGGCAGTGGAAGTAACTGCCGTTTTGGAAGATTCATACTTGTGGTTGCTGAAAGAACCCGGATCCCCAGATGGGGCCAACTATTAATTTTTTGATGTTTGGTCAAACCTGTCCAAAATAAATATTTAAAAAGGTTAAATGACATGTTTGGAACCGACCTTGGCAGGTAAGCCTAAAAACAAGGTTGTTTTATCGTAAAATCGTCTCTGTTTGAATCTCGAGCGCGTAGCAAGCGAGATGAGTATTGACGATTACGATAAAAGAACTGTAGTTTTTAGAGCGAAAGCTGGCACAGTCTTGATCTTCTTTGCCTACTTTCTTGTATCAAGACAAGAAAGTAGGTCAGG
>Ga0163219_100212_pt1 | contig 16188 bp, 18 predicted proteins | sample MSEWel2016_04_06_FD_113150 | JGI IMG/M metagenome (GOLD analysis project Ga0163219, IMG submission 113150) | Subsurface microbial communities from deep shales in West Virginia, USA - MSEEL Well Study Marcellus 3H_2016_04_06 ...
TAATAGAAATAATCAGATATCGGCCAGAAATCCATGAAATCTAAAAAGATAAACATACTTTGTTCCACTGTAGACAGGGCAGGCCAGAATATCAAAGGACATCTGCTTCTAAAGGGAGAATGGAAAAAAGCAAAGAATCTGCCTGAAGCGTGGGAAGAGCTGGCCGGGATTTACGAAAATAAGGATTACAGGATCATCGAGATCGATCAGCACCATATATACCAGGACCGTATTGATGAAAAAATGAAAAAATACGGATTCGATACTGATCTGATAATAGTTGCCTCCAAGCACAAAAGTAGTGATGGAAGGTCTGTTCTTACCGCACACTTCACAGGTAATGTCAAAAGTGCGGATTTCGGAGGTAAACCCTACGAACTTTCAGTAGCTTCTCCCGGCATAATGCGCTCCATCCTCAGGAATATGCAAACCCGGGCCCGGGAAACAAACTACGAGATAAACATGGAATCCACACATCATGGTCCCTCTGATATCAGGGTCCCGATGGTCTATGCGGAGATCGGCAGCGGAGAAGAACAGTGGTCAGATCCTGATGCAGGAGAGATAGTCGCGAGGTCGATCCTGGAAGCTGAAGAGACGGACTTACCAGTAGCCGTTGGTTTTGGCGGAGGGCACTACGCGAGCCGGCAGACAAAACTCCTGCTTGAAGAAGATATCACCTTTGGCCATAATTTCCCGGACTACCAGCTTTCAGACGTTGATAAGGATCTTATTGAACAGGCTTTTCTGAAATCCGGAGCTTATTTTGCATATTTTGACAGAAAGTCAATGCCTTCCGCAGAAAGAGAAAGGATACGGGAAATCATAGAAGAACTTGGATATCCGATACTGCGTGAAGGAGACATTAAAGAACTTAAAGGTATGGAATGGGACCGGTTCCTCCGCATAAGGGATATGACAGAGAAGCTGTGCAGCGGAGGAAGGTTCAGAATCACAGACAAGCTAAGGGACCAATATCTAAATTCAGAAATATGGTTGCAGGAAGGAAACAATTTAAATGATAGCGAAATAAGCAGCAAACTTGTACAGGAAACTTTTAGCGCAGACAGGGAGAGCTTACTTAATACTTTAGAAGAGTTTCCCCTTGCATATATTGAGAGGGATAACGGGACAATATCCAATCACATGATAATCCCGGCCGAACATATCAAAATTACGATGCAGGATATCACAAATGAATGCATTAAAATACTAAAAGAGCATTATGAAGTTAAATATGCCCCACAGGAGAATCTGCTGTACATAGTTACCGAAAGATTCAGTCCCATGATGGCAAAAGACATGGGCATAAACCCCGGCCCGCTGTACGGTAAACTGGCAAATATGGAAACTGTTACAGTTAATGGAAAAACGATCAGGCCGGATATGGTCCATGAACGCAAGATCAAAGAAATCCCATTAACCAATTCACCAAATAACCCTACCCGGAGTTAAAGATACGATTTTCACTTGAGGGAAAAAAGATGAAATCCATAGTAGAAGAGGCACTGGCAAGATCTGAACAGGAGTCACAACTTCGCAGTTCTGAGCCAGCTCAGCAAAATAAGAATATCAATGCAGAGCTGGAAGATCTGTTAAGTGAACTGCAGACAAACATTAAAGTAATAGGTTGCGGCGGCGGTGGATCAAACAGTACCCAGAGAATGGCCGACGAAGGAATCAAGGGTGCTGAGCTCGTTGCCCTTAACACCGATGCACAGCATCTTCTGAACATTAACGCTGACAGAAAGATACTCATCGGAAAGAAGAAGACAAGAGGACTCGGCGCAGGCAGTCTGCCGCAGATAGGCGAGGACGCTGCTCTTGAAAGCGTAGACGACATTGCGGAGGCCGTAGCCGGCAGTGACATGGTCTTCATTACAGCAGGTCTGGGCGGAGGAACCGGAACCGGTTCCGCACCAGTGGTCGCCGAAGCTGCAAGAGATGCGGGCGCATTGACAATTGCCGTTGTTACACTTCCTTTCGGAGTGGAAGGTCATGTCAGGCGTACGAATGCCGAGGCAGGACTCGAAAGGCTCAGAGAGGTAGCTGACACAGTTATCGTTGTACCTAACGACAAGCTTCTGGAAGTTGTCCCAAGACTTCCGCTTCAGGCGGCATTCAAGGTATCCGATGAGGTATTGATGAGAGCTGTCAAAGGAATCACAGAGCTCATCACCAAACCAGGTCTTGTAAACCTTGACTTCGCTGATGTAAGAACAGTTATGCAGAATGGCGGAGTCGCCATGATAGGACTTGGCGAGGCAGACGGCGAGATGAAAGCTGTGGAATCCGTGCAGAAAGCACTTCGCAGTCCTCTGCTCGATGTTGACATCTCTGGCGCTACATCCGCACTTGTGAATGTGGTAGGCGGAGCAGACATGACCATCGCAGAAGCAGAAAGCGTGGTACAGGAAGTCTACAGCCGTATTGACCCTGATGCAAGACTCATATGGGGTGCTCAGATCGACAACTCACTTGAGCAGACAGTGCGTACAATGATCGTTGTAACAGGTGTGAAGTCCCCACAGATATACGGCCATGGTGGCGCAAAGAACGTTACCAGAAGATACGGTATAGATTTCGTAAAATAATTTACGTTTTTGCAGATAACGATTGAAGGAGTTATTTCATCCTTCAATCGAAAAGTATTTTATCATTGACGTTATTTAGGTGGCGCTGTAATCAGGCATTCAACAGAAATGCTTATATTTCAAAGCAGCCTCAAACAATCCATTCTTATATATTCATCAATCATGACCGGTTGTGATGTACTTGGCAGAAAATGCATTTGATCTGAACAAACTGAACAGTAACATGGGACAGACCCTTAAAACATATCTCAGGGTCCTCAAACTGACAAAGAAACCATCAAGAGAAGAGTTCCAGACAATCGCAAAGGTTGCAGGGCTCGGAATACTTGCTATTGGCTTTGTCGGATTCCTGATATACGTATTGCTGGTAGAGATACCACAATTGGTGTAAGCATGGTCGAAGAATCTGCAATATTTGTTGTAAAAACAACCGCAAACCAGGAACGATCCGTTGCAAATATGATCACACAGGTTGCACGGAAGGATCATCTGGATATCAGGGCCATCATCGCACCGGATGAGCTCAAGGGCTACATACTGATAGAAGCCCCGGAGCCAGGCGTGGTAGAGCAGGCAATCCAGACAGTTCCACATGCAAGGACAGTAGTGAAAGGACAGTCAAGTATAGAAGAGATATCACATTTCCTTACACCAAAGCCAACTGTAACAGGTATCGCAGAAGGTGCGATCATCGAAGTCACATCCGGACCTTTCAAGGGTGAAAGGGCACGTGTCAAGAGAGTTGATGAAGGTCATGAAGAGATTACAGTCGAGCTCTTTGATGCTGTTGTACCGATACCTATAACTATTCGTGGTGATACTGTAAGAGTCCTCAGGAAAGAAGAAGAGGAAAACACCTGATTACAATTTATCAATAATCAAAATTCAACGGTGATATTCAAATGGCAGATGTTGTTGAAGCACTAGTCCCCGGAGGAAAGGCAAACCCCGGTCCGCCACTCGGTCCGGCCCTTGGTCCACTTGGGATTAACGTCAAAGATGTGATCGATAAGATCAACGAGAAGACAAAAGATTTCAATGGGATGCAGGTCCCTGTCAAGGTAATAGTAGATTCGAACAAGAACTTCGAGATAGAAGTAGGTACACCTCCTACATCCGCGCTTATCCTTTCGGAACTTGGAATCCAGAAGGGATCCGGCCTTGCCGGTTCTGAAGTCGTTGGCGACCTCAGTGTAAGCCAGGCTGCAAAGATAGCCCGTATGAAGAGGGACGATATACTTGCCTACAGCTTAAAAGCTGCCGTGAAGGAAGTCCTCGGAGCATGCGTACCGATGGGAGTTAACGCTGAAGGAGTACACGCAAGAGAATGCCAGAAACAAATAGATGAAGGCAAATTCGACGATGTGCTCGCAAACGAAGCCTGGTAATCCCGGCTTGGTATCAGCTTTAACCGATAAGTTTAAAACTATTGCTTAAATAAAGGAGAGCTCATTAGACTGAGACTATAGTCTGATGAACTCGAAGAAAAAAGCCGTAGTAGACCGCAACGGTCCTGCCTGAACACTATGTTCAAACTACGGGAGGTAAAGAATGGCAGAACAAAATATAATAGATGCAATTGACAAGTTATTGCAGGAATCACCACAACGTAACTTTCCAGAAAGTGTGGATCTGGCAATCAACTTGAAGAATCTTGACATGAGTCAACCCAAAAACCGTGTTGATGAGGAAATCTTATTACCACACGGTCTTGGAAAGGACCTCACAATTGCTGTATTTGCAAAAGGAGAAGTAGGCCTCCAGGCAAAAGAAGCAGGTGCAGAATATGTCTTCGGAGAAGAAGACATTGCTGAACTCGGTTCAGACAAGCCACGTGCTAGAAGTATTGCCAACGAGTGTGACTTCTTCATTGCAGAGGTACAGTACATGGCCCAGATCGGTAAGAACCTGGGTGCAATCCTGGGTCCTAGAGGAAAGATGCCGACACCCCTGCCACCAGGCAGAAATGTTGGAGACCTTATCAATAACGCAAGGAGTTCTATAAAGATAAGGTCCAAGGACAAACTTACGTTCCACGTTTCAATCGGACGTAAGGACATGGGTGTTGACCAGCTGGCAGATAACGTCGAAACTGTTCTGAATAGGGTCGAGCAATCCCTGGAAAAGGGAAAGCATAACGTAAGGTCTATTTATGTTACGACCACTATGGGTAATTCCGTGAAGGTGATGTAAATGGAAGAAGTTCACCACACAGAACATGTACCTCAGTGGAAGAAAGATGAAGTAGAGGACATAAAGGAACATATAAACAAATACCCTCTGTTCGGAGTAGTAGCCATCGGCGGCATACCTGCAAAGCAGCTCCAGAAAATGAGAAAGGGTCTTCAGGGCACTGCTGTTTTGAAAGTGTCAAGGAACACACTTATCAGAAGAGCATTTGACGAATCAAATGAAGACGTCAATAAGATGCATGAGTACATAGACTCACAGACTGCTCTTATATTCACAGAGAACAATCCTTTCAAGCTTTACAAGATACTTGAGCAGAGTAAGAGCCCATCCCCGATCAAGGGAGGGGCAGTCGCACCAAACGATATCGTGGTCGAGGCCGGACCCACAAGTTTCCCGCCGGGACCGATACTTGGTGATCTGCAAAGCGTGGGAATACCTGCGGCAATCGATGCCGGAAAGGTGGTCGTCAGAGAAACGAAGACTGTCGCAAAAGCAGGCGAAGTAGTTTCACAGAAACTGGCATCCATGCTTACAAGACTTGAGATATATCCTGTGACAGTAGGTCTTGATCTCAGGGCAGTTCTTGAATCAGGATCCGTGTTCACACCGGATGTCCTGGCAATTGACGAAAGCAAATACTTCTCAGATATCGTTCTTGCAACACAGCAGGCATTCAACCTGTCAGTCAATGCAACATATCCGACAAAGGACAACATCACTGCAATTATCTCCAAGGCTGCATCAGAGGCACGCAACCTGGGAATCAATGCAACTGTATACGAGCCGGATATCATGGGATCCCTGCTTGGGAAAGCACAGTCAGAGATGCTTTCAGTGGCATCTGCAGCATCAGCCAACAATGAAGAGGCTATTGATGACGAACTGAAAGAAGCTCTTGGCGCAAGGGCTACCGCGGCTGCAACAGCAGACGTGGCTGAAGCTACCGAAGCAGAAGAGACGGTTGAAGAGAAGGAAGAGGAAAGTGAGGAAGAGTCAGAAGAGGACGGAATGGCCGGACTTGGAGCACTCTTCGGATGAGAATTAAGATTAGAAGATTTACACATTAATTACGTTGATAAAGAAAAGGTGATTTCACATGGAATACATATATGCAGCACTTTTATTGCACAAAGCTGGTAAAGACGTTACAGAAGAAGCAATCACTGCCGTACTCGAGGCAGCAGGTACAGAAGTAAACGACGCACGCGCAAAGGCGCTCGTTGCAGCTCTTGAAGATGTAGACATCGAAGAGGCAATGGCAACCGCAGCAGTAGCAGCACCTGCAGCAGCCGGTGCACCTGCAGCAGCAGCCGCAGAAGAAGCACCTGCCGAGGAAGAGGCAGCTGCAGAAGAAGAGTCCGAGGAAGAAGCAGAAGAGGACGGAATGGCCGGCCTCGGAGCACTTTTCGGATAAAATCAAAGCATTGCTCGCCATTTGGCGGGCAACACCTTCTTTTTTTAGCTTATATTTACACCAATCTTCAAGCCGAAGGCTTATTCTTTTAAAATCCGGATTCCATGAACAATGCCATTTTTGGAAGATAAAAAAAATAGAGAATTCAAGAACTCCTGAAAAACATAATTGCAAAAAGAACAATGGTACTACTGAACCCCACCACACCCATAGTCGGCAGGTAACCCTCACCGTTAACAGCCAGATATGCGGATGAGATCAATATGGCGATAAAGAATACGTATTTCAGGGCAGTATCAACGGTGCGATAACGTTTGATCTCCTGACTTTTCTGCTCAAACCTCTCGATCCTGTAACCACGGATAGTCTCGATCACATCGTTTATACCCTGTGGAAGGTCTTTCACGATATCAAGATACCTGTCTCCCTCAAGCTGGAGATATTCCGCAGCTTCGAAAGGAGAATAGCGTTTCAGTAGAACCTTATTGATTATATCTTTTGCATTCTCAAGCAGGTTGAATTTGGGATCAAGTTCAAAACAATTCGCTTCAATAAGGATCAGTGCCCTCTCAAGGGTGGAGAACTCGCTGGGAAGCGAGAGATTGTATTTCAGACCCAGTGTTGCGTAATTATCACTCTGACGCTCGCCCACGGAGTAATTCTGCTTTGAAATGATGTCATCAAGATCTATCCTGAAACGGCGAACGTTAATATCTTCTCTGTATACTCCGGATATTTTCAGGAATGCATCAAAGACGATATCTATCTTTTTTTTGTAGATACCATAAAAAAGGTTCAGCATATTGCGGCGGAGTTCGTCATCTATCGTACCTACGGCCCCGAAATCAATGTAGGCAATACCGTCTTCCTGGATAAGGATATTGGAGCTGTGGGGATCCGCATGGTAGAAGCCATCAAGATAAACCTGTTTCAAGTAACTCTGGCTGATGATCTTTGCATACCATTTCCTTTTTTCAGCAGAAATATGGGATACTTTCTTTACAGGAACACCTTCCATGTACTCCATGATGAGCACATTCTCATTGGAGTATTCATCATAGACCTGCGGAACATGGACCTCCTTCACATCCTCAAAATTATCCCGGAAGCGTTTCAGGTTCCTGGCCTCGTTCCTCAGATCAATCTCACGATTCAGAAGGTCCCTGAACTCGAAAAGGAAAGCGTCAATATCAAAGTTGCTGCCAAGTCCCAGAGCCTTTACCATGAGAGGTTTCATATCATCGAGTATGTCCAGATCCAGATTTATGGTATCGATAATATTGGGTCTTGTGATCTTTACTGCAACTTTTTTACCATCGAGCTGCGCTTCATAGACCTGGGCAATGGAAGCAGATGCTATGGGAACCTTATTGAAACTATCGAAAACGTCCAGTACATCAAAATCGCTTACCTGCTCCCCCGATTCATCAATACGACATTGGAAGCCATCAAAGGCAACCTTCATCTGTTCAAAATTGATGGATCTGACATTGTCCTGGAGGTTTGCTAATTCCTCCACATACGCAGGAGGCACAATGTCCGGTCTTTTGCTCAGTATCTGCCCGAGTTTGACAAAAGTAGGACCGAGTTCTTCCAATGCCATTCTCAGCTTTTCAGCATTCTTCTGATTCTTGACATCAGCAACACATGGGTTACGTTTGCTGGAAACATAATAGTTATTGGCCTCTGTATACAGAAGACTGAAAAGATTGTATTTTGAAAAGACGCGAAAAATGGTAATGTATCTGCGGAGTTTTTTGAACATCATTTTATTATTTGTTCTGTTACTAGATATATTTTCGTGTGTCTAAGACCTCTTTCTGACATCAGATACCTGTCAATTCCAGAAAGAATGAACCTGGCGGATGATCAGATTCACCGGTAAAGATATGATAAAATCCTCAAATGGTATTACTAAACAACTATTTATAACAGCATCCTTATGTAGAACCAAATGTGCTGTCTACACAAATCAGACTCATGCTCACAATAGGTCCAGGCAACGGATAAACATGAAACCAGATACCCCTGTAATAGAACTAAAAAACACCTCCTACTTTTACGCAAGCAGTAAAACAAAAGCTCTTGATGATGCCAGTCTGAGAATATATCCCGGAGAGAAGATAGCATTGCTGGGTGCAAACGGTGCCGGGAAGTCAACCCTGTTCAAACACCTGAACGGAATCCTGAAACCGGCTTCCGGTCAGGTACTCGTCAACGGGGAAGAAATATCCAGGAATAATATCCGGGAAGTAAGACAGACGGTGGGGATTGTTTTCCAGAATCCGGATGACCAGATACTTGCCCCCACCGTGGAACAGGACGTTGCCTTCGGACCCATGAATATGGGACTTCCTGAAAAGGAAGTTGAGAGCAGGGTGGCAGAGGCACTAAAACTCGTACACATGTCAGGCTTTGAAGAGCGTTCTCCCCATCACCTTAGCGGAGGACAAAAAAAGCTCGTTGCCATTGCAGGAATACTTGCCATGCGACCCAGGGTTGTTGTGCTTGACGAACCCACCGCAGGACTGGACCCCCAGACAGCAAATCAGGTCATCAGTGTTATAGAAGAAATGAACAGGGAACTTGGGATTACAGTAATACTTTCCACACATGATGTAGATATCGTGCCCCTGTTCGCCGACAGGGTTTACGTCATTCATCATGGCAGGATAGAAGCCGAGGGAACTGCCAGAGAGATTTTCAAAAAACACGAAGTTTTGGAGAATGCACATCTCAGGATGCCCAGAATAGCAGAGGTTTTCGAACTGTTGCTGGAGAGCGGAGTTGATGTGGACATAAAGATAACACCATCCGATGCCCGGGATGAGATACTGCGCCTCCTGGGATCACAGGCTGAGAAACAAAGGCAGGAAAATGCAAATCACGCTTACTGATATTGAGAGAGAATCCTACAAGGACAGCCCTGTGCACAGACTGGACGGCAGGGTCAAGATACTCGCAACCATTGCAATAATAGTCTTTGCTGTAAGCCTTCCACGTATTGATGACAGTAATTTCATCCGACTTGCAGCAATTGAAGTTTACCTTTTATCGCTTATACTGCTGGCAAGACTGAACCTGTTCTATGTATTGATCAGATTTCTGGCAGTTCTGCCCTTCGGCCTGGCAATGGTCGTGATACAGCCGTTTGTAAGACAGCCATTTATCGACACATTTACAGTTATCGCTGAATTTTCGCTGGGAATCACAATGACATATGAAGGCCTGTACTTCGGCCTTTCACTGCTTGCAAAGTATATAGTTTGCGTAACCGCCATCGTGCTTCTATCCTCAACAATGAAAATGAACGACATGGTGGTGTCCGCAAGGCGCCTGGGGATACCAAAGGAGTTCACGCTTCTTCTGACCATGATGGTCAGGTATCTCTTTGTGTTCTGGATCATGCTCAAGCGTATCAGGACAGCACAGAAGACCAGACTCTTTGATATATGGAACAAGAACGTACCCCGCAGATGGATACTGGAGCAGGTGGGCTACACCATCAGTTCACTGTTCCTGCGATCCTACGAGCAGGGTGAGAGAACTTACATAAGCATGCTGTGCAGGGGTTACGGTAACGATACGGACAACGTATACATCCACAAGAACAAACTCAGGTTAACGGATGCTACTTTTATTATAAGCACAGCAGCAATTCTGGTTTTCCTAGTTTTAATGTAAAATTTAATGTAAAAATGAAATCAAAAGCAGGATAAGAAACTGGCCTTATCCTGGAAAAAGAGAGATTATTTTTTGGCTAGCTTACCAAAAGCAAAACCGATTACAAGCACAATAAGAGTACCTGCAACAATAGCTGCGACCTCACCTGTCCTGCCCATACCTTCAATTGCATAATCAGGCATCGGAGATTCAACAGCAGGTGCTATTTCTTCCATGGCGGTCAGCTTCGTATCATCTACTATATCCATTGCAGCACTCTCAAGACCATCAGGGTCAGGTGATGCAAGGAATGGTGCAAGTACGGATATTAGCAGCGCAATGGCTATACCCGCATAGAGAAACTTCATATTCTGATTGCCTGACATTGTATCACTCATGCAGCCGCCCCCTTTGCCTCAGAACTCAGAAAGGAGTTATCAATGAGATCCGGCCTTGACTTCTGTATTGCTGTGATCACCACTGCAGTGATAATACCTTCGCCTACGAATCCTATGATCAGATGATAAAGACCCATTGCCGTAAGTCCGGGAACCAGCGGGAAGGTTCCTGCAATGTATAGTTCAACGGCAGTGGCAAGTGCGGATACCACCAGCCCAAGCCATGCACCTGCAAAGGCGGAGGCTGTGATACTGAGCCTGCTTTTTCTCAGAGCGACGAAGGTATAGTAGCCAATAAAACCGGATATCACTCCCATATTGAGAATATTGGCACCCATCACAGTGATACCTCCGTCAGCAAATACAAATCCCTGTACAAGAAGGACAAGCGTCAGTACAAGTACACCTGCCAGCGGGCTACCCAGGATTATTGCAACAAGGGCCGCCCCCACCATATGTCCGCTGGTACCCATACCTATCGGGATATTTAAGGCCTGTATGGCAAATATACCTGCGGCAAGTGCTGCAAGTATTGGTACCTTGGTTTCGTCAAGTTCGTTTCGCGCCCATCTGACTGACATCAGTATAAAGGGCAGGGCGGCCACCCAGTAGATAAGTGCCTGACTTAAAGGCATAAATGAATCCGGTATATGCATTTTAGTTCCTCTTTAACCTGTGAATCATGAGATAATATGAAAAATATTCTCATTTGTAATACTTGTGCATACGGGAATAATGAAATATATACCTTTTGGAACATCAGCTTAATCTTTCGTATTACCTGGATTGTATGGAATATTCTTTAAGCGGGCAAGTCTTAAAAAGCCGAAAGAACCTAAGAGTAGGAAAATGACGACATTCTCACCTGTGATCGCCGCAAAGGCCCTCTGGCAGATGCGGATCAGAAAAAGACCCTTTGTACTTTCCCATGCCATCAACAGCAGATGTAATATGAGGTGCGGATTCTGTGAATACTGGAAAGAGAGTGGTTCGCAGATGGATCTTGAGGAAGTCTTCAGGCTGCTTGACGAAGCAAGGGATTTTGGCATACTTGCCTATAATGCCTGGACGGTCGAACCTCTGCTCAGAGAAGACCTTCCTGAGATACTTGCCCATGCAAAAGGACTTGGCATGATAACATCACTTATTACCAACGGGCTGCTTCTGGAAAAAAGGGCAGATGAGCTTGACAATCTGGATTATCTCTCAGTTTCAGTGGACGGTATCTCAAGTTATAAAGAGATAAGAGGAATCGAATTTGACAGGATACTGCCGGGAATAATCAAAGCAAAGGAAAAGATGGAGAATCCCCTGCTTCTGAACTGTGTGATCAGCGGCAAAAACCTTGATGACATTGAAGAGCTCATCAAAATGGCACGAGAACTTGATGTAAAGGTCTCATTTGAACCAATGTACGAGTTTGGAGGGATTGATAGCGATACATGGAACGAATTTGGTATACGGGACATGGAAAAGTACCGCAGGGTTGTTGGCAGGATCATTGAAAGGAAGAGAGAAGGATACCCGATCATCAATTCCCTCACCTATCTGAAAATGGTAAGAGAGCTCAAAACAAAGTTTAGCTGCCATGCCAATGACATCATACTTGATGTGGCCGCAGACGGCAGTATCGAGAACTGCCGGGTCCACAGGGAACCCATCGGACACATACGTGATGGTATTGAGAACGTCTGGGAAGCCACCAGAGAGAAGAGGAAAGCAATCTCAGATAAGTGTCAGAAGTGCCTTTTCTTCGGATATGTGGAAAACAGCCTCATGTATGATTTCAATCTTGAGGTCATGCAGCACTATGAATGGATGTAATTTGATTCAAGGAATAAGAACATCAATCCTATCTCCATTTTTGATCCCAAGTTCCGATGCCGCACTTCCCAGGTTCACAGCGATCTCAAAGAAACCGTGACTTCCTATAAGTGCCAGCAATTGCCCTTCTTCCATTAGACCATAGGCCCGCATGAAAGGAATTTTTACTCCGGACACGATCGGCACTTCTCCGAAGCTGATACGATCCAGCATCATCTTCCCGGGTATATTGGTAATTATATTGCCAAAATCATCCACATAGATCACTTCACCTGAAACCGAGTTACCTATAGCATCCACGGCTCCGAAATCCATATTCACATAACCTTCTGTTTTTTCTCCCACATCATCAGGCATCATATCCCCCAAGAGGTGGCCACCTATACGGGCAAATATATCCCTTCCATGAAAAGTAGATGAAACATCACCCAATAACTCTGTATTTGTAATTTTGTAGACCTGGATATCTCCGAGCTTCAAAGCAGCAGGGATCATGAGCCCATTATCAGGACCAACAAAGAACTGACCACCGGAGGAGATTACAATAGAGTTTCTCTCAGTTCCTACACCCGGGTCCACCACAGCCACATGCACGGTGCCTTTCGGAAAATAATCCACCACCGTATACATCGCAAATGCTCCTGCCCGGATGTCCGCATGGGCTATCGAATGGGTAATATCCACAATCTGTGCTCCGGGCTCTATCCCGAGTATAACTGCCTTGAGAGCTGCGGGATAAAGTGAACCAAAATCAGTCGTCAGTGTGATTACCGGCATAACAGGAAATTGGCCTGAATACTATAAAGCAGATACGGATTTGTCAATTCCTGAATTTGGCCTAATTACTAAAAAGTTGAAAACAGCCGGAATAGAGAACTAAAAAAAGGGAAGAAAATGAAAGAAAGTAATGCCTGATGGCATTACTTGCAGAGGTCGTAGTTCGCGTTGACAATCTTAAGAGCGCAGAAGTCACCGCACATTGTACATGCGTCTTCGTCGCCTGGTGCTCTGCTGTCCCTGATGCTCCTTGCGAGTTCGGGGTCGAGTGCAAGCTTGTACTGTGCCTCCCAGTCGAGTTTTGCGCGTGCCCTGCCCATTGCAAGGTCAACATCACGAGCTGTTTCTGGGTACTTGACCATGTCACCGACGTGAGCAGCGATCTTTGAGGTCTTGACACCTTCAACAACATCTTCAAGGTTTGGAAGTGCAAGGTGTTCTGCCGGTGTTACGTAACAGAGGAAGTCACAGCCAGCTGCTGCGGAAGCCGATGCACCGATAGCTGTTACGATGTGGTCGCGACCTGCGCCGATGTCTGATACGAGTGGACCGAGCATGTAGAATGGTTTTCCACCACTCATTGCCTTCATGAGCTTAACGTTCATCTCTACCTGGTCAAGTGGTACGTGACCTGGTCCTTCTACGATAACCTGAAGGTCGTATTCGTCGTGTGCTTTCTGTGCGCATTCGGAGTTGATGATGAGCTCCTGTACCTGTGCCCTGTCGGTTGCATCGTGAACTGCACCTGCACGCATTCCGTTACCAGTGGACAGGGTAACTTCGTGTTCCTTGAGGATCTCACAAAGGTAATCGAAGTCTGCGTAAAGCGGGTTTTCCTTCTCGTTGTGCAGCATCCATGTGCTCATGAATGCACCACCACGTGAACAGAGACCACCGTATCTGCCATGTCCCTTCAACCTGTCAAGGACAATGTTGTTGATACCTGTGTGGATTGCCATGAAGTTCGTACCGAGCTTTGCCTGCTCCTCGGTTGCGTGCCAGAGATCGTCCTCTGTCATGTGGACAATTGAACCGTCCCTTTTTGCTGCTGTGATGAATGCCTGGTAGAGTGGAACTGAACCTACAGGAAGGGAGATTGCGTCACATACCTTTTTCCTGATACCAAGGAAGTCTCCGCCAGTACCAAGCTCCATGAGTGTGTCTGCGCCTGCAGCTTCTGCTGCCTTTGCCTTTGCAACTTCCATTTCCTCATCAACGATGTCTGATGATGCACCGATGGATGCGTTGACCTTTGTCCTCAGACCTTCACCCATACCACAGAGCTTGATATCCCTGTATGGGGTCATAGGGATTACAATTCTGCCTGCAGCGATTCCACGTCTGATGAATTCAGGATCCTTACCTTCGGATTCGGCAACGATCTTCATCTCTTCTGTGATTTTACCGTTCTTTGCATCTGTTACGATTGTCATTGTTATACCTCAGTCTTTGATGTACCTTAGAAGAATCAAATTGTATATAAGGCTTGTCAAAAATCAAACTTTAGATAAAGTCAAGTTTATTTTAGTATCACATATTCTGAAAAGAAAAGTCACGTCAAACAGATTATATAAAATTATAAAAGCTAATCAAGAGGTATTTTTTTAAGAAAGATGAATAAAATAGCCTGACATCCTCAATAGTTAACACAAATAAAGTTGTATTTACAAATAGTCAGAGAAACTTGAATTGTGCCAAATCTTTGTCGGAAAAAATAGAAAAAAAGAGAAGTCAGTCCTTCTCATGATCATGCATCTTGCGCAGGGTGCGCATGTTCTCCCGGTGGAGAGAAACGATCAGATCACTTAACATACCAAAAACGAACATCTGAAAACCGGCAATAATAAGAAGGGCAGTTAAAACGGTAAGAGGAACACGGGTAACACCCTGCAGCCATTCGGAGACCACATAAATTCCCGCGATCAGACCTGCCACAATGAAAACGCCACCAATCAGGCCGAAATAGAACATAGGGTTATGCAGTTTTGCCATTTTATATATAGTCCGGCCTATCCTGAAACCATCCTTCAGCGGATTTAGTTTGGTAGCTGCTTTGGAATGCCTTTTCAAATAGGTGATCGGGACAACCTCTATTCTGTGGTCCTTCTTGATACTGTCTATAGTCATCTCGGACTCGATCTCAAAACCGGTCTCCCTAAGATCAAAGGATTTGATAGCCCTGAGAGTATAGCCCCTGTAACCTGTAAGTATGTCCTCAAGCCATTCACCGTATGCAAAACCGAACAGTTTGTTGAGCACACGGTTACCCATCCTGTTCAGGCGCGTAAAGGCACCGGCCTCATAATCCGCAAACCTGTTACCTATGACCTGATCCGCACTTCCCTCACGCAGCGGTTTGAGTATCGTGTGTATATCACTGGCAAGGTACGTACCGTCACCGTCAACCATGACAGTATAATCACTATCTATCAGTTCAAAGGCTTCCTGAATGGCCTGACCTTTACCTTTGCCAGTCTGGACAACGACCTTTGCACCTTTATTTTCAGCGATCTCACGGGTGCGGTCACTGCTGTGACCATCCATAACGAGGATGTTATCAAAGCCCTCGGAATGAAAATCTTCTATTAACTGCCCGATGGTGGCTTCTTCGTTTAACGCGGGTATCAGGACACAAACATCTTCGTTCGACAAAGAACTCACACTTGTCCGTTTTACAGTAAGCCCATGCTGTCGAGCTGCTGCCTTACTACCTCGACACCCTGCTCACAGTTCTCCGGGGATTTACCGCCTGTAACCACAAGTTTACCTGAACTGAAAATAAGTACTACGACCTTCGGATCATCGATACGATAGACAAGTCCGGGGAACTGTTCAGGTTCATATTCAATGTTCTCAAGACCAAGACCTATTGCAATAGCATTCAGGTTGAGTACTGCCTGAAGGTCGGCTGAAGCAACAATATTCTGTACGGTTATCTCAGGATCGGCAATTGTCTTTATACCGATGTCATTGAGCTTCTTTGCCATATTGCCGATAACAGTGTGAACGTCATCAACATTCTTTGCACCTGTACATACCACTTTTCCAGATGTGAAGACCAAAAATGCAGCCTTTGGATCAGAAACCCTGTACACAAGTCCGGGGAACTTCTGTTTGTTATATTCAGCGCCCTCGAATTCTGCCTCTATCTTTGTAAGATCGAACTCCTCTGCAAGTTTAGTAGATGCTACTACATTTTCAATCTTTATGTTGTAATCTGACATGGTATATCCTCGTATTTAAAGCGGACTTATATTCAGCAATTGAGTATATAAACTTATAACCTCCTGATCCTATATCTTTTTAAATAAATGCAGAAAATGCA
>Ga0163219_100213_pt1 | contig 16024 bp, 16 predicted proteins | sample MSEWel2016_04_06_FD_113150 | JGI IMG/M metagenome (GOLD analysis project Ga0163219, IMG submission 113150) | Subsurface microbial communities from deep shales in West Virginia, USA - MSEEL Well Study Marcellus 3H_2016_04_06 ...
GAACTGAACGGGGTGCTGCCGCCGCTGCAGTCCTTCATCCTGCCGGGGGGCACGCCGGCGGCGGCGGCCCTGCACCTGGCGCGCACCGTGTGCCGGCGTGCGGAACGGGAGGCCGTGAGGCTGATGGAGGCGGGCGAGCCGGGCAGCGGACCGGCGCGGCGCTACCTGAACCGGCTGTCCGACTTCCTGTTCGTCGCCGCGCGGTTCGCCAACGACCGCGGCGCGGCCGAGGTGTTCTGGAAGTCCGGAGCGACCCGCTAGGGGTTCTGCGTCGGCGCGGGCGGACGGCCGATCGCGGCGCGGGCGGCGGCCTCGGCCTGCTTGTCCTGGATCGTGCGGCCGGTGATGTCGGAGATCAGCACCGGCTGGGCGCAGACGCGCTGGCCGTGGTCCCACCACTTGTGGGCCTCCTCGCACTTCTTCATCGGCATGACCCAGCCCACCTGCCAGACGAGCACGCCGACCGACAGGACGGCGAACACGCCGAGGAAGATCAGCTTCAGGCGGTTGATGGTGCGGTTCATCGTAGGCTCTCTAAGCGCGGGCGCGGCGTCTGGCTAGCGGCCGGTTCCGACGGAAATGCGGCGCCTGCGAAATCGAGGCGGTTTGCAAAGTGCGCCGGAACCGTTATTGCCCCCTGCGACCGATTTTTCCGCAATGCAAATTTTGAGGCGTAGGCCATGAAGGTATTGGTCACCGTCAAGCGGGTGATTGATTACAACGTCAAGGCGCGGGTGAAGCCGGACCAGTCCGGGGTCGACCTCGCCAATGTGAAGATGTCGATGAACCCCTTCGACGAGATTGGCGTCGAAGAGGCGGTTCGCCTGAAGGAGAAGGGTGTCGCCACCGAGGTGGTCGCCGTCTCCGTGGGCCCGACCCAGGCGCAGGAGACGCTGCGCACGGCGCTGGCCATGGGCGCCGACCGCGCCATCCTCGTGAACGCCAACGACCAGGACCTCGAGCCGCTGGCCGTGGCCAAGGTGCTCAAGGCGGTGATCGCCGAGGAGAACCCGGACCTGGTGATCATGGGCAAGCAGGCCATCGACGGCGACAACTCGGCCACCGGCCAGATGCTCGCCGCCATCCTCGACTGGCCGCAGGCGACCTTCGCCTCGGCGGTGGAAGTGGCCGGCGGTAAGGCCAAGGTGACCCGCGAGGTCGACGGCGGCCTGCAGACCCTCGAGGTCGACCTGCCCGCCATCGTCACGGCGGACCTGCGCCTCAACGAGCCGCGCTACGCCTCGCTGCCCAACATCATGAAGGCCAAGAAGAAGCCGCTCGACGTGAAGGAGCTGGCCTCGATCGGCGCCGACATCGCGCCGCGCCTGAAGGTCGTGAAGGTCACCGAGCCGCCGAAGCGCGCCGGCGGCATCAAGGTTGAGACCGCCGCCGACCTGGTCATGAAGCTGAAGAACGAAGCGGGGGTGCTCTAATGGCCGTTCTCGTCATCGCCGATCACGACAACGCGTCCCTGCGCGACAACACCCACAAGGTCGTCACCGCCGCCCAGAAGCTCTCGGGCGACATCGACGTCCTGGTGGCCGGCCAGGGCGTCGGCGAGGTGGCCAAGGCCGCCGCGTCGATCCAGGGCGTCCGCAAGGTGCTGGTGGCCGAGAGCGCCGAGCTGGGCCAGGGCCTGGCCGAGGCCTTCGAGGCCCTCGTCGTGCCGCTGGCCGCGGGTTACGACGCCATCCTGACGCCGGCGACCTCGCAGGGCCGCAACATCAGCCCGCGCATCGCCGCGAAGCTGGACGTGGCCCAGATCTCCGACGCCGTCGAGATCGTCGACGCCAACACCTTCGTGCGCCCGATCTACGCCGGCAACGCGCTGGAGACCGTGCAGTCGTCCGACGCCAAGAAGGTCGTCACCGTCCGTCCGACCGTCTTCAAGGCGGCGGCCGAAGGCGGCTCGGCCAGCGTCGAGACCGTCGCGGCCCCGGCCGCGCCGGCCAAGGCCAACTTCGTCGACCAGCAGATCGTGAAGTCGGCCCGTCCCGAGCTGGGCGGCGCCAAGATTGTGGTCTCCGGCGGCCGCGCCCTGGGCTCGGCGGAAGAGTTCCAGAAGGTCATCGAGCCGCTCGCCGACAAGCTCGGCGCGGCGGTCGGCGCCAGCCGCGCCGCGGTGGACGCGGGCTACGCGCCCAACGACTACCAGGTCGGCCAGACCGGCAAGGTGGTGGCCCCGGAGCTCTACGTGGCCGTCGGCATCTCCGGCGCCATCCAGCACCTGGCCGGCATGAAGGACTCCAAGGTGATCGTCGCGATCAACAAGGATCCGGATGCGCCGATCTTCGCCGTGGCGGACTACGGCCTGGTGGCGGACTACAAGGCCGCCGTGCCGGAGCTGATGAGCGAGCTCGCCAAGGTCGGCAAGTAGCCGCCGGCCCGAGCGGCGAAAAGATCAGGGGCGGTCCCGCGAGGGACCGCCCCTTTTCCTTGTCGGCCGGCCGCGCGGTGGGGTCGCGCGGCTGGGGGGCCGCTCAGGGAACCTTGGCCTGGACGATCGACGCCTCGCCGAGGGTGAGGGTGATGTCGCGGCCGGAGAGCTCGGCCGGGATCGGCGAGGTGTGCATCCGGCGCAGGGCGTCCTCCACGGCCCGGTCGGTCGCCAGGTCGCCGGTGGACTCCACCACCCGCGCGCCGACGAGGCGGTCGCCGCTGAGCGTGGCGCGGACCTTCACCGTACGTCCCGGCAGGGTGACGCCTGCGTTGGCCAGCTTCGCGTCCGCCTGGGCGGAGACGGCGGCGAGATAGATCTGGTTGAGGCTGGCGGGCGCGGCGCGGACGCCTTCGACGCCCAGCAGCAGGCCGGCCGCAGCCAGCACGACAAGCGTGGCTTTCATGGTCCTAGTTCCTTGCTTTCGCTGTGGTTTCGTTCGGCGCCGTCGGAAAGGATCTAGTCGCCGCCGCCCTGTTCCGCGAACGATAGTTTTTGCCTGAGGTTGTTATCTGAGCTAACAACCGGCGCCGTGACCGTCCGCCTGCCGCCGTTCTTCGCCCTGCGCGCCCTGGAAGCCGCCGCCCGGCGCCAGAGCTATAGCCGCGCGGCCGAGGAGCTGGCCGTCACCCACGGCGCGGTCAGCCAGCAGATCCGCCGCCTGGAGGAGGAGCTGGGCGCGCGGCTGTTCGAACGCCGCGGCAACGCCATGATCCCCACGGCCGAAGCCGCCCGGCTCGCCGCCGAGATCGGCCGCGGCCTGGGCGTGCTGCAGAACGCGGTGGCCGAGTTCACCGCCGCCGCCGAGCGGGACCCCCTGGTGGTCAGCCTCGACCCGCAGTTCGCCAGCCGGTGGCTGCCGCCGCGCCTGCCCCGCCTGCTGGCGGCGCCCGCCGGGTCGCGGCTCGAGATTCGCGTGGAGGAGCGGCGGGCCAACTTCGTCACCGACGGGGTGGACATCGCCGTCCGTTACGGCGCCGGCCGTTGGGACGGCGTGGAGGCCGCCCACCTGTTCACCGAGACCCTGGTCCCGGTCTGCAGCCCCGGCGTCGCCGCCCAGCACGCCTGGCGCACGCCGCAGGACCTGCTGGACGCGCCCTTGCTCCACCACGGCCACAGGCCCTGGGAGCTGTGGTTCCGCCAGTTCGGCCTGGAGGCCCCGCCGCAGCAGGGCATGCTGTTCGAGGATTCGGTGATGCTGCTGGAGGCGGCCGCCCAGGGCCTCGGCGTGGCGCTGGCCCGCAGCGGCCTGATCGAGCAGGACCTGCGCGCCGGGCGGCTCGTGCGGCCGGTGGAGGTGGCGGTCCCCTCGGAGCTGGGCTTCTACGTCGTCTGGCGGCCGGACAGCCGCAAGCTGCACCGGATACACGCCCTGCGCGACTGGCTCCTGGCGGAAGTGCGGGCCATGCAACCCACGGAAGAGCTCGCCGGGGCTTGAGCGCCACACCGTATGGTGAAGGCTACGCTGCGTCGCAGCAAAGGCCTTGTCTGCGCCGCAATAGGCGATGTTAATAGCGGCCCCATACCGCGGGTGCGAAGGAATGCGCCCGCCTGCGAGGCTTAAAGCTCAATGGTTCAAATCAGATCGGTCGGCGTCATCGGCGCGGGCCAGATGGGTTCCGGCATCGCCCACGTCTGTGCGCTCGGCGGCTACGACGTCCTGCTGCACGACGTCAGCGAAGAGCGGGTCAAGGCCGGGCTGGCGGCCATCGAGAAGAACATGACCCGTCAGGTCGCCCGCGGCATCATCGACCACGAGGCGATGGACGCGGCGCTCAAGCGCATCAAGGCCGCGCCGGAGCTGCAGACCATCGGCGCCGCGGACCTGGCCATCGAGGCGGCCACCGAGGACGAGGAGGTCAAGAAGACCATCTTCAAGGCGCTCTCGCCGCACCTCGGCAAGGACACCCTCCTGGCCTCCAACACCTCGTCGATCTCGATTACCCGGCTGGCCTCGGCCACCGACCGGCCCGAGCGGTTCATCGGCCTGCACTTCATGAACCCGGTGCCGCTGATGAAGCTGGTGGAGATCATCCGCGGCATCGCCACGGGCCCCGACACCTACGAGACCGCCGTCGCCTTCGCCCAGTCGCTGGGCAAGACCACGTCCAACGCCGAGGACTTCCCCGCCTTCATCGTCAACCGGATCCTGGTGCCGATGATCAACGAGGCGATCTACACCCTCTACGAGGGCGTGGGCACGGTGGAGGCCATCGACACGGCCATGAAGCTGGGCGCCAACCACCCGATGGGCCCGCTGGAGCTGGGCGACTTCATCGGCCTCGACACGGTGCTCTCGATCATGAACGTGCTGCACGAGGGCCTGGCGGACTCCAAGTACCGCCCCTGCCCGCTGCTGGTGAAGTACGTCGAGGCCGGCTGGCTCGGCCGCAAGGCCGGCCGCGGCTTCTACGACTACCGCGGCGAGCACCCGATCCCGACGCGGTAGATCGCCCTCTCCCTACCCTCTCCCTCTCCGCTTCGCGGGGGGAGAGGAGGTGAGGTTGTGAGTTCGAGCCAGGCGCTCCTCTCCCTCGACCCCGGCGAAAGCCGGGGGAAGAGAGGGAGAGGGTAGGGAGGGCCTGCGGCCTACTCCGCCGCCATCCGCATGGCCGGGCGCTCGGGGTTGGAGAACTCCATCACCCCGTCCTCCAGCTTGGAGTAGCGCAGCGTCATGAGGTCCATCGCGTAGTTCTGGTGAAGCTTCCACGGGGCCTTGGTCCCCTGCTTCGGGAACTTGTCCATCGCCCGGGTCACATAGCCCGACGAGAAGTCCAGCCACGGCGCCGTGCCGATGTCGGGATCGGTGTTGCGCGGCGTCGCCTGGCGCAGGCCCGTCTTCCGCATGTGGTTCAGGAGGCGCGTGACGTATTCGCACGTCAGGTCGCACTTCAGGGTCCAGGAGGCGTTGGTGTAGCCGAAGGCCGAGGCCAGGTTCGGCACGCCTTCGTACATCATGCCCTTGTAGGAGAGCGTCTTGCCCGGCTCGACCCTGCGGCCGTCCACGGTCAGCTCCAGCCCGTTCATCACCTGCAGGTTCAGGCCCGTGGCGCTGACGATCACGTCGGACTTCAGCTCCCGGCCGGACTTCAGGCGGACGCCGTCCTCGGTGAAGGTCTCGATGTGGTCGGTGACCACCGAGGCAGTCCCGGCCTTGATCGCCTGGAACATGTCGGAGTCCGGCACCAGGCACAGCCGCTGGTCCCAGGGGTTGTAGCTCGGGGTGAAGTGGGTCTCGACATCATAGTCGGGCCCGAGCTCGGCGCGGACCATGTCGATGATCCGCTGCTTCACGGCCTCCGGCTTCTTCCGGGCCATGTTGAAGAAGTACATGCCGAACAGCACGTTGCGCCAGCGCACGATGTCGTAGGCGAGCTTGCCGGGCAGCCGTGCGCGCAGCCAGTTGGCCATGCGGTCCTCGGCCGGACGGCTGACCACATAGGTGGGCGAGCGCTGCAGCATGGTCACGTGGCCGGCGCCCCTGGCCATCTCCGGAACGAGGGTCACGGCGGTCGCGCCCGAGCCGATCACCACCACCTGCTTGCCCGCGTAATCGAGGTCGGACGGCCAGTGCTGCGGGTGGACGAACCGCCCCTTGAACCGCTCGCGGCCGGGGAACTCGGGCGTGTAGCCGGCCTCGTAGGAATAGTAGCCGCCGCAGAGGAACAGGAAGCTGCAGGTGAAGCGGCGGACCTGGCCCTCGCTCTCGGCCTCCACGGTCCACACGGCGTCCTCGGTGGACCAGGCGGCCCGCTTCACCTGGTGGCGGAAGCGGATGTGGCGGTCGATGCCATGCTCGGCGGCGGTCTCGCGGACGTACTTCAGGATCGACGGCCCGTCGGCGATCGCCTTGGCCTCGGTCCACGGCTTGAAGGCGTAGCCCAGGGTGTACATGTCGCTGTCCGAGCGGATGCCCGGATAGCGGAACAGGTCCCAGGTGCCGCCGATCGCCTCGCGGCCCTCCAGGATCACATAGGAGCGGTCCGGCGCCTCGTTCTGCAGGTGCCAGCCGGCGCCGACGCCCGACAGCCCCGCGCCCACGATCACCACGTCGAAGTGCTCGGCCATGATCCGTCCCCGAAATCCTCCGTCTCGCGCGCGGAGGTCACCTGAACATTGATCACATAAGTCGACCCCGAACGCCACCGCCGACGCCGCGCGGCGGGTCCTCTGCGACCGTTAATCCATTCGACTTCCTCGGATTCGCCGTCGGATACTCGCAGGTGATTCGGATGGGACCATGCGACGGCTCACCCCTGCCCTGCTGGGCGCGACCTACCTCTGCGTCTCCCTGACCGTCGCGCTTTCGCTGTGGCGGAACGGCGAGGGCTGGGGCTCGGGCGTGGCGGCCTTCGTGGCCACCATCGGGCTTTGCATGGCGCTGCACGGCATCATCGCCCGGATCGTCGAGAACACCGCCATCCGCGCCGAGATGGACGCCGTCCGCGAAGCCCACAGGATCCTCATCGACCAGGTCGAGCGGCTGGACGCCCGGGTCGCCGAGGTGGCCGAGACCGCCGCCGCCGACGCCCACAAGTCCGAGGAGATCCTCGACGAGGTCCACCTGCTGGAGAGCCTCGTCGAGCGGATGCAGCAGCGGCTGGAGGAACGCCCCGCCGCGGCCGGTCCCTCGCCGCTGGCCGCCCGCCTCGGCCACAACTCCGACCACCGCGCCGCCGGCCTGCTCATGGACACCGTCCGCGAGGCGCTGACCGAGAACCGCGTCGACCTCTACTTGCAGCCGGTCGTGGCCCTGCCACAGCGCAAGACCGTCTTCTACGAGAGCTTCTCGCGCCTGCGCGACGAGACGGGCCGGGTGATGATGCCGGCGGAATACCTGACCGTCGCCGAGCCCGGCGGGCTGGTCACCGCCATCGACAACCTGCTGCTGTTCCGCTGCGTGCAGATCGTGCGCCGGCTGGCCGCCAAGGACCGGCGCGTCGGCATCTTCTGCAACATCTCCATGACCAGCCTGGCGGACGAGAGCTTCTTCCCGCAGTTCCTCGACCTCCTGAAGGACAACCGCGACCTCGCCGGCGCCCTGATCTTCGAGGTCGGCCAGGCCGCCTTCGACACCCGCGGGCCCATCGAGGCGCGCAATATGGGCAAGCTGGCCGAGCTCGGCTTCCGCTTCAGCCTCGACAAGATGACCAACCTCGACCTCGACCTGCAGGACCTGGCCCGCGCCGACGTGAAGTTCATCAAGGTCGGCGCCGAGATGCTGCTGAACGAGCTCGCCGAGGTCGATGGCCGACTGGTGCTGCGCAGCCTGCCCGACCTGGCGGCCGAGGACTTCGCGGCGCTAAACCGCCGCTACGGGGTCGAGATCATCGCCGAGAAGGTGGAGAGCGAGCGCCAGGTGGTGGACATCCTCGAGCTCGATATCGCCTACGGCCAGGGCCACCTGTTCGGCGAGCCCCGGGCGATCAAGGACTCCGTCCTGGCCGAGGCCACGCCGCCCGCCCCGGCGCTCCGGCCGCAGCCCGCCCATCCGCTGGCGCGCCGCGTGGTCGGCGGGCGGTACTAGGCCAGGAGCGCCTTCGGGCGGGCTTCCGGAAGCTCGCAATGCCGCTCCAGGACCTCACGCACCCGGGCCGCCATATCGGCCGCCTGGACCTTGCGCGAGACGCCCATGGAGAGGTGGCCGCTGCGCGTGTTCATGATCAGCTCCACGAAGTCGCCGTAGCCGATGGCGATGTAGCGGAGGCCGCCGCAGTCCAGCTCCGCCCGCTGGGTCACCAGCTTGAGCACCGTCGGATTCACCAGCAGCTCCTCGTAGAAGTTGCTCTCCGGCGTTGTGGTGGTGGAGAGCCCCGGCGCCTGGCGCATCAGCACCTCCGGGCCGGCGCCGAGCGAGACGTAGCCCACGCCGCCGATGTCGAAGAGGTCGGCCACCAGCTGCTCGGCGGCGGGCGTGGCGGGCGTGGCGTAGTCGGTCCTGGCCATGTGGCGGTCTCCGCGTCTCAGGGGGAAGGGGGCGAAACCTGCGCCTCGGGCAGGCTCCGGGCCTGCGCGTCCACCGGACAGCCCACCCGTTCGCAGAGCGGCGTGTCGCACAGACGGCAGTTGGCGTAGGCGCTCACCAGGTCGACGGTGAGGCGCTTCAGAAGGGTCGTCAGGATCGGCTCAAGCGCCGCGCGTTCGGCCGCCGACAGCGGCGCGGTGAGGCTGGCGAGCCGGGCGGCGCGCGCCTCGCGCAGGCGCTCCACCTGCGCCTCGCCCTCCCGGGTCAGGCTGAGGCGCACGGTGCGGCGGTCCTCACCGCTCTCCCGGGCGACCCAGCCGGCCTGCTCGAGCCGCTCGGCGAGCCGCACCGCGCCCGGATGGGTCAGCCGCAGGCGCTCGCCCAGGCGCTTGATGTTCATCCGGGGCCGCAGCGCCAGGAGGACGAGCGCCCCCGCCGCCTGGCCGCCAAGCCCCAGGATCCGCTCGGCGTCGGCTTCCATGAGGTCGGTCAGCGAGAGCGCCGTTGCGCCCAGGAGATTGTCCAGGTACTCGGTCATGGGAAATATATGCATGAGTCATACATCTCGCTCAAGTGTCTTATGCGATTGACCCGCGACGGCGGCCCGTCTAGCCCGCCCGGCCATGACCGCCGCCGCCCAGCCCGCCTTCGCCTCCGGCCTTTCGGAAATCTCCGAGCGCTACGACGTGGTGCTCTGCGACATCTGGGGGGTGATCCACAACGGGCGGGAAGCCTTCCCCGCCGCCTGCGAGGCGCTGAAGCGATTCAACGCCGAGCGGGGTCCCGTCGTGCTGATCTCCAACGCGCCGCGCCCCAACCCGCCGGTGATCGAGCAGCTGATGGGCTTCGGCGTGCCGCGGGACGCCTTCGCCGAGGTGGTCACGTCCGGCGACGCCACCCGGGTCCTGCTGGCCGAGCGCGCGCCGGGCCCGGCCTGGAAGATCGGCCCGGACCGCGACTGGCCGCTCTACGAGGGGCTGGGCCTGGAGGAGGCGCCCCTGGAGCGCGCCGCCTTCATCTCCTGCACCGGGCCCTTCGACGACGAGAACGACGTGCCGGAGGACTACCGCGAGGACTTCTGCCGGGCCATCGAGCGCGGCCTCGACATGATCTGCGCCAACCCCGACATCGTCGTGCAGCGGGGCGACAAGCTGATCTACTGCGGCGGAGCGCTGGCCCAGCTCTACGAGGCGCTGGACGGGCGGGTGCTGATGGCCGGCAAGCCGCACCCGGCGATCTACGACCTCGCCCTGGCCAGGGCCGCCGAGCGGCTGGGCCGGCCCGCGGACCGCGCCCGCGTGCTCTGCATCGGCGACGGACTGGGCACCGACATTCGCGGCGCCAACGCCCAGAAGCTGGACGTCCTCTTCATCGCCAACGGCATCCACGGCGAGGAGACGGTGCGGGACGGCGCGCTCCAGCCCAGGGTCGTGGAGCACCTGCTCTCCATCGAAGGTCTCTCCGCCACCTGGGCCATGGCCGACCTGGTCTGGTGAGGCGCGGCGTTCCTAGGTAAGGATCGGGAGAAGGGGAGCGGCCGGGCGTGCAGGGTTTCTATTTCGACGAACTCACCGTGGGGCAGAGCGCGGAACTGACCCATGTGGTCGGCGCCGCGGACATCGAGGCCTTCGCCGAGGTGAGCCACGATACCAACCCGGTCCACCTGGACGACGTCTACGCCCGCACCACCACCTTCGGCGGCCGCATCGCCCACGGCATGCTGGGCGCGGCCTACATCTCCGCCGTGCTGGGGACCAGGCTGCCGGGGCCGGGCGCCATCTACCTGTCGCAGGCCCTGCGCTTCCGCCGCCCGGTGAAGATCGGCGATCCGGTCACCGCGAAGGTGACGGTCAAGGCGCTGGACGAGAAGCGCGGCCACGCCACGCTGGAAACCCTCTGCCAGGTCAACGGCAAGACGGTGATCGACGGCGAGGCCGTGGTCATGGTCCCGCGCCGGGCCACATGAGCCGCGTCCGGGTCATCCGCGGCTGGAAGGACCTGCCCGCCGCCGACCGCGGCGCGGCGGTGGCCATGGGCAGCTTCGACGGCGTGCACCGCGGCCACCAGAAGGTGATCGCGCTCGCCGCCCGGGCGGCGCGCGAGCTGAAGGCGCCCCTGGGCGTCATCACCTTCGACCCGCACCCCCGGACCTATTTCCGACCGGACGAGCCGGCGTTCCGCCTGATGCGCTTCGACCAGCTGGCCCGCGCCCTGGAAGCGCTGGGCGTGGACACGGTCTACGTCCTGCCGTGGGACTCCGAGCTCGCCAACATGACCGACCGCGAGTTCGCGACGAAGGTGCTGCACGAGGGGCTGGGCGCCCGGCACGTGGCGGTGGGTTTCGACAACTCCTTCGGCAAAGGACGCACCGGCACACCCCAGACGATGCGCCAGTACGGCGAGGAGCTGGGCTTCGGGGTCTCGGTGGCCGAGCCGGTGGCCGGCGAGAGCGGCGACAAGTTCTCCTCCACCGCGGTGCGCGAGGCCCTGCGCCAGGGCCGCCCGGAAGAGGCCGCGGCGATCCTCGGCCGGCCGTTCGCCATCGAGGGCCTGGTGCAGCGCGGGCGTCAGCTCGGCCGAAAGCTGGGGTTTCCCACGGCCAACGTCCGCCTCGGCGACTATGTGGCTCCACGGTTCGGCGTCTACGCCACCCGGACCCGGCTGCAGGACGGCCGGCGCGTCCCGGGCGTCGCCAACATCGGCGTGAACCCGACGGTGGACGGGATCACCGCCCCGCTGCTGGAAGTGTGGCTCTTCGACTTCGACGAGGACCTCTACGACCAGGTCATCGAGACCGACCTGATCGCCTTCCTCCGCCCCGAAGAGAAGTTCGCGAGCCTCGAGGAGATGACCGCCCAGGTCATGAAGGACGCCCAGGCCGCCCGCGACCTGCTGATGCCGGCGTTCGAGTGACCATCTCCTCTCCCGCCCGCCGGAGCGGGTTGGGGAGAGGGCATTCCAACGGCCGCCCTACTCTGTTAGAGCCTCGGCCCCATGACCTCGGTTCGGACGAGCGTGCGAATTAACCGCCCGGCGTGACGCCGCCGGACGATCTCCAGCGCGCGCCGGGTTACCTCCCGCATCCCTTGATCCCGAGCCAGCCGGAACAGAGTTCAATGGCCGACGACGCCGAAAAGCCTGCTCGCGACTATCGCGAGACCGTCTTCCTTCCCGAGACGCCCTTCCCCATGCGCGCCGGGCTCCCGCAGAAGGAGCCGCAGATCCTGGCGAAGTGGGACGAGGCCCGGCTCTACCACGCCATCCGCGCCGAGCGGCAGCGGGCGGGTTCGGAGCTGTTCGTGCTGCACGACGGCCCGCCCTACGCCAATGGGGCGATCCACATCGGCCATGCCTTGCAGAAGACTCTGAAGGACTTCGTCGTCCGCTCGCGCTTCCTGCTGGGCTACGACGTCGACTTCGTGCCGGGCTGGGACTGCCACGGCCTGCCGATCGAGTGGAAGATCGAGGAGGAGCTGCGCGCCAAGGGCCGCCGCAAGGACGAGGTCTCCAAGGCCGAGTTCCGCCAGCGCTGCCGCGAGTACGCCGCCCACTGGATCGAGGTGCAGAAGCAGGGCTTCAAACGCCTGGGCGTGCTCGGCGACTGGGAGAACCGCTACGCGACCATGGACTACAGCTCGGAGGCCGCCATCGTCGCCGAGTTCCACAAGTTCGTGGCCTCCGGCCAGCTCTACCGGGGCTCCAAGCCCGTGATGTGGAGCCCGGTCGAGCGCACGGCCCTGGCCGACGCCGAGGTCGAGTACCACGACCACGTCTCGCCCACGATCTGGGTGAAGTTCCCGGTGGTGGAGGGCTCGGACGCGGTGCGCCACGCCTGCGTGGTGATCTGGACGACCACCCCCTGGACCATCCCGGCCAACCGGGCGGTCAGCTACAACCCCGACATCGCCTACGCCGTCTACCAGGTGGACGCGATGGAGCAGGACCTGGCCTTCGAGCCCTGGGCCAAGCCGGGCGACCGGCTGATCCTGGCCGAGAAGCTGGCCGACGAGGTGATGAAGGCGGCCAAGGTCGCCGCGTACCGCAAGGTCGAGGCCGTGGACTGCCAGGGCATGGTGCTGGAGCATCCGCTGGCCGCCCTGGACGGCCACTACGGCTTCCAGGTGCCCATGCTGGCCGGCGACCACGTCACCGACGACGCGGGCACCGGCTTCGTGCACACCGCGCCGGGTCACGGCGCCGACGACTACCTGGTCTGGCTCGCCCACGGCCATCGCGAGATCCCCGAGACCGTCGATCCGGACGGCGCCTACTATCCGCACGTCGCCCTGTTCGGCGGCCTCAAGGTGCTGGAGACCGAGGGCAAGAAGGCGGGCAAGTTCGGCCCGGCCAACGACGCCGTCATCGGCAAGCTGATCGAGGCCGGCCGCCTGCTGGCCCGCGGCCGGCTGGAGCACTCCTACCCGCACTCCTGGCGCTCCAAGGCGCCGGTGATCTTCCGCAACACGCCGCAGTGGTTCATCCGCATGGACGAGCCGGTGCGGACGTCGGAGCTCGGCGGCCGGACGCTCCGCGAGGCGGCCCTGGAGGCCATCGAGGCCACCGCCTTCTATCCGGCCCAGGGCAAGAACCGCATCCGCGCCATGGTCGAGAGCCGCCCGGACTGGCTGATCAGCCGCCAGCGGGCCTGGGGCGCGCCGCTCGCCATGTTCGTGGACAAGGACACCGGCCAGCCGCTGCACGACCCCGACGTGGACCGCCGCATCGTCGACGCGATCCGCGAGGAGGGCGCCGACGCCTGGTTCAACCGCCCGGCGTCCGACTTCCTCGGCAATCACGATCCCGAGCGCTACGAGAAGGTCGAGGACATCCTCGACGTCTGGTTCGATTCCGGCTCGACCCACGCCTTCACCCTGGAGGGCCGCGCCCACACGAGGTGGCCGGCGGACCTCTACCTGGAAGGCTCCGACCAGCACCGCGGCTGGTTCCAGTCCTCGCTGCTGGAGAGCTCCGGCACGCGCGGCCGGGCGCCCTACGACGCCATCCTCACCCACGGCTTCACCATGGACGAGGCCGGCGAGAAGATGTCCAAGTCCAAGGGCAACGTCGTCGATCCCGAGCAGGTGATCCGCGAGAGCGGCGCCGAGATCATCCGCCTGTGGGCGGCGATGATCGACTATTCGGACGACAGCCGCATCGGCAAGACGGTCCTGCAGACCACCTCCGACGCCTACCGCAAGCTCCGCAACACCCTGCGCTACATGCTGGGCGCGCTCTCGGACTACACGCCGGACGAGGCGGTGGACTACGCCGACATGCCCTCGCTGGAGCGGTTCATCCTGCACCGCCTGCACGAGCTGGACGGCCAGGTGCGCGCGGCCTACGAGGGATACGTCTTCCAGGACGTGATCCGGCCGCTGCTCGACTTCTGCCAGAACGACCTGTCGGCCATCTTCTTCGACATCCGCCGCGACAGCCTCTACTGCGACCGCCCCGACGCGCTGCGCCGGCGCGCGGCCCGCACGGTGATGGACGCCGCCTTCGAGCGCCTGACCGCCTGGCTCGCGCCGCTGATCCCCTTCACCATGGAAGAGGCCTGGCTGACGCGCTTCCCGGAGGCCCACTCCAACGCCCTGCGGACCATCCCCGACACCCCGGCCGAGTGGGAGAACGAGAACGAGGCGATCCGCTGGGGCGGGCTCCTGAAGACCAAGGCCGCCGTCAACGCCAAGCTGGAGCAGGCGCGGGTGGCCAAGGAGATCGGCGCCAACCTCGAGGCCTGTGCGGTGCTCTACTACGACCCGTCCAAGTGGGGCGCGGAAGGCGGCGCGGACCTGCGCGTGGACGGTCTCACGCGCGAGCAGATGTTCTCCGAGGTGTTCGTCACCAGCGCCACGCGGATCGTCCACGAACCGCCTCCCGCCGGCGCGGAGAGGGTCGCGGACGACCCCACGGTCGCCGCCCTGGTGGAACGCGCGCCCGGCCACAAGTGCGCCCGCTGCTGGCGCGTGCTTCCGGAAGTCTCGGCTCCGAAGTACCTCTGCGTGCGCTGCGACGACGCCGTCGCGGCCTGGGACGAGGCGCACGGCAAGGTGGACGTATGAAGGTGACCAAGCTCGGCTGGACCGCCTACGCGATCGCTGCGGTCGCCGTCCTGCTGGACCAGCTCTCGAAGTACTGGATCCTCTACGTCTTCGAGCTGCCGGCGAAGGGCAGCGTGCCCGTCGCCGGCCCGCTGAACCTGACCATGGTCTGGAACCAGGGGGTGAGCTTCGGCCTGCTGCGCGCCGACCAGGATATCACCCGCTGGGCGCTGGCGGCCTTCGCCATCGTCGTCTCGGTCGTGCTGGCGCTGTGGGTGCGCAAGGCCGGGCGGCCGATCCTGGCCTATGCGCTCGGCCTGATCATGGGCGGGGCGGTCGGCAACGTCATCGACCGCATCCGCTTCGGCGCGGTGGCCGACTTCATCGACGTTTCGGCGCTCTACTTCCCGTGGGTGTTCAACATCGCCGATGCGGCCATCAACATCGGCATCGCGCTCCTTCTTATCGACATGATCCGGGGCGAAAAGCGGGGAACGTCCGCCCACCCGACCGAGGATGCGGCCTGAAAGCGCGTTGGCGCCGAACGGTGTCTTGCGGTATCCACCCTGTTCGGCCGGGGGCGGCCCTGAGGAGCTTCTGATTTCATGAGCGTCAACCGAGTGATCGTGGCCACCGCCATCCTCGCGGCGGCCGGCCTCGCCGGGTGCCAGTCGACCTCCAAGGCGCTGGGCATGGCCAAGGTGACCCCCGACGAGTTCCGCGTGGTGACCAAGGCGCCCCTGGTGGTGCCGCCCGACTACGCCCTGCGCCCGCCGGCGCCCGGCGAGCCCCGCCCGCAGGAGCTGCAGCCGGAAAGCGCCGCGCGCACCGCCCTGCTGGGCCAGCGCGAGGCCCAGGTCCGCTCCGACGGCGAGAAGCTGCTGGTCGCCAAGGCCGGCGCCGAGAAGGCCGACCCGCTGATCCGCTACGTGGTCGACGACGAGTTCGGCGACGTGGCCCACAAGGACAAGAGCTTCGCCGACCGGGTGATGTTCTGGCGCTCGGACAAGACCGAGCAGCCGGCCGGGGCCGCGGTGGACAACACCCCCACGCCCGTCGACGCCCAGTCGGAGGAAGAGCGCGTGAAGTCGCTCACCGGCGGCAAGACCATCGTCATCGAGCGCGCCGGCTCCCGCCGCTTCAAGCTGCCGGGGCTCTGAGGACCTGACGCCGGCGCCCTGTCCGCAGGCCGCGCTTCGGCTTAAGTCCCATGGCAGCCAGTCTGCCTGCCGGCTCAGGCGTCTCAAGGACCGGCCTTAGGCCGGCCGCCGTGCGGCGCGCCCGCCGCGCGCGTCCTTGACGCGCCTCACCCGGCAGGCTCGCATCCACCATGAGGCTTAAGCCCCTCCAGCATCTGGCGATGCAGATCGGGACGGCTCTTCCTCCACCACCTCGCCGGGCGTCGTGACCTGCAGCCCCTGGCCGCGCAGGCGGTCCAGCACGCCCCGTTCGGCGAGCAGCGGGCGGAGCGGCACGAGCGCGATGGCGTGGCCCGGCGTCTTGAGGGCCGCGGTGATGGCGCCGGCGTGCCGGTGGTGGAGAAGACCTACGACATCGGGCCGCTGCTGGGCGCGATCATCC
>Ga0163219_100214_pt1 | contig 15996 bp, 11 predicted proteins | sample MSEWel2016_04_06_FD_113150 | JGI IMG/M metagenome (GOLD analysis project Ga0163219, IMG submission 113150) | Subsurface microbial communities from deep shales in West Virginia, USA - MSEEL Well Study Marcellus 3H_2016_04_06 ...
CCGTAAAGTCCAATTGACTGCATAAACTGCACCAGCGGAAAGAGCACACTCTGATAGGGAATAAACATTCCAAATAAAATCAGAGCAAAAAGTGTATCTGAACCTTTAAACTTCCAGTGGGACAATACATAACCGTTCATTGAACCCAATATAGCCGAAAGCAGGGTTGCTGGAATTACCAGATAAAAACTGTTAAGTACATTTGGAGCCAGCTTGGCAAAAGCCTCTGTAAATCCTTCAAAAGAAATGGAAGAAGGCAGCTGCCACATTGTATTAATCGATACATCGGCAAATGGTTTTAAACTGGTACTAAGTAAAACATACATTGGAGTCAGAAAAAATATAGCAAAGATAATTAAAATTGCATATCTTATTACTTTTTCTTGGGTAGTCATTTTGTCATTCATTGGCTAATCCTCCTTAAAGCTGTGGACCAGATATGGAATAATCAACAGTCCAACCATCATTAAGAGCACAATCGCAATTGCGGAACCTGTAGAATAGCGATTGGATCTAAAAGTGGCCTCAAACATATAGACTGCCGGTATATCTGTAACATTATTGGGTCCACTACCTGTCATTGCATAGATTAGAGCAAAGGCTTTAAGTGAAACATGAGCCAGAACTATAATCGCCGAAAGAGTAATTGGCTTTTGAATCGGAAATAATATTTTACTGAATATCTGCCACTTACTGGCACCATCAATTCTAGCTGCTTCAATAAGCTGCTGATCAATACCGCGCAGACCGGCAAGCCACATGGCCATTGTATAACCTGAATACTGCCAGACAGCAGCTATAATAACTGCAATCAGTGCAATGTTAAATCCTAAAATATTACCAGTACTGGTAAACCAGCCCCACTGCAGACTCTGCAAACCAAGCTGCTCAAAAAGCAGGTTGATACCTCTAGGATTGTTAGGCAAACGGCCAGGAGCAAAAATCCAGCGCCAGACTGTACCAGTTACAACAAAAGAAATTGCCATTGGAAATAAATAAAGATTCTGAAAAAAATACCCGCCTTTAGGTTTATTATTTAAAATTAATGATAATAAAATTCCTATTGCCAGACAGCCAATAATAAAAAAGAGAGTAAAGTAAAGAGTATTCCAGAGATCTGTCTGAAATCTTGATTCCTGCAGCAGACCTATATAATTGTCTAAACCTACATAATCCTTAGCTTTGCTCATAAAATTACCAAAAGTATCCCAACTCAAAAATGAAATCTGGACACTACGGCTGATAAATCCATAAACAAAAACTGCCAGGGTAATAATTGACGGTGATAAAATTGCAAGTGAAGTAAGTGATTCTTTCTGTTTTCTTTTCATATCTATCACTCCATAAAATAAATCTTCCCCTCCCAAATATTCAGGAGGGGAGATATTTGCATTTTCTACCAAAATTGTTTGCTGCATTAATAACTGCAACTTTAGTTTAATTTACTTTCAAGTAAAATTAATTTTACTTGACATATTCCTCATGATTTGCCTGGAAATTTTCAAATGCCTGATCGACATCACCAGTTGTGATAAAGGCATTAATTGTATCATTCATAGCAGTGATAAAGCCTTCAGGAGCTGCAGAACCGTGAACAATAGAAGGTGTTAATGTATCATTAGCAAAATCATTCATAGTATCTGTTAAATAAGGATCATATTTACTCCTATCACCATCTAAACGAGCAGGAATTGAACCCTTAATTGGATTAAATATATCCTGGCCTTTTTTAGATGCAATTGTTTTCAACCACTTTTTAGAATTTTCAGGATTTGGCACACCTTTTGGCAGACCAAAAGTATCTGTTACAACTACAAAAGAACCTTCTGTACCTGGAACTGGCATCCAGCCAAATTCTTCATCAGGTGTCCAGCCTAATTGCTTTAAGTAACCTTCGGCCCAGTCACCCATAATATTAAATCCTGCTTCTCCTTCGTGAAGCATCTGAGTTGCATCCTGCCAGGTAAGAGCAGAATGGTCATCATTAGTATACTTCATAATATCTTTAAAGTGTACAAGTGCTTCTCTAACTGCTGGATCATCAGCCGCAGTTGTTCCATCCCAGAGACCATTATAGCCATCAGGTCCTAGAGTAGCTACTAATAATGTTTCAAAAATTTGACCAGCAGGCCATTTATTAGTATCACCTAAAGCAAGTGGAACTACACCAGCTTCATCCAATTTAGCTAAAGCATCTTTAAAGCTAGCTAAATCTGTTGGAGGTTCAACATTATTTTCTGCAAGTACTTCTTTATTATAGAATGTAGCATTTGAGCGGTGAACATTAACCGGAATAGAATAATATTCGCCTTCATAAGAAGACATTTCTAAAATCTGTTGATTAAATTTGTCTTTTACTCCCCATTCTTCCAGCAGGTCAGTAATCGGCTGCATCAAACCAGTTTTAACATAGGTGTCAACTAACTCTGCTCCACCGTGTACCTGGAATGAATCTGGAGGATTTCCACCAACCATTCTGGTTTTAAGTACGGCCTTAGCGTTAGAACCTGCACCACCAGCAACTGTAGCATTAATAACTTCAACATCAGGATATTGTTCATTGAAAAGTTCAATTAAAGCATTGAGACCTTCTTCTTCTCCCCCACCAGTCCACCAACTAAAAATTTCAACTTCCTCATCTTGAGCCATAACTGAAAAACTTGAGACAAAAAGCAAAGCCACCACTAATAGTACACTTAACAACATTCTCCTTTTAGATAACATTTTTTTGTCCTCCTTATTTTTTTATTCAGACTTCAATAAATGTTTAAATAAAGTAAAACTCTGATTTTAACTACCACCTCCAATAAGCAAATGTTCTGCCTTTTAAAAATTACTAAATGGAATCCAATTCTAATCAAAAACTCCACTCCATCTATTATTATATCATATTTGCTAAAAATTAAAAGATTATTTTGAAAATGGTTTGTGTCAAGCATTTGTGGAGACTTTCTTCTCACAAAGATAAAATTTTATATTTTCTTTATTTAGAATCTTTTTTTAGTTTAAATTTTAGCTTAGATAAGGTCATATACACCACTTTACAAGAAATATTATAACAAAAAATGCGACTAATCTCCTTTTCTGTTATAATATTTTCAACCAAGAAAATATCAAAAAAGGAAATCAATCGCATGAATATTATATCAGAAAATCAAAAAAGTATCCAGACTCGAAAGTACAAAAATATATCCTATTTTAAAGAGTAGCCTAAGCTACTTTATTGATAAAAGGAGTGTTGTTTAGTTAAAGTTGTAAAGTGGTGAATTCAAACTAATTAACTTCTGCTTCTACCTTTTTCATTGCCTCAATAATCATTGCTTCTGTTACCTTAATCGGCATTTTAAGCATTACTGTATCATTAACAGATTTAGCTGCTGTTTTCTTAAGATTTTCTTCATTAAAGGAAAGTCCCAATCCCTTAAAAGAAGGAATTAGTCCAAGCTGATTAAAAAAGGCTATTACATCAGCAATATATTCCTGAGACTTTTCTTCCAGATAGAGCTGAACGATAATTCCATAACCAACTTTTACACCGTGTAAAAGTTCATGTGATTCTTCAATTGCAGTCATTCCATTATGAATACCGTGAGCCGCTGCTCCTCGAGAAGTGTTCTGGCCCAAACTCTGAATTATTGTGGTCAGATAAATATTTAAATCGATAACCTCTTTTAACTCCTGCCCCAGTTCATTATTTTCACACTGCTCAACAGCTTTAATTGCCTCATTCCTCATCTTATTATATAAAATTTCAGCTAAGTTCATGGCTACAACTGTCTCTAAACTGGGATCATCTATCCCACCTGCTACTGCCTGACCTTCGTACCATTTGGCCAGCGAATCTAAAATACCAGATTTTAAATATTTAGCAGGTGCTTCTGCAATAATTTGAGGATCAACCATTACCAGACGCGGGTTCTGAGTCATAAAATAATCTCTTTCAAATTGACCATCTTCTGTATAAACTACAGCAAAGGCTGAACCGGCAGCACAGGTCGCAGCGATTGTAGGAACTGCTGCAACAGGAAGCCGCAAATCTTCGGCAGCTGCCTTGGCAGTGTCAATTGCCTTTCCTCCACCAACTCCAATTATTAGATCAGCATTCATTTTTTTTGCCTTTTCTTTAATCAGATCAATATTTGACTGACAGACTTCACCCTGAAAAACATTTTTCTCCCAGTAAATTCCGGATTGTTCTAAAGACTCAGTTAAATCTTTTTCAGCAGCTTGAAGTGCTCTCACACCACCACTGATTAAAACTCGTTCTCCCCATTCACTCACATAGGCACCGGCCTTTTTTAAAATATCCTTTTCATTAATGTACTGAGCCGGAGCTGCCTGCAAATAAGCAGTCTGGGGATCTAAATAAACTTTTTTATCCATTTTTTTCACCTCATATCAAAACGATTTATATTTCAACAAATGATTTTAAAAAAATTATCTATTTTAAATCTAAAATGTAATTACCGAATTTAATAATCAAAGTTTAATCCATACCAATATAGGCACCTTTAGCAGCTGGAACAGCGTGACGAACGTAAAGACCCAAAGTTCCCCTGTTAAATTTAAATTCTGGTTTAACCCACTTTTCTTTTCTTGCAGCCAAAATCTTTTCGATTTCTACTTCTGATTTTTTTTCACCAGCTATGCCAACAATATTTAATTTGCGGGCTGGAATATCAATTTCTATCAGGTCATCATTTTCAACTAAAGCAATTGGCCCACCATCTACTGCCTCTGGAGAAACATGTCCGATTGCAGGACCGCGAGTAGCTCCTGAATAACGCCCATCTGTAATTAAAGCTGTAGAAGTATTTAAGACTTCATCTGAGGCTATTGCTTCACTGGTATAAAACATCTCGGGCATCCCGGTTCCTTTAGGTCCCTCATAACGAATAATTACTGCATCACCAGAAACAATATCACCTGAAAGTACGGCTTCTAGAGCCTCTTCTTCTGTATCATAAGCTTTAACTTTTCCTACAAATTGGTGCATCTCTGGCTCAACTGCAGAATGTTTAACAACTGCTCCCATTGGTGCCAGATTACCCTTGAGCACTGCCAGAGAACCCTCATCATTGATTGGCTCAGCTGCCGGATAAATCACATCAGCAGGCAGATTGGCTGGAGCTTCTGATTCCATATATTCTAAATAACTAAACTTTTCTAATTCTGCAAGGTTTTCTCCCAGAGTTTTACCGCTAACAGTCATCTGATCTAAGTGGAGATAATCCTTAAGTTCCTTCATTACTGCCGGCAGTCCACCTGCATACCAGAAATAATGGGTTGGATACTTACCACTGGTTTTAACATTAGCTATAAACGGTATTTCCCGATGGATCTGATCAAATTCATCCAGCTCTATTTCAAGGCCAAATTCGTGTGCAATTGCTGGAATATGTAACAGTGCATTTGTTGAACCACCAATTGCTGCATGGATCATCATTGCATTTTCAAATGATTTACGGGTTATTAGATCAGAAGGTTTGAGTCCTTTTTTAACTAACTCAACTAAATAATGACCCGCTTCTTTCGTCATCTCAGCCAGGGCAGGACTTGTTGAAGGAATTAAAGCCGCTCCCGGTAAAGTCAGCCCCAGTGCTTCCGCCATCAGCTGCATTGTTGATGCAGTACCCATAAACTGACAGGCACCACAGCTTGGACAGGCTGAATACTGATATTCTTTAAATTGATCTTCTGTAATCTCACCCCGCTGCAGTTGGGCAGAATAAGTTCCTATCATTTCCAGAGTTAAGCCATCTGGACCAGGTGCCATAGATCCACCAGGAATATGAACTGCTGGTAGATCAAGGCGCATAATTGACATTAAATGTGCCGGCACAGACTTATCACAGCTAGAAAAGAGCGCCATCCCATCATAAGGAGCTGCCATTGCCTGAATTTCGACCATATTTGCAATCATTTCTCTAGAAACCAGAGAATAATTCATGCCATCATGACCCTGAGCAATTCCATCACAAATATCTGAGGTAGTCATTCGACTTCCCATCACATCAATGTCTTTTAATTCTTTTTTCAACAAACTTACATATTTATCTAAATGAAAACTTCCTGGATGACCATTACCATAGGTATTGGCAATCACAATCTGCATTTTATCTAAATCTTCAGCTTTCCAGTCCATCCCCATTCGTAGAGCATCAATTTCTGCTCCCTGTTTTCTGATTTCTTGACTTCTAAGCAATCACATCATCTCCTTATTCTATAAAACTAGTATCTAAATTAAGTTCAATTTATATTTATTTAAGCAAAAGTATTTGGAATAAACATTACTAACTGTGGAAAAGCAATTAAAAGTGCCAGCACTGCCAGTAAGGTAAATAAAAACGGCAATATTGATTTAACCAGTTCTTCTAAAGTAATATTGGCTACTCCTGTTGCTACATATAATACTGTACCGACCGGAGGAGTAATTAAACCGATTCCTAAGTTAATAGACATAATAACTCCAAAGTAAACAGGGTCAATACCAACTGACTTCATTACTGGCAGCAGTATCGGAGCCAGAATTAACATTGCAGGAGTTAAATCCATTACAAAACCAACCAGAAATAATAAAACATTAGCTATTAGTAAAACACCTATTGGGCGGCTGGTAATAGAAGTCAATAAATTAGCCAATGTAAAGGGAACTCTGGCCATAGTTAAAAGCCAGGCAGTTACCATTGCCATTCCACATAAAAATAAGACTATTGCAGTTGTTTTTGCTGTTGCTAAAAGTATATCAGGTAAATCTTTAATAGTAATTTCTCTATAGGCAAATAAACCGAGTAATAAAGCTACAAAGGCCGCTACAACTCCAGCTTCAGTTGCAGTAAAAATACCACCTAAAATACCACCAACAACTAAAACCGGAATTGTCAGAGCAAGCCAGGCTTTTTTGAAGGTCTTCCATAAACGACTAAAACTGAATTCTGCAACCTGTTCTGAACCTTCAATATGTCCGTAGCCGTGCTTTTTAGTTGTGATATAAGTTGTGACCATTAAAGACAAACCAACAATAATTCCGGGAATAATCCCTGCTAAAAATAGCTGTGCAATTGATGTATTGGTAATAATTCCATACAAAATAAAAGGAATACTTGGGGGGATAATAATCCCAATAACAGCTGAAGAAGCAGTAATCGCTGCTGAATAATCTGCTGGATAATCCTGTTCAATCATCGGAGGTATTAAGAGGCCACCAATGGCTGCTGTATCAGCAATTGCAGAACCGGAAATACCACCAAAAAACATGCTGGCCAAGATATTAACATGGCCCAGGCCACCGGTAATATGACCAACTATCGCATCAGCAAAGTCAACCAGACGCTTGGCAATTCCACCTCGGTTCATTACTTCACCTACAAACATAAAAAATGGGATAGCTAAAAGTGGAAAACTATTCATACCTGAGATCATTTTTGAAGGCAGTACCATAAATGGCAGATCCATCGCATTCATAATTGCAATATTTGATAAACCAAGGCTAAAAACAACCGGAATTCCGGCTAAAACAAATGTAAAAAGTGTTCCTAAAAAGAGCCAGAGCATTATTCAGCACCTCCAATATCTTCCATAATATCAAACTTTTCTTTTTCATCTTTAATATATAACTCTATATGTTTTTTGATTTTAATGAAATTAATAACCACCATCATAAAGCCACTGACTGGAACCACAGCATAAACTAAACTCATTGGAATATAGAGCGCCGGTGAAACATTTGTAGCAGAAATTGCCACAATATATCCATAATATGTTATAAATCCTACTACAAGTAAAATTAATAAATCCGAAATTATGTTAACTATGTTCTGAGCTTTAGCAGATTTAATTTTCGCTACAACAAAATTCAAACCAACATGATCATCTGTAGTGTAGGCAAAAACTGCGCCCAAAAATGAAATCCAGATGAAAATAAATCGGGCCAGCTCATCAGCCCACCCCAGAGAACTGTTTAAAATAAATCGCGCAAAAACATTAGCCCCAACAATAACAAACATTATTAAAGTTAATAAAATAAGAATATATTTATAAATGCTAGCAAAAATTGAACTAAAACTTTTATCTTTCATAATCCACACCCCTTTAAAACTCTACCAAAGTAAAATAATATGTTTTCTAGACAGTTTGAATAAAATTATAGGGGGAGTAAACTCCCCCCCATAATTACAACATAAATTTTAATTTATTATGTTAATTACTGCTGAGCCTGAAATTCTTCTACCTGTGCCTGCACATCTTTGATTAATTCAGCCCCAATTTCGTCTTCAAACTGTTCGTAAACAGGCTGAACTGCTTCCTGGAATGCTGCTTTTTGTTCTGGAGTTAAGATTGTAACAGTCATAACTTCTTTTAAATCTTCTAAGTAAGCGGCATTCATTTCTCTATTGATTCTTCTATTGTGATGTTTAGCTTCTTGAGCTGCATCTCTAACTACCTGCTGTAAGTCTCCAGGTAACTTGTCATAGAACTTCTTGGACATCATAAGTACGAATGGAGAATAAACATGGCCTGTATCTGTTGTATATTCCTGAACTTCATAGAAGTTCTGAAGATAAATTGTACCCCATGGGTTTTCCTGACCATCAACAACACCCTGCTGCATAGCTGAGAATAATTCACCAAACGCCATAGGTGTAGGGTTAGCTCCCATTTCTCTCCAGGCTGCTAAGTGCATTGGGTTTTCCATAGTTCTGACTTTCAAACCTTCAACATCTTCTGGACTTTCAACAGCATTTCTGCTATTTGTTAATTGACGGTATCCATTTTCCCAGAAAGCAAGACCAATCAGGCCTTCATCTTCTAACTGCTTAAGTAGATCCTGACCAACTGGTCCATCAAGAACATAGTCTGCTGCTTCATGAGTTGGGAATAAAAATGGTAAATCAAATACTTTAAATCCATTTACAAAAGGGGCGATTGGAGCTGTAGATGGACAGGTCATTTCCTGTACACCCATCTGTAAAGCTTCCATCATTTCTCTATCATCACCAAGCTGGCTGGAGTGATATAAGTTAACTTCGATCTGGCCGTCACTATTTGCTTCAACTAATTCTTTAAAGAACTCTAAAGACTCATACTGAGCTGATTTGTCGTTAAGTCCAATACCAGCATTGATAGTATATTCAGCCGCCATTGATGATACAGAAAAGGTTAAGACTAATAAAAGAGCAAGTGATAAGTTGATAATTAATTTTTTATTCAAGATAATTTCCTCCTGTAAGGTTAATTTAATTTTTTTGAAGTAACTAATAAAGGTCTTTAAAATAAGCACAACAAAGATTCTTAAAGCTCAGTTTTTACTACCACCTCCAGCACATTAATTTTTAAAGGGCTTATAGGATTATAAACTTGCTCCTGATTTACTTATTTATCTTGATATACCCATAACCCTGTAGCAGGATTATCGATATAAAAGATCTCTTCTCCATTTACAATGTTAAATCCAGTTTCTAATTCATCTATTTTATATTCTGTAATAGTCTGCTGGTAATCTAAATAATTGAAATTAACCCCTTCAACTTCCTGACGGCTCAGCTCTGGTGAAACTAGTGAAATCTTAAATCTACCTTCAGAAGAGCCGTGAATCAAATGGGCGGCTGCTGATAAATTTTCCTGTAAATCCTGATTCTGATGCAAATTTTTTAAAGTTTTATCTGTACCACTGTAACCATATTTGCGGAGCAGGTGATCTATTTTTTTGTCTTCTCCAAATTTATGAATGCCGGGAGCAATAATAATTAACTCTCCTTGATCTGCAATGGCCATTCTAGTCCTATAAATTGCTTTACCACCAATCCAGGTACTTTTAAATTTATCTTCTTTTAAGAACACCACAACTTTTTTTAGTGGTTTCTCAACATTTATAATATTTTCTTTTTGACTTAAGGCAACTGCTTTTTCGAAACTTTTTCGTTTGCTGCCGGTAAAAACACCCTTAATTTTAGTCAGTCCAGTTTTTTGATCACTGACTGCAGAATTAACTGTCAGTAGATATATTAAAGGCAGTTGATCTAGAAATTGCTGCTGACAGTAATCATAAAGCTTTCTTACAGGGGAATGATCTTTACCCATTATTTTTTCCATACCTGCCAGAGCACCTAAAAAATGAGACTTATTAATAATCTGATCTCCCCCACAGCCAACAACTATATTTTTAGTGTAATTGGCCATCCCGACTACTTCATGTGGTATAACCTGACCTAAAGAAATTATCAGATCATATTTATCAGAAAATATCTCTTTATTTATTTCTAAAGGCAGTGCTTCAGTTAACTCACCTTCTGAAAACTCCTTCATTTTAGCTGCTGGAATTTCTCCAACTTTTATTGTTTCAGTTCTCCAGTTATGTTCCAGAAATTTATCAACTGGAATCTCACCAAACATTGACTTCAGACAGTCAGCATCCATCGGATCATGGGTCCCTGATGCCGGTAAAATATCTATGTTATTAATCTCTGCTTCCAGTTTAAAATATAGTTTTTCAGTTATTACTCCCAGAGCAGATGACTTGCGAGTATAATCGGGTGGAATCAAAAGTAGATTTTCTGCACCACCTGCAATAATTTCTACTGCAAATTTATTTAAATATTTTTCAACTTCAGTTTCATTTAAATAATGATTTTGACTGATAATTTCGGATTTAATCTGCTTCATTATTTTTGCTCCTAATTATAGATTAAAAAATAAAGTGAAAGTGCTGCACTCTAGTTCTACCATTCGGCAACTGTACCATCCTGATTACGCCAGACTGGATTTTTCCAGTTATGTGACTTATTAGACTCTGCCCGCACCAGTTCTTCATCAATTTCTATTCCCAGCCCCGGCAAATCAGGTATTTCTGCATAACCATCTTTATATTTAAAGACCTCTTTATTAACTAAGTAATCAAGCAAATCATTACCCTGATTATAATGAATTCCAAGACTCTGCTCCTGAATAAAAACATTCGGAGTGACTGCATCTATCTGCAGACTGGCTGCCAGATTGATTGGACCCAGCGGAGAATGTGGAGCAACTGCAGTATCATAGGCTTCTGCCATAGCTGCAATTTTCCTGACCTCCGAAATTCCACCTGCATGAGATAAATCAGGCTGAATAATATCTACTTTATTTAATTCAAATACCTTTTTGTAGTCCCAGCGGCTAAATAACCTTTCACCAAGTGCAATTGGAATTCCAAAGGTGTCCATTGTGGCCAGTGCTTCAATATTTTCTGAGAGCACTGGTTCTTCTATAAACATTAATCTAAAAGGTTCCAGTTCTTTGAATAATATTCTGGACATTCCTTTATGGACCCGGCCGTGAAAATCAACTGCTATTCCAAAATCTGGACCGAGCTGATCTCTAATTGCTGCCACTCTGGCCACTGCCTGATCAACTTTTTGATAACTATCTATGTAATGTAATTCTTCAGTTCCATTCATTTTAACTGCTGTAAAACCTACATCACTTTTCTCCTGAGCTGCCTGAGCAACATTATCAGGACGATCGCCACCAATCCAGGAATAGACTCTAACCTTATCTCGAACTTTTCCACCCAGAAGTTCATAAACCGGCTGCTCCAAATATTTACCTTTGATATCCCAGAGTGCCTGATCGATACCAGCAATGGCACTCATCAGAACCGGGCCACCTCTATAAAAAGCACCACGATAAAGAGTCTGCCAGATATCCTCAATTTGCAGGGGATCTTTTCCGATCAAATAGTCTTCCATTTCTTTTACTGCTGCTTTAACTGTATCAGCTTTGCCCTCAACTACTGGTTCTCCCCAACCGGAAAGGCCCTGATCAGTTGATATTTTAAGAAAAAGCCAACGGGGTGGAAGCTTAAATAATTCCAGTTTAGTAATTTTCAAGATTATCAGCTCCTGCTAAAATTTAAAACATATTTTATTCTATGTATATTATAGAGTAGGAATAATTCCTTATCAATAATTTTATTGATATTACTTATCTTTTATTTAATATGTGATATATCACATGAAAGTAAAAAAATAATTTCTCTTTGTCTGAAGAATGTTCTACTTGCTTATTAATAAATAATACTGTTTAAGTTTCAATTTTCTTTCTATTTTTAATATTACAACACTTTGTTGCAAATTGCAAATTAAATTGCAATCTTTTTATATTAATTTATTTTATTTTCGCATCTTCTGCAATCTGGACTCGATCCAAATGGCGATAAAGAATTTTTAATGCCTTTTCTTTTTCTCCGTTTAATATGCAGTCAATTAAATCTATGTGTTCCTGACGTGAGGTCTCAGAACGCTTATAATTTAAATAACTAAAAAGCATAGTATAATGATTAACCATCTTTAAGTAACTGTCAATCAAATAATCATTATTTGAGGCAAAAATAATTTCCTTATGCAGCTTGGTATCATAGTTGCTGAAATATTTCTGATTACCATTTTCAAATTTTTCCTTAAGTTCAACTATTTTTTCTTTATCAATCTGATCAAAATAATTATCAAGACAGTATAATTCATGCATTTTTCTTACTTCTAAAATATTATTAATCTCTGCTTCAGAAAAATTTTTGACGAAAAATCCTACCCGTGGTTTGTTTTCTACAAGCTCCTCATTTGCCAGCCGGCGCAGTGCATCCCTTACAGGCATCAGAGAAATACCATTCTCCTCTGCTATTTTTCTTGTATTAAGCTGTTCACCAAGTTCTAATTCTCTATTTAAAATCTGTTCTTTGATCATTGCATATACCTGATCTGTCAGACTTTGTTTATTAATAACCATAATAACACTTCCTAATTTTTATGTGATATATCAGATGCTCTATATTATATGTTCAATACCGAAGATGAATCTCCTGCAAAAATTTCGATATTTTTTAATAAGCTCTCATATTTTCTCTTAAATAATCATAAATCTTCCGGGCAGTTTTACCACTTATGCCATCAACTTCTTTCAGCTGCCAAATCTTAGCCTCTCTAATTTTAGCCAGAGAACCGAAATGCTGAAGCAGAGCATTTCTTCGAGTTTTACCGACACCAGGAATCTCATCAAGCATTGAATGAGTTAATCTTCGCGATCTCAATTTGCGGTGATAACTAACTGCAAAACGATGGGCTTCATCTCGCACCCTCTGCAGCAGCTGCAGAGTTGGTGTGTGGTGAGGTAAAGTAATTGGCTCACTGGCTCCTGGTTTAAAAATTTCTTCTTCTCTTTTAGCTAATCCGATAATTGGCAGATCTTCTATTCCCAAAAGCTCTAAAATTTCATAAGCAGCATTCAGCTGGCCTTTACCACCATCTATTAATATTAAATCAGGCAGTTTCTTATCTTCATGCAATAATCGAGCATAGCGTCTTTCAACAACCTCTTTCATACTGGAAAAATCGTCTGGACCTTCTACTGTTTTAATTTTAAAACGTCGATAGTCCTGTTTAGAAGGTCGACCATTTTTAAAAACCACCATTGAAGCTACTGAATCTGTTCCCTGAATATTAGAAATATCAAAACCTTCAATATGGTAAGGTTCATTTTCCATCTCCAAAACTTCTCCTAATTTTTCTACTGCACCTGAAGTTCTTTTTTCTTCATATTTACTGCGGATATCTTCTTTTTTAAGGTTTTGCTCAGCATTACGCTCAGCCATCTGCAGCATTTTCTTTTTATCACCTTTTTGAGGATACTGAATACTTACCTTTTTACCTTTAATACCTGCCAGTCTCTCAGCTAAAAGCTCTTGATAATTAATTTTTGTATTTAACAACAGTTCATCAGGAATTCCAGCAGCCTGTTCATAATACTGCTGCAAAAATGAAGCCATTGTTTTTTCTGTGCTTTCTTCTTCTGTTCCCTGCAAAATGAAATACTCCTGACCAATGAGCCGACCATTTCGCACAAGCAGCAGCTGAGCACAGGCTGTATCTTCAGCTCCCTGAACTAAAGCAACTACATCCTGATCAATATTTTTATCTGTCATTACTTTCTGACTTTCACTAAGTTTCTTAAAAGCCTCTAAAGCATCACGAAAGCGAGCCGCTTTTTCAAAATTTAGTTCTGCCGAAGCTTCTTTCATCTTTTCTTCAACCTGCTGTTTTAATTCTACCTGCCGTCCAGAAAGAAACAAACAGACCTGATCAATTAATTCATGATAATCATTTTTGCTGACTGCTCCGATACAAGGACCCAGACATTTATCAATATAATAATTAAGACAAGGCCGGTCTTCAGGATCATCTGCTTTTAACTCTTTTTTACAACTTCTAAGTTTGAAAATATCTTTAATTACATCCAGAGTTTTATAAATTGCATCAACATCAGCAAAAGGACCAAAATATTCTGCTCCATCATTTTTTACTATTCTAGTTTTAAAAACTCTGGGAAAATCAACATTTTTAGTCACTTTAATATAAGGATAACTCTTATCATCTTTAAGCCGAATATTGAATTTTGGCTGATGTTTTTTTATCAAATTAGCCTCTAAAATATAGGCTTCAACTTCTGTATCTGTCATTATATAATCAAAATCATCGATATATTTAACCAGCATCCTGGTTTTGTAAGTCTGATCATTTTTACGAAAATATGATCTAACTCGACTACGCAAAGATTTGGCCTTACCAACATAAATAATCATTCCGGTTTCATCTTTCATAAGATAAACTCCAGGTTGGCGAGGCAATTCCTTCAGCTGAGCTTCTATATGCTCTTTACTATTTTCATTTTTCCTCACTTAAATCACCTTTATTTTTATTATTACTAATAACTTCAATAAAATCATCCACTAAATCGGGATCAAACTGACCGCCTGCACATTTTTGCAGTTCTGCTGCGGCCTCTTCTTTAGTCATCTCTACTTTATATGGCCTCCCACTTATCATTACATCGTAAGCATCAATTATTGAAAGCATTCTTGATAAAATAGGTATTTTTTCACCAGCTAGGCCATCAGGATAACCACAACCATTCCAATGTTCATGATGGTGAAGAATTTCATAGGAAATATGCGCAAAATCTTCTAAATTAGAGGTAATTCTAAAACCAGTTTCAGTATGTTTTTTCATTGTTTCCCATTCTTTTTCATTTAATTTATCGGCTTTATTTAATATTTCTTCTGGTACTGCTATTTTGCCGATATCATGCATCTGTGTTAATAGATGCAGTCTATCCTGTTCTGAATTAGAAAGACCAATTTTTTGCCCAAACTTTTTAGCTACTTCACTCATTCTTGAAACATGTTCCTCAGTTTCTGAACTTTTTTCTTTTAAAGAAGTTAAAAAGGCTGAAAGCACACTACTGCGAGCACTTTTGCGACTTGATATTTTATTTTTATACATACGATCTTCTGCTTCGCTCAAAATAGTCAGTAAATCTGCTTCTGGATTTGTTTTAGCAGCATTACCTAATGCAATAGAAACTGCAAGCTCTCCTTCTTCTTTTGAAATTTCTTGATTAATTCTTTTAATAATTTCTTCGCTTTCTTTAACTGAAGTCTGGGGAAGTAAAACAACAAATTCATCTCCACCCCAACGGGCAATTATATCTTCATTACGACATGATTTTTCAAATATTTCAGCTGCATTTTTTATCAATTTATCTCCGGTTTGATGTCCATAAGTATCATTGATTAATTTGAGATTGTTTAAATCCCCCATTATAATACTGATAGGAAGCTGACGTTTGGTATCTATTCTTTTTATTTCTTCTTCTAAAAAAGCTCTGTTATATAGATTAGTTAATTTATCATGAAATCCGATATACTTTATTTTTTCCTGATTCTTTTTTCTTTCAGTTATGTCCCAGCAAAAACCATCAATAACAAATCTACCATCATCATATTTTTTATTAATCCTGGCATCCATCTCAAGCCACAAAATATTTTTGTTTTTATCATAGGCCTGATAAACAAAGTTGTCAACACCATTATTTTCTTGAATGCTATTAATAAATTGATTTCTGCGTTCCGGATTCACATATAATTCTTTTTTTAAATTATTATAATGATTTATAGTTTCAGAAGTTGAA
>Ga0163219_100216_pt1 | contig 15920 bp, 11 predicted proteins | sample MSEWel2016_04_06_FD_113150 | JGI IMG/M metagenome (GOLD analysis project Ga0163219, IMG submission 113150) | Subsurface microbial communities from deep shales in West Virginia, USA - MSEEL Well Study Marcellus 3H_2016_04_06 ...
TACCTATTAAATATTTACTGATTTATAGGATAAAAAAAAAGGATTGTTAGTTCCTGAACCTAGTTCTTATTGATTCTGCGTGTGCCATGAGACCTTCCTCCTCGGCAATAGATATAACAGAATCTTTCAAAGTCTCAAGGCCTTCTTTACTGATCCTCTGTATACTGGCACATTTGAGAAAATGCAATATATTCAGACCAGAGTACATTTTGGCATATCCCGCAGTCGGTAGAACGTGATTGGTACCGGATGCGTAATCCCCCACCGGCACAGGTGCATAGTTGCCTACGAACACGGACCCTGCATTGTCGATATCACTGAGAACCGAATCGGAATTCTCCACCATGATCTCCAGATGTTCAGGGGCAAAATCATTAGAGAATCCTATACAGCTTTCCATTGAATCTGCTACCAGTATCGCAGCATTCTCAAGAGATTCATTCACTATATCCAATCTTGCAGCCTTTGAGGCCTGTTCCAGCACTTCCCTGTGAACATCTTCTGCAAGCTTTTCGGAAGGAGTCACAAGTACGGAGACAGCATTGGGATCGTGCTCTGCCTGAGCAATGATATCGGATGCAGCCATTGCAGCATCGGCCGTGTCATCGGCAATTATAAGTACTTCACTGGGTCCGGCCGGAAAATCGATCTCGGCCATATCACGCACCTGCATCTTTGCAGCGGTGACAAATACATTTCCGGGACCGACTATCTTGGATACAGGATCCACGCTTTCAGTACCGTATGCCATGGCAGCTACAGCCTGGACCCCGCCTATCCTGTAAACATTGTCCGCACCCGCAACCTCCGCTGCTGCAAGGGTGAGGGGATTCACCTTACCATCCGGACCGGGAGGGGTGCACATGACCACGCGTTTCACACCTGCAACCCTTGCAGGGATTATCGTCATAAGTGCAGTGGATGGATAGGAAGCCCTGCCTCCGGGCACGTATGCACCCACACTCTCAAGGGGAGTGAACTTCTGCCCGAGTTCAATTCCCGGAGATAACTCCATGAACCACATTTTCTCGGGCATCTGTGCCTTGTGGAACTTACGGATATTCTCAGCAGCGAACTCTAGATGTTTGAGTAAAGACTTATCAATACTGCTGACAGCTTCCTCGATCTCATCTTTTGAGACCTCAATTGCCCCGATATCAGCCCTGTCAAACTTCTTCGTATAGCTGCGGAGGGCCTTGTCTCTGTTGACCTTTACATCCCGGATGATGGAGGCTACTGTTTCCCCGACATCCGCAAGCTCTCCTCCGCGATTGATGAGCTTATCTTTTTCTTCCCCGCTTAGTTCTGATAGTCTTTTATAAAGCATGATGATCCCTTGGATATGATTTACTTGAATATGATCACTATTTAGAATATCGTGCAGATTAATACAGGTTCATTATATATAGATTCTTCAAAAGAGCTGATTTTAAGCAATAATTTCCCGGAATATTCACTTTTCGAAGTCGCTGAAAGTACTCTGCTCATTCCCGATAAGTGAATCCATTGTCTTCGGACTGACATCATCGGGGTTTCCGGGATCTATATCGATGTGCATACCGATTTCCCTGAGCAGCTTCCCGGCGGTCTTCGTACCGATAAGCTTTCCGATTACGGCAGGATCAGCCTTCCTGATGTCTTCAACTGTCTTAAGACCACTGTCATAGAGCCTGCGAGCACGTACCCTTCCTATACCGCGTATCCCCACCAGTTCCATGAGTTCCGGCCGTGCACCATAATGAATCCTCTTCTCGAGCATGCCCGCCATGTCAGCAGCACTATGCCCCCGGACCCTTGCAAGCCGCGATAGTGAGTGCATGAGCCATTCAGATAACTCTGCAAGGGCATGTATGTCTCCTTCACCCACATTGAAACTCTTACTTATATCATCCATTGGCCGCTCGTTTATCCAGTCCAGCACAAGAAGAGCTGTCTTTACCTCAGCAAGGAACCATTCGTAATCGGTATCCTTGAACTGATTTGGTATCTCGGAAAACTCCTCCGCATGCATGATAACGAAATCATTGATCAGCTCGTAGTCACCGGATCTCAGGTAGAGCTGCCGCATATCAGGTGTCTTGCAGACCAGATGCATCAACGTAAGTTCGGTGATATTTTCCGCTTTTTCCAGCCCATCCAGCATAGTTGCTGCCGATAGCGGATCAACGTAAAGCATGGACACAAGGTTTCCAAGAGGTGTGGCCACAAGCCGTGTATCACCTTTGAGCATATCATGTTCTTTCAGGAAATCAATACAGTCATCAACAACCTCCATAAGTCCCCATGTATCGTTCTGGTGGGCAAAGAACGTGGCTTCGATAAATTCCATCAGGCCGTCACGGGTGTTTGCGAAACCGTTAACTATTGTAGATAAAATATGAGTTCTCAGAGCATTCTCGGCACCAAGTTTTGACCAGATGTCCTCTGCATCGGCGTCGATATAGTTGTCGAACAACTGCTGCATCTCACCATAGGATTTTGCGACCAGTACCGATTCTCCGTAAGGATCAAGGTGAGGACGCCCTGCCCGGCCTGCCATCTGTTTGTATTCAAGGACCGGGATTGGCTGCATGCCAAAGTTCGAATCGAAGCGTCTGTAACTTCTGATGATAACCCGTCTTGCAGGCAGATTAAGACCCGCCGCAAGTGTTGGAGTACTGCATATGACCTTAACCTTATTTTCCCGGAAACCATCCTCCACGAGTCTTCTGTGAGCCGAGTTCAGTCCCGCATGATGGAAGGCCGTACCATTCCTGATACACTGAGCCAGTACCTTTGATGCCTCAGTCTCACCGTTTTCAAGAACCTGCTCTACAATGCTGTCAAGCGCATCACGTGTGGGCCTGTCAAGTAACTGGGATACCTTCGCACCCGCTCTTCTGGCAAATCCGACACTGTTCCTGCGGCTGCTCTCAAATACAAGGCACTGTCCCCCATCTTCAAGGGTATCAAGAATTATGTTGATAGCATCATCCTTGGAGGAAGCTGCGATAAGCTTCTGGGAACCCCTGAAATTTATGTTCCCACCATAATAAACGCCTTCCCGCAGATCAGTAGGCCTCCATTCGCTGCGTACAAGTCCCGCACCTAACCAGTCCGCAACCTCATAGGCATTTCCAATCGTTGCCGACAGTGCGATTATCTGGCATTCAGGATTGAGCTTCATGAGTTTAGTGAGTGTTACTTCAAGGGTCGGACCCCTGTTAGCAGAATCCAGCAGGTGTACCTCATCCACTACAATAGTGGTAATCTCTTCCATCCATGCTGTCCCGTTACGCAGGAGAGAATCAGTCTTCTCGGATGTGGCCACGATGATATCGTTAGAGCCAAGCCACTCGTCCCTTGATTCGAAATCCCCTGTGGATATACCGACCCTGACCCCTCTATCCTTTCCGTTCTTCAGATCTATGGATGAAAATTCCCTGAAACGATCGAACTTCTCCGATGCCAGGGCTCGCAGCGGTACTATGTATAACGCCTTACCACCCTTTGAGATGGACTTGAGCATGGCAAGCTCTGCCAGCAGCGTCTTTCCCGATGCGGTGGGAATGGCAGCAAGGATGTTCTTCCCGTCAAGTAAGCCTTTCTCGATAGCTTCTGCCTGGGGAGGGTACAGTTTCTCAATCCCGGAATCCAGATAGAATTGAAGGACCTCTTCCGGAATATCAAGGGATCTTATTTCCATATTATCGGATAGAAGGTGGATAATAACTAATAAAATTACCCTAGCAGGGTGAAAGTGTAATTTACTGCATATCTTTTCGCCTCTGGCCAAATAGAAATTACTTTCACCCACCTTGGCATGTGCTTTTATAGCCATATGGCAGAGAATGTTTGAAGTTAAAGATTGGTGATAAGTTTGGAAATAATAAACGATCCGGAAATAACAGAACTGGAAGAAAGGAATGCAGCATGTGTTTCATTTGTCGGTAACTATCTGGGAAATGCCAGTGTCTTCGAAGAACTATTCGGCAGGCTTTTCAGCTGGGCGGGTCCGAAGCAATTGATGGGACACGATACTCTTTTGATGTCTGCCTACTATGATGACCCGGGTATCACAGCTCCTGAAGAGCTCAAGCTGGATGTATGCATGACCATTGCAGACGATGTGCAGGTTGAAGGAGACATAAAAAAGAAAAAGTTTCCAGGAGGAAAGTACGTGGTGATGCGTGTGGAGCTGAGAGGGCCTCAGGAATATGCTCCTGCCTGGGAAAATATAGTTGATTGGGCGGTACAGAATAAACTTGAACTTGATATGTCACGGGCAAGCTATGAAATATACCTGAACTCCCCGGACGAACATCCTGAAAAACATCATGTACTCGATATCTGTATGCCAGTAAAGTGAACAGGGTCCGGTGAACTTTTAGTAGTAAAAACAAAAAAGCAGATACGCTTTTTTTATTCAATATTCTTCACCCCTGATGCATAATCATATACAAAAGCCGCAATTAAGGCGCCAGCAATCGGACCGACTATGCATATCGGACATTGCCACCGGAAATTTTTACCTTCCAGCAGGAAATCCGCCAGATACGAGCCAAAGAGACAATACCAATTGCAAACCAGGCTGCGATATCCAGGCCGATACTAAAAGTATTACCTGGCAGTAATTCTGCTCCCTCGATCAGCAACACTGCCGTAACTACGGACCCCGTACCCAGAAACACAAGGACATAGGTTCCTATGAGCTCTGAGATCGACCTCCTGAGCAAACTGATCTCAACCATACTTCACCTCCCAAAAACCGAAATGTGCCTGTTTCAGGCACAACTTCGATCAAACTGCCTCCGTCCAGTTGCAGTATCCACATTTGTAGTCGAAGTAGTTGGCTGAACAGAACTTACATACACGTGCAGGTGAATGTGCCTCTTCCTTGTGAAGTGCGATGATATTGGTCATCATGGTCGCAGTCACAGGCTCACTTGTCAGCAGGCATGGGAAATCCGCCAGACGCATCAGTGCCGAGAACCTTACAGTGATGGCACACGCAGGATAAGTGTAGCGTTGCGGGTTATTCAGTATCTCACTTTTCTCGATCGGGCTCAGGTCGATAGAAATACCCTGTACCATTCCACCCGCTCCCCTTGGCTTGTGATCGATGATACGCTCACCCTTCTCAATGAGATCAATGAAATCCACATTGTGAAGCTCGGCCGCGGCACCTCTTCTTGGATTGGTAAGGACAAGGTTATGGAATCTCTTTACAAGCAGATCCAGCACCATCATTGTGGTGAAGCCGTCCATCCAGAGAATCTTGGTAGTTGCAGCTGCTGTGGCATCCGTTGCAATGGTCAACGGAGAGTACTCATCCCTGAAATTGCTCATGGCATTGTTCATGGTGCCCTCGAGCACGTCCGAGACAACATTGATGACTTCCATTACTACATCATCCTTTGTCATATTGAACATGGACTGGGAGATATGATGTGCCACGTCCCCCACACCATAGGCAGGAACGGTCACTATGTTCCCATAGAAAACTTCCTCATCCATTGCAGCCCTGACGGTCTTCTTCATCTTCTGCTTGTACTGGTCCATGTACTTTCTGACATCAAAGGAGCTGTGACCTGCTTCTTCCATCAGTTTGAACTGGGCCTCCACAGGCGTATCATAGACCATCTTGAGCATCTCTATCTCTTCTTTCAGAGCCTCAGATGTAGTCTTACCATCCTCGATCGCTATCTGGAACTTTGCTCCGACACCGTAGGATGTGTTCATACCCCAGGATTTTGAAGCAAGTATGGCTCTTTTATGCTGAAGAGGAATATCCATATCCTGAAGGATCCTGTTTACGACATTGCTTGTGCTGCCGGGAACGAATGCAAAATCAACCACGCAGGTAGGACCATAAAAGCCTGCATATCTGCGAATTGATTCCTTGCCGATAAGGGCTTCGGACCTTCCGATCTCTTCAATGAACTTCTCAACCGATGTCCGGAAAGAAGGATCTTCCTCATACAGGATCTCAAGTATAGGAGGAGTCTGATAATGTTCAACAAAAGGATCATCTTCCGGCCTTACGGTTTCCGTTAACCCCGTGAGAACATCAAAATGAGCATTAACAGAATCAACATGAAGATCAAAGACTTCTTTACTTTGCTCACCCTCGGGCTTCATGCGATTGACGGCATCGACATAAGGCTGGGCATCTTTTACTTTGAAAGATTTACCTCTTTTATTGTTTATTGTGCTTACAACTGCCTTCTGGGCATTCACGGCTTCTGTAGCCATCTTGTCATATATCTCTTTCATACTAACCCCTTGTTTTATTGGTAGTTACCAAAAAACAAAGGAAGCAGGCCTCAATACAAGGATCATGACCTAAGGTCATCAAATAAGTACTCTAATCATCAGGTAAGAAAAGCCTCCAAATTTACTCCCTCCAACATAATTTCCAGTAACCCCATAATTAATATAATCCGTCTGCAAAATAAAGTTAGCGAAATTCTATTTTTTAGCCAGGATTGTTATCATCAAAAGATAATTTACAGCAAATATTTCGAATTTCTGGCATTACATACCCCCGATTCAAAAAACTATTAATAAAGTTATCATGAAAAGTTATATTGACTATCAGATAAACAGACTATACAGAACTGAATAAGGATATAGGAAGGGGGTTATTCCTGTGGCACAAGCTTTCTCCTTATGCAATAAGGAAGGGTTATCTTGCAATCTTACTGCTCAGGTTGTATCCTCCATGATGGAGATCAAAGAATGAGATATGTTGTATTCACCGACCTTGACGGTACCCTGATAGACCATAACACCTACTCCTATGAAGCTGCAAAACCAGCCATAGAGATGCTGAAAGAAAGAGACATACCGCTCATTTTCTGTACGAGCAAGACACGTGCGGAAATTGAAGTCTACGTCAGAGAACTGGAATCCTCACACCCGTTCATATCCGAGAACGGAGGAGCTATATTCATTCCGAAGGACTATTTCAGCGTGGATTATCCGGTATCAAAAACAGAAGGTAACTACAATGTTATCGAACTGGGAACTTCCTATAACACTCTCAGGCATGTACTCACAGATATTCGCAGTCATGAAAAAATGGATATCATTGGTTTTGGGGACATGGACGACAGGGGAGTGAGCGAGGATACAGGACTTGATATCGAATCTGCAAGACTTGCAAAGATGCGTGAATATGACGAGGCTTTCAAGCTCAATGGTGATGAGGAAACAGCAGACAGGCTAAAGAAACACATAAAATCAGAAGGCCTGAACTACACAAGAGGTGGAAGATACTGGCATATCCTGGGAGACAACGATAAGGGAAAAGCTGTCAGTATACTGACAGAACTTTACAGGAAGGAATACGGTGACGTTAAGACAATAGGACTTGGAGACAGTCTGAACGATCTTCCCATGCTTAAGGCTGTGCACGTTCCCGTACTTGTCCAGAAGCAGAACGGTAAACACGATCCAAAGATAGACTACCCCGGTATAAGGAGGGTGGAAGGCATCGGACCCGTTGGATGGAATATGGCCATACAGGAAATAGTATCCTGAACCAGTGAACAGAATGCTAATTGTTTTGTATACGGAGACTTTAGATGGGAAAAATGAGAACAGGTATTTATAGTCGCGGAAATCAATATTCTATTATAAGATAAAAATCAATTATTTACACGTCAGGCATATCTGTTGTAGAATATTAAGTAACAATTAACTGTCATCGGAGAAGGGGTGATCAAATGATAAGACTGGAAAATATGTTTCCACAGGCATTTTTGGTCGGTGTGACAAAAATGGTGGATAAAGACGGAACACTTGAGACTATAGAGTGGTTACAGGAAATAGGCGAAGAACTTGCAACCCTTGAAGGACCCGGATTTGAAGGTGCAAGGGAGGATAGCATCAATTACCTGCCCATATGTCCGTTTGGTAGCGAAATTACTGAATTCAATGAAATATACGGACACCCTGCCGAATTTGATGATATTGTCAAAAAGGTATATGAGATGAAAAGCGCCTCTGACACACCCTGGGAATATCCTGCCCTGACACATGCACTGGGAGTATTGCAGCACAGCTACAGTACGAAAAGGGCAGAACTTGCAGGAGCAAAAATATACAGTCTGGGTTCAAAATCCCCGAAGGGAGATTTTAAGCAGTTCAATGAAGAAGCCCTTGAAAAAGCGGGAATGACAAAGGAAGCTGTAGGGGAGCTTCTTGACAGAGCGTTCTATGTTTATAAGATAGTATATCCGGATAAGGAGTGAGTTATTTGAATCGGATAGAAGCGGAGAAATTATACGAGAACAGTGTCCGCATACTTAAAAATAATCAACACGAAAACGGAGGGTTCTATGCAAGTCCTCCCGGAACACGTTACCCCTTCATCTACCCGAGGGACCATTCCATAGCAATCCTTGGTTGCGTTTATGCAGGACTTATGGATGAAGCCAGGAAAGGACTGGAGTTTATACTTAACTCCCAGAAACCACTGGGAGAATTCTCTCAGAGATACGACATCGATGGTAATGATGCCAGTTATAAGGATCTGCAGATAGACGGTAACGGACTCGTACTCTTTGTGCTCGGCAAGTATTTTCAGGCAACTGGCGGTTCATTCTTTAAGGAAATGGCTGACACGGCCTTTGTAGAGAAATACTGGGAGATTATCGAAAAAGCCGTAAGTTTCATCCTTCTTAACAAGAACGAAGAAGTTGACCTGATACACACGATCAACAGTATTCATGAATATCCCGCCTATGAGCATGGTTTTGAGATATACGCCAATTGTGCATGTTGTGCGGGGATATATGCCGCAGTCAGTATGGGAAAAGTGCTCGGTAAAGATGTTTCCGAGTGGGAAGAACAGGCAGATATTATCAAAGAATCAATACTTACCCGCCTGTACAGTCCCAGAAGGCGTTCTTTTATCAAATGTATCCGTGTTAAGGATAAGAACAGCAAGCCTATAGGATACGATCCTTTTGCCTCCACGGTACTCGACATCGATGCAGCGGAATATGCTCCGGCCTATTTCGAGCTGATCAAAGACAGTGATGTGAAGATGATCACAACTGTGAAGCGTATACATAAACATCTATGGGACAAGGAAATTGGCGGACTTAACCGCTATCCTGAGTACTGGGGACGTAACAATGGTGGTTACGGACCATGGTGTCACTTTACCTGTGAGCTTGCAAATCACTATATAGAGACCGACGACCAGGATCAGGCAGAAATGTATCTGGACTGGGTCGTGGATATGGCACATAACTATACACTCCCGGAACATATCTCAACCATCGAGAGATTCGAGTTATGGCTTGAGGACTATACCAATGCCAAAATCCTGAGGGATAGCAAGGTCAAGCTCATCGATGATGTAAGAAGTCATCCCAAATGGAAAGACGGACTTGCATATGTCACGATACCGCTTATCTGGCCTCATGCAGAATTTGTCATATCCTACAAGAAATACAGTGATAAGTTCCATTAACCGGAATCAGAAAAACAGGAAAAGGTGTGTGACATGCATTCATGCCACACATGGCTTTCAATTTTTAATCTCAATTGTTCAATTTCTCAGTCGTTACTGAGCTCGCCTGAGAAATACTTGTCATATGAGCTCATGTCAAAGTGTCCATGACCGCTCAGATTGAACAGTATTGTTTTCTCCTCACCTGTCTGCTTGCACTTCATGGCTTCATCGATAGCACATTTGATTGCATGTGATGACTCGGGTGCAGGGGCGATACCCTCACTGCGTGCAAACTTGACCGCGGCATCGAATACCTCTACCTGATGATAGGAGGTTGCTTCCATGATTCCGTCTGCAACGAGTTTACTGACAATTGGTGAGGCTCCATGATATCTCAGACCGCCTGCATGGATTGCCGGTGGTATGAACTCTGAACCAAGAGTGTACATCTTAAGCAGAGGTGTCATCTGTGCCATGTCACCGAAGTCATACTTGAACTCTCCGGAGGTCAGGGTCGGACATGCGGAAGGTTCTACTGCTATGAATCTTGTGTTGGTCTTGCCTGCAATGTTGTCCCTGATGTATGGAAGGCTCACACCTGCAAGGTTACTTCCACCGCCGCAACATCCAATAACGATGTCAGGGTAATCCTCGGTCTTATCGAACTGTGCCTGGGTCTCAAGACCTACAACGGTCTGATGCAGGCTTGTGTGGTTGAGTACGCTTCCAAGCGCATACCTTGTATTGTCATTGAGAGCAGCTTCCTCAAGTGCCTCACTGATCGCAATACCAAGACTGCCCGTTGTTTCGGGATACATCTCGAGTACCTTTCTTCCGAACTGTGTCTCTGTGCTCGGGGACGGTACAACATTTGCTCCCCAGAGGTTGATAAGGGACTTGCGGTATGGCTTCTGATGGAAGCTTGAGCGTACCATATAAACCTTACATTCGATGTCAAAATAGTTGCAGCAAAGAGATAATGCACTGCCCCACTGACCCGCACCTGTCTCAGTGGTGATCCTTTCGGTGCCTTCCTTCATGTTGTAGTATGCCTGTGCAATGGCAGTGTTTGGCTTGTGGCTTCCGGCAGGACTGACACTCTCATTTTTGTAGTAAATCTTTGCAGGTGTGCCCAGAGCCTTTTCAAGCCTGTGTGCCCTGTAAAGAGGTGATGGTCTCCAGAGTGTGTATATTTCCCTGATCTCCTCAGGAATGTCAATATATCTTTCTGAGCTGATCTCCTGCTGAATGAGTTCCTTTGCAAATATCGGCTCAAGATCCTTTGGATTCATTGGCTCATTGGTTGCGGGATTGAGTGGTGGCTCCACAGGAAGGTCAGCAAGGATATTATACCACTGTTTTGGCATTTCGTTTTCATCGAGTAGTATTTTTGTATGGTCCATGATTATACCTCTGTAAAAAAGTGAATCAATGATGTATAACTGAGTACATTGGAGGGGGTATTTAATGTTTTTGATTTTTGAGATACAGGGGGGTCTAACTTCATATTGACAGTTCAGAAGTCAAAAAGGAAAAACAAATTGATTGCTAAGAAAAAAGTGATTAATGGATTCATAGAAACTACTTTTTCCTCAGGGCAACAACTAAAATCAGAGCCAACAGTGCAAACTGAGCATTGAAAGCAGGAGTTGTCGGTGAACTGCTTTCATTGGATGATGCTTCTGAGGCTGTGACTTCTGTAGCCTCTGGATCATCGTAGTATTCGTTGGAAATGGTGACGTAGGCGGCGGTGAATCTACCACTGGCAATTGTTCTTTTGGTTTCCAAATCCGTAAGTTGATAGTAAAAATCAATGGGTGCACTGCCTCCAGCCCATTCATCATCTGGAGCTACAGTCCATTCAAAAACCCTAGTTTCATTTGCTTCTACCGTTTCATCGATATAGTCCCCTAAATCTAATGTTGGTCCTTCAATTATATCAAAATCATTATCTCCAATAGATGTTAGCTTAACTGATAGAAAGTTTTTTTTATAGCAAGTTACTTCAAACCTAAGAGTGAAAGGTTCACCTATTTTTAATAGTGGTTTTGGCGTTTCTGGAGAATCTGAGTCTGTTATCAAATGACCATTATAATAGTATTCAATATTTCCAAAAGGGCTTTTAGACGATGCAGGCGATGAAAACATCGCTAATAAACACATCACACATAACAAATAAATTCTATAATTCATGCATTTTCCTCAAAATTGTAATTCAAAAGAATCATAAGCAGTTGACCTTTCATCCCTATCTCCCACTTTATCACCAACACCTTTTGGGCCAGGACCTACAATTGTTGCTGCATACCCTGAAAAATCAAATATAATTGGCTGATTTTCTCCAATAGCAATTAAGTTTCCATCTCCATCCGTTTTTAGAGGATGAACAATCCTTTCATCTTTACGGATGTAAACCTGTGCATCATGTCCAAAATATGGATTGAACATGCACTCATTGTCGTTATCAATAACTTCAAACTCTCTGTATGCACCTTTTACATCATATTCCCACACATTCACAGTGCACACCCAATGTGGCGGTATCACGGGAAGACCACATGGCACCAGCTTCATAGACTTCTGCAGCCTTTTCTCTATCTTTTCAGCAAATTGACCCGTCAGCTTTTCTGAAGATTCGTCCAGCTTATCCTGTAATTCGCTGTTTATGTTTGCAAAGCACTCGTCAATTATTTCTTGGCAATCCTGTATAGCTGCACATACTCCATCTGCAACACCGATACGCATGTCTGCTTCTAGGCGGTATAGAGCTACGTCAATCTCATCAGATGATGCTGCACTACTACTAGTGACCTCATCACTAACCCTGGAAAATATCTCTTCCTGAAGGGTATTGTTGGCAGTCATGTTCACAAGTTCAGCATCTGAAAGGGAAGAAAGATAATTGTTGGTTATCTCGGTTACATCTGATTCGCTAATCCATTCACTAAGAACAGGGTCTTGTGCAACTTCAGCAGCAACGGCCACTGGAACCTGTTCCCTGATGCTGCCACTGTATGCATCCATCATTTTTGTGCGGTTCTCTTCGATGAATGTATTATCTGTTGACACGCCGTTCACTGCTAGTTCCACACTATTGCTTTCAATTTCTTCAAGCAGGGAATCGATCTCATCGTTTGCTTCTGCAAGGCTCTGACTCATAGACTGGGAAACAGCATCTTTCAGGGGTGCTGAAGCAGTCTCTAACATTCCTGCAATATCATCACCTATTCCCGTAGAGAAAACACAGACATTGCGTACGCCTAATGGATAAATTGTAGCTCCTGAAAATTCATCAGTCCACTCATACTGGCTCTGCATATCAAAATCCGGGTCATGGTAAAGATAGTCCGGATACTGATCCACTAGAAGTGTCATGTTCTCGGTCCAGTTGTACTTGCTCTGGGGTTCACCGGTGATTTCCATAGTCTCTATGATGCCCACCTCGTTGGCTAGGGCAGTAGATGCTTTTTCCATTGCAGGGTTGTTGAAGATTATATCAGTGGAGACCGCATTCTTCACAAGATCAAGGAGAGAGTGCCCCTGCTCGTTGGAGAAGGAATTATCGATATAGCTCTCAAACGAACCTTCTACGTTCTTGTTCCTTTCCTCAAGCTCAATGAGTAGGCGGTCGTAGGCTTCATTCTTTGCTATGAGACGGCAGGCATCACTGCTTGTGTTGTACTGGCTTCCGGCCATATATTTGGACTCATCAATGAATGAGTCGCGTTTTGTCTCGCCTGCCATCTCTGTGGCCAGGTCCAGTGATGCATCCTTGATGAGCGTGGTCGGATTCTTACCAAGATTCTCACCGAGAAGGGAGACTTCTCTTGTGGGATTATCTCCATTTATGGCATCGAACATATCCTCCATTTCCTGGGTCATGTTCTTGTGGAGCCAGTTGGGGATATCACAGTAGACCTTTTCAGCAGAGAGGTTGGTTCCATCAGGGTATAAAAGATGATATTCTTCGATGCTGTAAATATCTACAAACTCATCACGATATTTATCTGCCGCATCACTGCAATCATTATCATCTCTGGGAATGCCATCTACTATAACTGTTGTTTTTCTGTAATCATTGGCACTTCCCGGATCATGAGAATTGATTCCTGTGTAGCCCCCTGATGGCAGGACCTGATGATAGACAATAGTTATGTTCTCACTTTCCGTTTGGGTATGAGAAGCAGAAACAATATTCCCAAGGGGCTCATTCTTAAGTGAACCGGAAGAATCACCGGAATAGAAATTCCAGCTTCCCGTACCATCGACACCGGGACTGTAGGTTTTGTAAGACCAGTGATAATTATAATTAATATTCCAGCGGGTTTTAACTTTGAACTTTAGATTGTAGGTAACCTGCCAGTCGAATGAGTGGTTTTCTTTTGAAAGATAACCATCTATCCGTTTAGAATCAATCAAACTGTCATTCCCAAGATACGCATAAGTGACATCCACTCCTTCACAGACTACATCCGTAGACACATGCTCCACCTGCACAGAGTTGAAATACCATTTGTGTGAAGAGGCATCGATATTGACTTTATGATTTGCGTATAACGTGCCTGCGAAATTATAATCCGGTGTGAGAGCACAGCTATGGGAAATAACGATAGGGTAGTATCCTTTCCAGCTGACATCTTTACCGGTTTTCGACTCCCCTGTTTCATATGAAACAGAATCATAAGTGGTTGGCCCTAACTTTAAGTTATAAGGAGTTATTTCGTTAAAACCATCCCTGAAAACCTGACCCTGTACAGTTCCACTATAGACCTCATGGGTCACATCATGTATCAGATCCGGATAATCATCATCTGTCCAGACATCGGCATCGTTGTAGACCCAGTTGCTGTAAACCTCATCTGTGAAATTCGATACAGAGATGACTATCCTGGAATTGTTCTCAACTTCTTCTATGCTGGTGTTCGCATCCATCATGGACTCGTTGATCCCGTCTGAAACACTCATATTGAATGTGTCACCGCCTGACAGGTCATCATAGGTGGTGCTCAGGTTGCTTCCCTTTTCCTCCTCATAGGAACTTGTATCCTGCTTGATATCACTGTAGAGTACCTTGCCGTTGTAATAGGTGGTATATGTAAGAGCCCATGGATCAACGGAATCAAATACACGTTTCTGGGTATAGAGTGTACCTGAATTCACCGAGGACGTGAGCGAGGGGCCCGTGACAATGTTTAGGGGACCGTTCAGGTAGTGTTGCCACGGGCCGTAGGTGAATGTTCTGATATTGGTTGCTCCGAGTACGATATCCGATGTAGTGCCACTACTTAAGGCCCGCTCGTACTCGGATGTCAGCTCCGCAAGCAAGGGTTCCCTGGAAGTTATCACTGTAGACACGTCCATGCTGCGGTTGTAGCTTTCACCTGTGCTAAGGTCAACAAGAGTATAGTTCAGGTCATCGATGGACATAGTATAGTAAAGAATATAATCCGTATCATCCCCTGCAGAACGCTCGATCTCACGCTTCAAAGTGCCGTTGATAGTACCGATCTTAATTCTGGAAGCGGATATGTTCTGCTCCACATTTATAGCGTAATTGTTGAAAGTATGCAGATTACCCTGATAATTATCCTCAAGGAATTCATTGAAGTGTAAAGCTGCAATATCCTTCAATGGATTGCTGCCTACATGGAACCAGTTGGTAGCCTTGATCTCATCCCCATAAATGAAGATTAGATAAGCATACCCATCCTCTGCATTCTCCGGTATGGTTATCTCTTCCTCGAACTGTGAACTGGTCCAGAATGAATGCGATTCATCATAGGAGATGTTCTGGTACTCGATCCCTGAAGGACCTTTCACGATCAAAGCCCGTGGTTTGTCGGCAAACACAGAGTATATGGCTTCAAAGACATTGGAAGGCAATTTCACATCAACAACTAAACTGCTTCCTGACTCAACATCCCTTGTAGCAGGATCAACAGAGAAACCATCTTCACCCCATTCCTCATAGGCCGCATCTTCTGACTTAATTACCGGATGTTCACCCTGCCATTGCAAGGTCTCCATACCGGCGTAGTTCAGACATCTTGAAAGATCGGCGGCAGCCATATCGGCGGCTGTTTTTTCAATATCAGTGCCATCTGTCTCGTATATGGTCTCTGCAAGCTCATAATCTGTTTTTGCCATATTGAAAGAAACAAAGACAGAGGACAGAAGTACGAAGACTCCGATCACCGCAAAAGGAATATAGGCTCTTGTATCCTGAAAAAATGAAGCTGTTGTTTTTCCTTTTCCGGGCATCACGACCATACCTTTTTACTTAATTAAGTTTTGAAGGAGTCAAGGAAAGAGAATATTTAAACATTGTTATTTTGTTCTAATATTAAGCAAAAAAATAAAAATAAGATATAAACAAGCTGTGATGATTTAATAAATATGTCAGCGAAAAAATATCAACGAATATACTGATGGAAACAGAAATAATCGAACATCTAAAATAGGACACCTTATA